>OODN01000242.1_pt1 | contig 42124 bp, 46 predicted proteins | sample 1671651 | NCBI WGS metagenome assembly OODN01 (sample SAMN06348178, study PRJEB24527) | human gut metagenome | biome: human gut; feature: ankylosing spondylitis patient; material: feces | host: Homo sapiens | place: China | collected 2015-10 | reverse complement strand
TTGGTCAGTATTATTTATTTGAGTCCAGTGGCTAACTTATTCTTGAAATTTAGGTTGATTATATTTTTGCCATTCGTCTCGATTATTCGAACTATATACTTTATATGTTCTTTTTTTATGTAATCCATAAGAATCTTTAGTTCCTTTAAATTCATAGTTAATTCCACCATGAGGACCTAGTGAAATTAAACTATTACCTAGTTGCGGATTTCGTCCTCTTACCGTCTTTTGGTACTTTGTCATCTTTTATCACCTACCTTTTTTCTAGTAGTCTATCTAGTATCCAATTTGCGAATTCAAGAATAACATTAATTATTGCTAGAATAAGGACAAAAAATCCAAAGTAAAGATCTGTTTTATTTGATAGGGAGACTGATGTAGGATATAGCGTAAAAATAATTAGTACCAAAATAATCACAGATATAACAATAGACTTCCTAAGAAATTTTTCCTTAACAAAGGAGTTAATTTTTCTTATAAGAGGTGAGTCTTCAATATATGCGCTAAAGTGACCAGCCGTTATTATTATTCCCAGCATCGAAATTGCTAATCCAAGATTTCCTAATCTTGCCCATAAATGATTAGTTATTATGTAAGGCTGAAGAATAAACCAAAAGCTAATGCCGAAATTTATAAAAATGAAAAGTGGTGTGAATTTTTTATTCGTAATTTTTCTATCTAAATTATTTTTCAAATCTTTATCCTCCCGCAATAAGGAATCAATTGGAACATGGTATAAATCGCTAATCTTAATAAGCGTATCTAAATCAGGGTAACTTTTTCCCTTTTCCCAGTTTGAAATTGTCTGTCTGGTAGTAAAAAGTTCCTGTGCCACATTTGCTTGTGTCATTTCTAATTTAATACGTTGCTCTTTAATGCGATCTCCAAATTTCACTTTAATTCCTCTTTTCTATGGGGATAAGGTTATTATATCTGAATACGTATTGCTAGCAAATATTATTTGCATCGTTGATATGACAGAAATAAAGCATTATAGAGAATGGAAATTAACTATTAATTTTTAACCCTCTAATATTGGAAATCGGACTATAATTTTTGATAGTCTCGTTTGAATTAGGGTTTGTAGATTAATTCATCCATTAGTCTTCATCAACATTTTTGAAATGAGGCGAACCATCAGGAATAATCCCCAAGTCCTTCGCTTTAGCTTCAATTAAAGCACGCCGAGTTGTCAAATTAGAGTCTTCTTGTTCAGCCAGGATTTCAAAGGGAATTTTTTTTGAATAACCAGTTGCCGGACAGCCATATTAAAATAACTATTGATGCTCAATCCCATTGGTTCTAAGTATTTTGCTAATTTCTTTAAGATCATCATCGAGACAAATAGTGGATTATTGTAGTTATTTTAGGAATGATATGGTGGCTCCTTGTTTCATTAAAGTAGGACTATTGCCAATAAATTGAAGCTCGTGCCTAAAATATGATAGTATGGATAGCAGTTTTAGCTCGTAATAAGTAAGAAAAAGAGGAGAGAATAGAATGGCAGTATTAGATGTTGAAGGCTTGACAATGAGCTATGCCGATAAAAAGCTCTATGAAGATGCCAGCTTTCAACTAGAAAAGCACGAACACATGGGGATTGTCGGGCAAAATGGTGCCGGGAAGAGTACCTTGATTAAAATCTTGATCGGGAAAACCCTCCCGGTCGATGGCACTATCAAATGGCAAAAAGGAGTCAAGATTGGATACTTAGACCAGTACGTTGATATTCCAGCGGGGATGACCTTGATTGACTTCCTTCATACTGCTTTCACGGAACTTTATCAGCTTAATGACCAGATGAATAAACTTTATGCGGATTATGCAGAAAAGATGGATGATGAGCTCCTCACCAAAGCAGGCCGAATCCAAGAAAAACTTGATGCTAATAACTTCTATGAAATTGAAACGGAAGTAGAGCGGGTAATGAATGGTTTGGGATTAACTGATATCGGTAAGGATCATGTTGTCTCTGAGATGAGTGGGGGACAACGGTCAAAGATTATTCTTGCGAAGATGCTATTGGAGAACCCAGATGTCATCTTACTAGACGAACCGACAAACTACCTTGATACAGCTCACATTGAATGGTTAATCGACTATCTTAATGATTTTGATGGTGCCGCAATGATTATCTCGCATGACTATGACTTCCTTGAACAAGTTACGAATACCATTTGTGATGTGTCATTTGGTAAAATTACCAAATACCGCGGAAGCTTCCAACAAGCAATGCGGCAAAAGGAAGAGCGGAAGGAAGCCCAAGAGCGGGAATATGAGAAGCAGCAAGTGGTTATTGAAAAGGCGCAACGGTTTATTCGGAAAAACAAGGCCGGTTCAAAATCGACTATGGCTAAATCGCGTGAAAAGATGCTTGTACGAATGAAAAAGATTGATCCACCCGAAGATAATCTAAAAGCAACTTTCCATTTTCCGTATGAAAATACCGGATCAGCAAATGCGTTGCGGGTAGAAAAATTATCAGTTGGTTATAACCGACCATTACTAGCGCCAGTAACTTTCTCGATGACAATGGGTGAAAAATTATTGTTCACCGGATTTAACGGGGTTGGTAAGTCGACTTTGATTAAATCAATTTTAAAGAAAATTCCAGCGTTGGGCGGAACAGCAACCTTCTCCCCATCGGCCCGGATAAATTACTTTGACCAAGATTTGGAGTGGGATGACCCAACGCTTACGCCACTACAAACAATTCAAAATATGTTCCCAACGATGCAGCCACGGACGATTCGGACAAAGTTGGCGCGGGCTGGGATTAACGCTGCTAATACAATGAAGGAAATGAATCTTTTATCAGGGGGCGAGCAGACGAAAGTTAAACTTGCCATTCTCGAGTTAACCCCATGTAATTTTCTTATCATGGACGAACCGACAAACCACCTGGACGACGAAACTAAGGAAGGGTTAAAGAAAGCCCTGCAAGATTTCCCGGGAAATTTAATTTTAGTTAGTCACGAACAAGGATTCTTTGAAGGATGGCTTGATAAGATCCTGAACGTTGAAAAACTTAGCTTGAAATAGAAATATATGAGACAATGAATTCAAAAAGGAGGGGAAACGAGTGCCCTATTCACTTTCTGAAATCATTGTCTTATTTTTTACCTATTCATTTATTGGCTGGTTATGGGAAACCTGTTACTGTTCAATTAAGGACCATCATTTCGCCTACCGGGGATTCTTATTTGGCCCTTATTGTCCAGTATATGGATTTGCCGTTACGACGTTTTGATTACTACCTATCCGTTTCAAGATAATATTTTTCTGCTATTCGTAGTAGGGTTTATTGTGGCTTCGATCTTTGAGTATGTAGCAAGTTGGCTGCTCGAAAAACTTTTTCATATGAAGTTATGGGACTATTCGCATCTAAAAGGAAACATTCAAGGAAGAGTTGCTCCCCAAATTTCATTTTTTGGGGGGATTGGCGTTGTCTTGCTGGTTAAGTTCGTTCAGCCATTTATTCAGCGGATTATTAATTGGGAAGAATCATGGACTCACGGGATGCTTGCCTTAATTATTGTCCTCGTGATGGGAACTGACACTATCCTCAGCGTTATTAGTGTGGAAAAATTCCATATTACAACTCAGCAATGGGATGAACGAGCAGCCGCTTATCGAAAGAAACTGCTGGATCGACTTGAAAAAGCAGCTCCTAAGGATAAATTAGCAATTAAAGATCACCTTCAAGATTGGCAACGGTACTTTGCTCAATATCTAAACAAAGAAGGAGCTGGTAAGCAATTGAGTTGGAATCATCGCCGGCTAATCAAGAGCTTTCCTAAATTGAAGATGACTGATAGTAAATACTTTAATAACTATAAAAACGAGCTTAAAAGTAAATAAGATCATTGTAAATTCTCGCTTTCTCATGGTGAAGTGGTTATAATAGCGTCAAATTCATAAAAAGGAAAGACACGTCATGAAAAAAGAAACAAAAATCATTTGTGGAAGTGTACTTGCATTTTTGATTATTTTATTTGGGATTGTGGCGATTATTATCCATCAATCTCCCCAAATTCAACGTGAGACCCACCCGACAGATATAACCGTCAATGAATTTGTTCGTCAGATTGCGCCAGCTGCTCAACGTGAACAGAAGAAGTATCATATTCCAGCTAGCATTACGATTGCACAAGCAGGACTTGAATCGAACTGGGGTCGGAGCCGGTTAGCGAATAAATACAATAACTTATTTGGAATTAAAGCTAATAGTGACGACGAAAAGGTTCAAATGTATACTACCGAAAATATTCGGGGTAAAAATGTTCAAGTAAAACAATACTTCACAGTTTATAACAGCTGGGCTGATTCAATTAATGCGCACACATTGCTCATTGTAAATGGAATTGCTGATAATCATGCATGTTTCCATGGAGTACAAACAGCAAAAGCTTATCAACAGGCAGCTTACGAATTACAGCGGAATGGTTACGCAACCGATCCAGATTATGCCAGCAAGCTGATCTATGCGATTAAGAAGTTTAATCTTGCCCAATACGATAATGTTAAATAATAATTTAAAAGCGTGAGAAACGACTCTTGTAATGAGCCATTTCTCACGCTTTTTAACCTATAAGACACTTATTAATGTACTTCGCTTTGCATACTGGTGGAAGCAACCCGTTGATGACGGTACCAGTGAACTAAGAGACCAAGGACTACGCCGACAAGTGCTGGAACAAGCCAGGATAATCCCATACTTGCAAGTGGTAAGTTATTTCGCAAAGCGGCAACAGATAAACCAAATGAACTTTGGCTAACAACCGCTGGGAAGGCAACAACCATATCACCGAGAGCTGGTACAACGGTGAAAAGGACCACGAAGAAGTAGACAACGCCATCACGGTTAAAGAGTGGTGATGTCACAGATAAAAGGATAAGCACCATTGATAATGGGTAAAGGAACATTAACATTGGTGTTGACCAAGCGATGATTTGGTCTAAGCCAAAATTAGCAGTAAGGAAAGAGGCGAGACAACTGAGGGCAAGCCATGCATGGTAGCTAACTTTTGGAAAGTGCTTATGGAAGTCTTGAGCAAAAGCAGCAACTAAACCAACAGCCGTCGTTAAACAAGTAACAGTTAACAAGAATGCTAGTACAACTTGTCCGAATGCACCGGCATAAGCATTAACTAATTGGTTAAAGGCAACTCCACCATCTGGGGAAACTTTGAAACGACCAAGAGACATTGCGCCAAGAAGGATTAGTAATAAGTAGATAAAAGCAACGGCACCCATTGAGAGGACACCAGCTTTTGCAACGACTTTGGATACATCTTTTGCTGACCGTTGTCCCATAGAACGAACGGCGGTTACCACTGTTACCCCAAATGCAAGACCGGCAAGAGCATCCATAGTGTTGTATCCTTCAAGGAACCCGTTAGTGAGCGCGCCGTGAACATAAGCACTAGTTGTAGGTGCGGTAGCGGGGTTACCAAGCGGACGAGCGAAACCAACAACAAAGACAAGGAATAAAAGGGCTAGGAAGACAGGATTTAATACTTTTCCGATGTTAGCTAAGATATCATTTTCCCGGTATGAGAAGAGGAAGGCTGCCCCGAAGAATAAAGCTGAGAATAATAGCAAGGCAAGGGATTGATATTGTTTATCAACGAATGGGGCAAGCCCAACTGTGAATGAAACAGTAGCAGTCCGTGGTGTACCGAATAATGGACCGATCGTAGCGTGGATAAGAACCATGAATACTAAGGCGAAACCGACGCCAAGCGGACGACCGATATCAAAGACCCCTTCTGCACGCGTAACAGCAACGGCGAGAACTGATAGAAGTGGTAAAAGAACTCCAGTAATCAGAAAGCCAACTGCAGCTGGTCCCCAATGACTACCAGCTAATTGACCAAGGTGTAACGGGAAAATCAAGTTTCCGGCCCCAAAGAATAAACCGAAAAGCAATGATGCAACAACTAAATAGTTTTTGAATGTTAACTTGCGCGATGTTAAATCTTGCATGTTTTCTCCTCCTAATCTGATCCCAACAAAAAAGTCCCTTAGCCAAACTGGCTAAGGGACGCTGAGCGTGGTACCACCCTATCATTGTACTGCTATTGCTAACAATACCTCACACGTACGGCCATCATGGCGATACGCTGACACGATAATGGGTGTAACCACTACAGCTTACTGGTATTTAAGCTGTAGACTCGAAAGTGATTTTCAATTAGAGTTAAAACTGTCTCCTCACACCAAACGAGACTCGCTGAAGCTATCGTCTAACATACTCTTCTTTCTCATTGCGATCGAATAATTAAATTGTTGTCATTAATATTAACCTATTTCTCATAAAAGTCAACAGTAAATTAAAATTTATTTATAATTTTTCAAATCTTCGCTACTTTCGGCGTATGCAGGATCACCATTTAATGCCCGGGCAATGGCTCGCTCAACAGCAGTATTAGAAGTAACATTTGCAATGGCAAGTGGCTTTTCATAACGTTTAGCGTGATGGTTGGCGAGTTGACTAATTCGATGGTGAATTGCATCGATGCAGACAATCACAAAGTCTGCATCACGAATTTCGCGTTTTAATTTACTGCTAGAAACTTTTTCTTCTGCAGACGCATCTAATCCGCGGAACAGACCGTGGTGTTTGTCAATGACTGGTTTAAGACCCTTAACCTTGCTGCGGATTCCGGTAATAACAAGTACCTTTCGTTGATGAAGGTCATAGTCCAGCTTTTTCTCATAATCATGACGAGAATTAGCAGGCTTTTTAACAACTTTTGGTTTAGCTGGTTGCTTAGTTGTATCATAATCTTGCTTTTCATGAATCCAGCGAATCGCGCCATCTTTGGCATCAGTTAGGCCATTTCCTCGATCATAGTAGGCAAAATCAATAACCATTCCTGGCTTAATATCGCGGCCAGGGTACTTAAAGGGATCAATTACGATGGTGTTTTCTGGCGCTTCGTCAACGATTGAATTACCCTTAATTGTTTTACTCAGTTGAAGCACATCAGAACCGGGCACGCGTTTTAATTCACCATATTCAATCACATTGACTTTTTCGGGAGTGTAATCGCTAAGGTGGTCACCGGTAATCTGCCGAATAACTGGAAGGCCGCGGACTTTTTGTTCATAGTCTAGTTGGGCAATGTCCCCATCCTCAATAGGAAATGGTAATGCATGCAGAATTGCTTCCGGGTAGTAACGGTGATTAATCTCGGCTCCACTTAATTTCCGGTGTACTAAGTAGCGATTGTCGGCTGCTAGGCGTTCTTCTTCGGTGATTTCTTTTGGTGCTTCAACTGAAGGAGATGCAACTGGGCTTGCCGTTGAGGTTGGCTTCTCTTCATCATTAGCAGGACCGGTAAGCAGTGACTTCAATGTTTTGCGTGCTTGCGGAGGCAACTCGTTTGACGATTGAATTTTGCGTTGAACAAACCGTGGTGCATTTTGTTTAACGGGTTTGCTTTCCTGGTAATGATTTAAAATATTAAGAATGGTGGTAAGACTTCGCTGTGTCTGCAGTAAGCTTTGTGGATCATCAGCGGTATTATTTAAGAGGTCAATCAATTCTTGACGATAATCATAAACTTCCATATTATTTTCCTTTCTTAAAATAAGTTACTAATTTCAATGATAGCAGTTCGTTAGCGTGATGTCAGTAATTAAGTGTGGTTTAGCCGATTTTCTACGGTATAATAAGAAACAAAATCAGAATTGCGAGGATCAAAAATGGCACAACGGTTAATAAAATTATTTTCCCACAATGATTTAGATGGATTCGGGGCTCCATTATTATTAAAAACACTACAACCAGTAATGTTTGAAGACACAGAGTTTGATATGACAAACTGTGGCGCTGGACGAATCGATGAAGAGTTAAGTCGATGGATGCAAACAGCGGAAGTAGGGCGATTTACAGATGTTTACATCATGGATATGACGCCAGATAGCGATTATTCATTTAAGTTATTGAATGAACGTTTCGCTAATCATTGGCTTGTCTTTGACCATCATGAAAGTGAAGCAGAACTACGACAAAAGTATGCGGCCAATAGTATCGTACCTGCTGATCCAACAGTTAACCCAAGTGCCACAAGCTTGGTATGGGATTGGTTAAAACAACAATCGTCTTTTACAAAGATTGATGAGCAACGGCAAAAAGACCTTGCTTATCTTGTGGAATTGATTCGGGCATATGATACTTGGGATTGGCAAAATGATCCAGAAATGAATGAGCAGGAACGAATTGATGCCGATAATCTTGATCAGCTCTTTTGGTTTTATCCCCTCCAAGATTCGGAAGAGTTTGTCCAAAATGTTTTTAATACCAGCTGGCAACAATATCAGGAAGAAAATCGGCTGTTGATTCGGACACTAAACGAACGGCGGGCAAAGTACCTTAAGAGCCATTTGAAAGATATTTTAATTACAGATATCGATGATCATAAATTTGGTGTCGTATATGCAAGTGACTATAAATCTGAAATTGCCCACGAATTATTAGTGCAACATCCAGAAGTCGATGCGGCCTTGGTAGTCAGTCCGGTTAGCGTGTCGCTTCGAAGCAACGGAAAGTTAGATGTGGCTAAATTTGCTGAAAAATACTTTAATGGTGGCGGTCATGCTGATGCTGCAGGTGGCCGGTTAACGGTTAATCCGATTGAAGTTGGTGAGCAAGCAGTCATTGATGACCTTAAGCAAACGATCACTAATCAGCAAAATGAACAAAAATCAAATGAAAGTACGCTTGCCGATAATCTTGATCCCGAAGTAGCAGCAAAGATGGCAGCTTTGTTTGGGAAGAAGTAAGTGTATTTTCAGTGCATAGTAATAAATTGCTTTTATATGTTTTAGAATTTAAATAGTTAGTCATCAATATGAAAAATTGAAAAGAGAGTGTGGAAAAATTTTAGTTTTTCCATACTCTCTTCTTTTTACAAAAAAAGAACCATGACCCCAAGCCATAGTTCTAGTTGAAAAGTAAATCAATCATGCGGTTGTGTGACCGTTGTGGGTAACGCTGTTTTCACGATAACCAAAGTAGAATTGGATAGCAGCAATTGCAATGTTTACCCAGTTCATTGTAAGGAACCAGCCGTTAAGGGCGTTGACGTCGTGAGTCATGCCGTAATATACTCAAAAACCAATTACGATTGCACATACATTAATCCATGCGAATGTTTTTTGTAGAACTTGGTTGTCAAGGGCAAACCACATCCATACAACGTTTACTACAAACCAGATTGCAAGAATCCAAAAGATAACGTCGAACATAGTATTACTTCCCTTCAACATCCTATCTACACAGACCATAGATAAATACTTAATAAAGAAGATTTACTTTATAGTCGGATCTCATCGATAGCCAAAAGATAAAGCACTATTAATATGCAATTATGGCACATTGAAGAAATATTGAGTAAAAAAGTGCAAATCCTTGCCTTTTACGTATATATCTTTACAGAACCATTTAACAGGAGGATATAAGGATGAATGAATTCTTGCACAAAAAGTGGGAGATGGCAGGGCTAGCTGATGACTATATCTTCAATAAGGTGATGCTTGATTATGATATTTGTTTAGAAGTTTTACGGCGGATCTTACCGAACTTGCATATTAAAAAGATTAAGTTGCCTAATAACCAGCAAGAGTTTGCTGTTACTCCTGATGCTAAGGCAGTGCGTTTTGATATCTATACGACCGACGAACAAGGCAACCATTATGATATTGAGATGTAAGTAGCTGATCACCACAATATCGCTAAACGAATTCGTTATTATCAAACTGCCAGCTCAATGGAAGCCTATGATAAAGGGCAGCCATATGAACAAGCTGACGATTCCTATGTGATTTTCTTCTGCAATTTTGACCCGTTCCAACTTGGTCAACGCTATGTGTTACATAAGCATATAGATGAAATTCCTGAACAAATTATAGAAGATGGTCAAACCGATATCTTATTTAACGTCCCTTCCTTGCATCACGATGTTGATCCTAAGATGCAGGCGTTTTTAGATATGATTGCCCAGCGAGAAGTTGAAGCGACCGATCCGCTTGTCGTAAAATTAAAGGAGAGAATAGCAGTTGTAAAGCGGAACCGGAAATGGAGGTCGGAATACATGCGACGTTCAGTATATGAAATGGATCAAGAAATGCGTGAGAAAAAGATTCGTGAGGGTGAACGTAGGATACGGGATGGCAAACGGGAGATACTAGAAGGAAAACGAGAGCTTTTAGAAGGAAAACGAGAACTTCAGAAAAGTAGACATGAAATTAAAGAAGGCCAGGATCGACTCAAAGAAAAAGAACAGCTAATTCAAGAAAGAGAACAAAAATTACACGAAAATCAGCAGACGATAATTAAAACATCGATTGAGGCAATGAGAGTGCTGAATATTGATAAAACAACAATCAAGAAAGAGATAAAAGAAAAGTTTGACTTGTCAGACAAAGAAATTAAGGATTATTTTGCTGAATAAAATGAAAAGGAAGTCTCCAAATCGATTATAGAGGCTTTTTAGATGACTCCTAAAGATTAAGGTATAATAAAACTTTAAATATAAGATCTGTGGGGAGTATCTTTATGAGAAAAATAGCGCTAATTTTGATGCTTTCATTGACGATGATGGTCATGGTGGCTTGTGGGAGAACATCCTCAAGTACTAATAGATCAACTAGTAGTATGACTAGTTCTTTATCAAGTACACAACAAACAAGGGATGATGCAGCACTAAGCGCTGAACGATTAACACTTAAACAAACTGCTGCACTTGTGTTGTACTATCGTGATGCGCATATGCCAGGAGCAAATGATTATGATTATTCTGCTGATATGGAAAGCAATAATCAGGGAGCAACAGTTAAGATTTATGATAAAGGTGCAGTGCCATGGGGAGAGGGATCCTCTGCTAAGACTTATCCTAAAGGCGCCAAAGTTTTATACATGATTAAATTAACTTCCAAAAGTGATGAAGATGGCGATCGTTTAAATTCAACCTATTATACAATTGTCGGAAATAAGGTTTACTATGCGAACAGTAGTAATGGTATTCGCAAAACAGGCGTAACACTCGCTGAAATGGTGACGTATGCCAAAACTCATGGGGAAGTTAATCGTGTTTTGAAAGTAGCAAAAAACACCAAAATTATTGATATGCGTGGTAAAGTTACAATTACGGATAAGGATGGATTAACTACCCAGCAGCTAGGAACATTAGTTGCATTGTTAAAGAACCCTGATTGGTTTAAGGCAGGAGTTCAAAATGGTGAAATGTATTATGGAACGCATTATGGTTGTGGTGAAGTTGCGGATTATCAATATGTAACAACACAGGGTGATTTGACTAGCTATATTTGGTTTAAACGTAAAGGCAATGATGTCACAATTAAAATGATTGGATCAACTGAAAATCAAAGTGTGACAGGGGCACCAATGATTACTACGCATACCACTGTTACGAATTTGATAAATAATTACTGCACAAGTGAAGACCAACAGGATGAGGTTAATGCCTATGCGGACCAATTAAAAGTGGAACCGTAAAATTAGATTAATTACTAAGAAGGATATATTATGGGTAAAAAAGATAAGTATGATGTTCAAAAGTTTACCGGGATTCCCGTCGAAACAGATGCTAGTGGAAAGTATCAGTTAAAGTTTGACCAGAATGGTGAGGCTAAATTACATACTTGGCGGACTGGAAAACATACTAAGGGGAAATTTAAACATCCGGGTCAGTTAATGCTGACGGAAAATAATTTGACTGTTGTAATTCTAAAAGCAGAACCAATGGCTTTTAAGGATCGTCATAGTGAAACGCCTCTGCAACGATTTCTAACTGTCAATGTTACAGAAGATGTCTTGAAACAAGGCCTTGCAGAATTAAAGGAGTGAAATTGATGAAAACACTGGTAATAGTGGCTCACCCTCAACTTGCGAATTCATCGACTGAATCATTTTTAAAGGCAGCCGCTGATGATGAAAATAACGTTATGTGGCATGAATTAAAAACACCTTTTGATATTTCTCAAGAGCAGGAATTACTTAAATCGGCAACCCGAATTATTTTTCAATTTCCGCTGTATTGGTATAGTGCGCCGGCGATCTTAAAGCAATGGCTTGATGAGGTATGGAATTCACAACTTACAAGCAGTCATTTGCTAAAGGGTCGTGAATTGGGGATTGTTACGACGGTTGCTCATTCTGCGTCTGCATTTCAACCGGGTGCCAGTCAAGGATATACAATTGCTGAACTTTTACGACCATATCAGGCTTTAGCGCACGCGATGGGGATGAAGTATTTGCCACCATTGCCGATCTATCAATTTGCCCAGCAGAGTGAAGAAGAGCGGCAGTCGTTATTTATCCACTATCAGCAATATTTGACTTTAGATAAATTCTTGCATTTTAGCAATCAGACGCAATGGTTTATTGACCACCTTAACGTTAAAATTGCTCAAGAGTTAGATCCTCTTCAACAAGCTAAATTAGAACAATTATTGGCACTTTTACAAGATCAACAAGAGGAGCTGGATGATTTACATACTTCTATCGGATGGCTTCGAGAAAAAGAGGATGACTAAAATGGATGAGAATCAACAATGGGCACACGAAGAATTAAAAAAATTAATGAAAAATAGCCCAACATATGAAGATCAAGCTTTTTACCGGGCATTAGATCAGTTAATGCTTAAACAAGCACAACGCCTAGTCAATGCCGCCGGTGAGCTCGATGGTCGTAGTTGGGCTGACAAATAATTGATTTAAAAATATAAAGCAGAAGTCTACCTACCACTTCAATAATAGACTTCCACCTTATCAGATAATTGTTTCAAAATGAAACTAGGGGGTTATTGGTACCCGTGATTCTAATTGCACGATTAGAAAAAGTCACTAAAAAGTTTGTAAAAATCCTTTGTGGTATTGATACCTTCAAAAGGAATTTATATAACTAAGTCAGTGAAACAATGGGCACTAGAGAATTATGAATAAAATCCTCGTATTTTATTATAAAACAAATTATTCCTAAAAAATACAAAATTATATTATTTTATAGCGAGTTGTAAATCTTTTTGGAGCTTGTCAGCAAGAATAATTGCTTGATTATGTTCTTCATCTTTTGCCCCGTAAAGGAGAATAACGTTCTGACTCGGCAACTTACTTTGGACAATTGCCTTTAATGAATTATAGTAAACAGGATTGTTGGTTAATTCTGCGAGATAACGTTCTTTGAATTCTGGATAACGAGCAACGTCATGACCAAACCATTTCCGCAGCTCGGTACTTGGGCTGACCTCTTTGAGCCACTTATCAAGATGTGCATTTTCTTTTGAAATCCCGCGTGGCCAAATGCGGTCAACAAGGATACGATAACCATCTAAATCAACAGGTTTAGTATAAATTCGTTCAATTTTTAGTTCCATCATGCCGATCTCCTTTAATTAGTGTTATGTTTAGGATAGTTCTTTTTAGGAGGAAAATAAATATGCTAACAAAATATCAACAATTTTTTACTGGACGGCCCACAGTCGAAATTGCGAAGGATCTTTTAGGGAAACTAGTAAAATACCAAACTAAAAGTGGAATCATTGGTGGTTATATTGTTGAAACAGAAGCATATTTAGGAGAAAAAGATTCTGCATCACATGCTTTTAACGGACGACGCACTGGCTACTCGGAATCTTTGTATGGGATGCCCGGGAATATTTACCTATACCAAATCCGTGGACATTATTGTTTTGATATTGTGGTTCAGGATGCAGAGGAACCTCAAGGGATTTTACTTCGCGGAATAGAACCGGCGCTAAATATCGATAAAATGATCGAAAATCGGCACATGTCAGGGGTAAATATTACTAACGGTCCCGGTAAATTAGTACAAGCTCTCGGAATTCATTCACGGGATTTAGATGGGCAGCCTATGGAAACAAGTCCACTAACGGTTGATTTACATAATTATAAAATTCCTGGAGAAATAGCTATTTCTACGCGGATTGGAGTTAATTTGAAGGGAAAAGATGGGTTAAGTCCACGCCGCTTTTATGTAAAAGGCAATCCCTATGTATCAAACGTGAAAAAACAAGACATGGATCTGGAATGTCATGGTTGGAAGGGGTAAATAATGGCGCTAACTTATCAACAACTATTAACGGCAGTTCCCGTTGTTCTCGATGCGGGTAATGTTCCGAATATTGTCGGGGATGCGGGGATCGGTAAATCTGCTTTAGTTCGTGAAATTGCTGCTAATCTGAATGCGGCATTATTTACTACGGTTGTCAGCTTAAGCGAAAAAGGAGACCTTGCAATTCCGGTCCCCCCCTTGACCAGTGAATCTTTTGTTGAAACGAAGAATTATGGTCGTCTTGCAAATGTACAATTCGGTTACTCTGAAACTTTAATTAGCATTATTAAGTATGCCGAAGCCCATCCTAATCAATCAATTATTTGGTTTTTAGATGAATTTAATCGTGGAACGCAAGCTGTTCAAAGTGAACTAATGAACCTTGTCCTTCAACGAAAGATTAATGCTTTGCGTTTGCCTTCCGCAGTACGGATCATTATTGCGGAGAATCCTGATTCTACGATGACAGGATTTACTGATCGTGAATATGGTGTTGCGACTGGGGATGCTGCAATTAAAGATCGGACAGTTCGTTTAGTAATGACGAGTTCAACGGCGGAATGGTTAAAATGGGCCCAAGCAACCGGAATTAATGACCTTGTTTCCGCCTATCTTACGCAATATCCTGAACAATTATTAGTTGTTGATCCGAACAATGAAGATTTGGCTCCCACGCCACGTGCTTGGGAAAGAGTTTCCCGCAATCTTGATCAATTACAGGCGTTAGACCAGAAAATGCAAAAAGAACTTGCTGCTGATATATTTAGTGGTGACTTAGGTGATGAAGTAGGGGTGGCCTTTGCTCAGTTTGTCCTTGCACAGGGGCAAGAGCTTACAGTGGCAACCTTGAAAGACGCTAAAGATGGCAAGGAGCAGTTTGAAAATGCTGATGAAGCAACCAAAATTCAAGTATTACGTTCATGGCTAAGTCCTAAGCTAGCATCTGAAGAAGAGGCAGCTCTATTTATTAAGTATCTCCAATTAGTCAGTGAAGATGGGCAGTATGCGATTGTTCAAACAGTTGGTGAGGATTTCGTCGACCTCTTGCAAGTAATGTATGAGCAAGCCATTAAACATCCCCAAGGCTCTGTAGCGCAACTTTATCAATATTTTGCGGAAGTTGCGACGAGTGGTGATAATCGATGAGTTTAGGGGACTTTCTAGCACGGTTACATCAAAATGATGGAAGCAATAATCATGTGACATCTGCGCAACGGATTAGGGAGGCAATTATTATCATCCTTCAAAAACAGCGCCTTTTCGGAGAAGTATTATTACAACTTCCACGAGAGAATGATTTACAGTTACCCGCAATGATGGGATTGAGGTGGGAAGACAATCGCCTTGTACTGGTTATTAATCCAGAAAAGTTAGCGAACGTTCGTAATGATGAACTTCAAAGCTTATTAGAACATGAAGCCCTTCATCTTATCTGGATGCATCCATTACGTTATGCTTCTTATCCTCATCAAGATTTAGTCCAGATTGCAACTGATGTAGCGGTAAATCAGTATTTAACTGAGCCACCCCAAGGAACAGTAACCCTTAGCCAATTGGAGAAAGCTCTTCGCCAAAAACTAATGCCAAAATTAGATTCGCAGGATTATCTCAATATATTAGAACAGCTGCCTGCTGAACAGCAAGAAAAATTACATCAGCCAGGTCTTAAATTGAATGGTGGCAAACAAAAGGAAAATACAACGGCAGATAAGGTTAAAACAGCCGATACTCATAACGGCTGGCAGGAATCTAAGACAAGTCAGCAGATCAGCAATCAGATCGTGCGGTTAGCGAATATTAAGCGTATTTTGAATAATTCTTGGAGGCAAACCCCGCAACGAGATTGCGGTTTGTTACCAGGAAATGTAAGATCACAGCTACAGAAAGTCCAAAAAACTAAAATAGTTGATTGGCGGCAGGTTTTTAGGCATCAGTTTGGGTTGATTGCACGAGGACAAGTTAATTCGCATGCTCGCTTTAATCGCCGGCAACCATTACGAATGGATTTGCCTGGCAAAGTTACGAGATTGGATCCAGCCATTGACATTTTTGTTGATAATTCCGGATCGGTCACCGATCAAGAAATCGTTCAAACACTAACGACACTTGAAAAGATGCTTAAGAAAACAAAACTGACAGCTAATGTTTATTCGTTTGATGCCCGGGTGACCACCAAACAAAAACTACATGATGGTAAAAAACTTGATTTTAGACGAACAGGTGGCGGGGGTACAAGTTTTCAGTGTATTTTTGACTATCTCCATCAACACCATCTAACTAAACGAAATCGCATAATAATAATTATTACTGATGGGTGGGGAGAGGAAAGAATCAATAATTATCATTATCAAAATGTTTATTGGCTAATGATGACAAAGGCTAATCAATTATCAGTAAAAGAGCCACCGGGAAGAGTATTAGAAATGAGGGGATAATTGATGACAACAATTTTAAATCCACAGGCCATGCAAAAGGTACTTACCCATAGCAAAGAATATGAGCGGGCAATTGGTCTTCTTAATAAGCGGTGGGATCCAGATGAACAGCCGATTTTTCGCAACTTTCTCCAGTCCGCAGATGTTCAATTTGCTCGGCAGCTCCAAATTGCTGGATTAATTAAAGGAAAGGTTGACTTAAGTAATTACCAGAAAGTAAATCAATTACTGATGCAACATGACTCATGGTTTTCAGAAAGTGCACGGAAAACTTTATTAAGTCCTTTTTTAGATTGAAGCAAATTTACGTGAATTTCTAGTAGGCATAGTATAATAGTAAGTAATGTAACCTTTTAAGGAGGCCCTGCACATGGCAGTGAATAACGAACTAATTAAAGACGACTTATACGAAGCAGTAAACGGGGAATGGCTAAAGACGGCGAAGATTCCTGATGATAAACCAGCTACCGGGGGCTTCAATGACCTTGTTGATGACATTGACAAGCAACTGATGGATGACTTTGATGCCTATGCAGAAGGGAAGGAAAAGTCTGAGGATTCGCGTTTTAACGAAATGATTAAACTATATCGCCTCGCTAAAAAGTTTGATTGGCGTAAGAAGGTTGGCCCACAGCCGCTTAAACGGATGTTGGCAAGTGTAGAAAATCTTAATTCATATGAAGATTACCAATCTCAATGGAAGAACTGGATTTTAGCGGGAATGCCTTCACCGATTAGTTTTGATATTGACGCTGATATGAAGAATGCGACTGTTTATGCTTTGTTCGCCTCATCACCGTCGCTTATTTTGCCTGATAAGAGCTACTATGAAGCAGAAAAGAAGGCTCAGCACGATCAATTACTCCAATTATGGTCTTCAATGGTGGAAGCCTTGATGGATAAGTTGGGGTATAGCAAAGAAGAAGCAAAAAAGATTATTGATGATGCAATCAAATTCGATGCCCTTCTTGCGCCAAATGTAAAAAGTGCAGAAGAAGCGGCTGATTATAGTAAGATGTATAATCCACAAACGGTTGCAGAACTAGCCGGTGCGACTGACCAACTTGATATTGCGGCAATAATTAAGCAGTTAGTTGGGGAAGAACCGGAAAAGGTAATTGTGACAGAACCGGAATACTTTAAGGCCCTGAATAAGATCTTACAAGATAACTTTGAGCTATTTAAAAACTGGGCATTAATTCGTGTCATTCGCGAAAATGCTAGTTACCTTGATGATGAAATGCGTGAAATCAATGGACGTTATGGTCGGGCACTTTCTGGAAGCAAAAAACCAGTTAGCCAGCGTAAATTTGCGTTCTATCTTGCACGTGACATGTTTAGCCAAGTAGCTGGTGATTATTATGGGAAGAAGTACTTTGGACCGCAAGCTAAAGCAGATATTCACCACATGGTTGAGCAAATGATTAAAGTCTATAAAGAACGCTTGACCAATAATCAATGGCTTAGTAAGGATACCCGTGATAAGGCTATCCTCAAGCTTGATAAACTGGGCATTCAAGTTGGGTATCCAGATAAGATCCCTGCTCTCTATGATCAATTTAAGGTTGATGAAGAGGAATCATTGATTGCAAACCTAAATCAATTAATAGTGACGGCTAATAAAGAATTATTCAGTCGTTGGAATACACCTGTTGATCGGATGCGATGGGAAATGAGTGCGGCCACAGTTAATGCTTACTATCACCCATTTAAGAATATCATTGTATTCCCAGCTGCAATCCTACAGGCACCGTTCTACTCGTTGAAACAAAGCAGCAGCCAAAATTATGGTGGGATTGGTGCAGTAATCGCTCATGAAATTTCCCACGCCTTTGACAACAACGGGTCATTATTTGATGAGTTTGGAAATCTTAATAACTGGTGGACAGATGAAGATTCTGCACACTTTAAGCAATTAGCTCAAAAGATGATTGATGAATTTGATGGGATCCCATTTGCTGGTCAAAAGGTAAACGGGAAGCTCACGGTTTCTGAAAATATCGCCGATGCAGGAGGCCTCAGTTGTGCACTTGAAGCAGCAAAAACTGAAGCTGACTTCAATGCCCAAGAATTCTTTATTAACTGGGCAACCATTTGGCGAATGAAAGCAACGGAACAATACATGCAATTACTGCTTTCAATTGATGTCCATGCACCGCAAAAATTACGTGCTAATATTCAAGCAGAAAATCTCGATGACTTCTACACAGCATTTGACATTAAGCCTGGCGATGAAATGTACCGGGCGCCAGAAGATCGGGTTCATATTTGGTAATTTAATATTTACAGAAGGTTGGAAGTTTCTCCAGCCTTTTTGTTTGCTATGATTCTTAGCGTGACAAATATCGCCTTCTTCGGTAAAGTTTAAGCATAGTTAATTTCCCGGGAAATAAATTTAATTGAAGGTAGGAGAACTTATTGAAATTTGCCGATAAAATGAAATTATATCGTTATCAAAAAGGATGGACTCAGCAGGATGTAGCAGAACGATTGTTGATCTCACGTAAAACAATTTCTAGTTGGGAAAATAGTCGAAGTTATCCTGATATTTTTATGTTGGTTCAAATAAGTGATCTCTACCATGTTAGTTTGGATGATTTATTATGGGAGGATCATGAGATGATAAATAACTATAAAGAAGAGCACACTATGAACAAACGAGTAGATAAAATTTTTGTTCTTTGTTATTTTTTGAATATTATTGGCGCTGTAGTTATAGTACTAAAACCAATTTTACCTTTTTTAAGTAATTACTTACCAAAACCGGTATTTACGATTATTTCTTTTGTTATTGTTTCCAGTTTTATTATATTAGTCAGTTATGCTGACTGGTCTAAAATAAAAAATAAGCCTGGATTTTGGATAACGTGGCTGATTATAACGCTATTAGAAGTAAGATTAACATTTCCGGTCAATGTCCCAATAAATGACAATGGAATTGGATATATCTTCGGCGCGTTAACAGGAAATGTATTGGTAGCGTTATGTTTAACTTGTATTGTCTGGTTATTTCCGCAATTTAAAGAAAGAAGGGCTAAATAATGCCGCAAATCAACGTGATCAAAGGAGATATTACCAAAATAAAAGTTGACGCAATTGTTAATGCTGCTAATACAACTTTAATGGGTGGCGGTGGTGTTGATGGTGCGATTCATCGAGCAGCTGGCCCAGCGTTATATGGTGCCTGTGAAAAATTTCATGGATGTCCAACTGGAGAAGCACGGATAACTGGCGGCTTTAACTTGCCAGCCAAGTTTATTATTCACACGCCTGGACCGATTTGGCATGGTGGTGATAATGGTGAAGATCAATTGTTAGCCAATTCTTATCACAATAGTTTACTGTTGGCTGATAAACATTTATGTCGGACGGTTGCCTTTCCTTCAATCAGTACAGGGGTATATGCTTTCCCGCTTGAAAAGGCAGCAAAAATTGCGATTAAGACGATTAAAGATTTTCTCCCTAATGCCAATTATGTTGATCAAGTAACGATGGTTTGCTTTGATGATAAAACCTTTACTGCTTATCACTCACAACCTTATTAAACTAAATAGTTCAAAACTATTGGAAATTAATTGTTAAACGTTTATAATTTTCTGGATTGACTTTTTCCAGAAAATTTTTTGTTTTAAAAGGAAGTTTATTGTGAAGCACGCTAAATTGCGATCGTTCACTTTTATTCTTGTTGCATTTATGCTGGGATGTAATGAGTTTATGGTTGTGGGCGTTTTATCAGATATTGCACGGAGTTATCATGTTCCACTTTTCACAGTTGGTTTTTTGGTGACAGCTTTTGCAGGAGTCTATGCGATTAGTACGCCAATTATTACTACCTTAACTAGCAATTGGAATCGCTATAATCTTCTTATGCTATTAATGACCGTCTTTTTTATTGGTAATACTTTAACTGCGATGGCACCAACACTTGGCTGGCTCCTATTTGCGCGAATTATTACTGCCGCTGTTGCTGGAACCATTATTTCATTAATTAACTTGCTAGTTAGTATAATTACACCAATGGACAAGCGGCCAATGGTTCTAGCGTGGGTCGGTGCAGGTTTTAGTATTGCGTCGGTCATTGGGGTTCCGCTTGGTACAACCATCGCAACATTACTTTCCTGGCACGATAGTTTTTGGATCATTTCAGGATTAACATTAATTGTGTTTGCGTTGTTAGTCTGGCTTACTCCTCGTGATACACCTCAAATTAAAGGGAGCATTTTAGAACAATTAGCGCTATTAAAAGATCACCGTGTTTTATTAGGGATTGGAATCACGGTGGCGGTCTTAAGTCTCCAGTATACTTTCTATACTTATGTCCGGCCGCTAATTACTACTGTGATGGACTTTAGCTTAACTAGTTTAAATTGGCTGCTGCTTCTTTTAGGGGTAATGAGTATTATTGGTAACGAAATTGCTGGAATCATTGCGAGTCACAATGGGGTTCAAAAATTACCATTTGTCTTTATTCTCATGACAATATTAAATCTTATTCTTGGGATTGCATTGGGAAATAAGATTACAGGAATGCTTGTTCTAGCAACTCTTTGTGTCGTTGTAATTATATATGGAACAACTATCCAACTGGTATTTATTAGTGTGGCAGAAAAAGAATATCCGCAGTCATTAGCTTTAGCAACATCATTAATTTCAATTTTTGCTAATGTTGGGATTTCACTTGGATCCTTTACGGCTTCTACTACTGTTAACTTTGCTAATTTAACGATGCTTGGCTATGTAGGTGCAGTGTACGGACTTTTAGCGATCGGATTATCTTTTGCCCTTCGTCGTTTTTACCGAAAATAATCTCTGAACCTGCTGAAAAGTAAGCAAATAATGGCTATAATGAATCAGTAATACAACTAGGGAGATTATTAAATTATGGATATTGTTTGGACATGGGATGTTATTCGCCGCATTATTGAAGTCCTATGGTTGATTAACATTGCTTTTGCAGTATGGACTGTTTTTCGTAGTCGTCGGGATATTGCATCAACTTGGGCATGGCTATTAGTCTTAACTATTTTGCCAGTAGTTGGATTTATCCTATATCTTTTTGTGGGACGACAATTATCCCATGATGAGATATTTAGTATTCAAGATGAGCAAAAACAATTACGGACTAAATATCTTGAAAAACAACGAAAATTAAGTGAAGAACATGAATTAATGCCAAGAGGAAGCCGGTTGTCGCGTGATCGTCAGTTGGTTAACCTTTTTTTGAGTTTAAATGATTCAGTAGTAACCTTTAATAATAAAGTTCACGTATTTATTGATGGGAAAAAGAAGTTTGATAAGTTAATTGACGATATAAATCATGCAACTGATCATGTATATATTGAATACTATTCCTTTTATGCTGATAATCTAGGGAAGCGGGTGTTGGCAGCCTTAGAAGATGCAGCTGCACGAGGAGTAAAAGTCCGTGTTCTCTATGATTTAAGTGGGTCTCATGGAACTACTTTCAAATTTTTTAAGCATTTAGAAGAATTAGGTGGAGAAGCGCAAGCGTTTATTGCTGCTGCCAAAGCTTATTTTCAAACGCCACGGTTAAATTATCATCTTCACCGTAAACTAGCTATTATCGATGGCAAGATTGGTTACATTGGTGGATTCAATATCGGTGATCAATACCTTGGCGAAGATCCTAAGTTTGGTTATTGGCGTGATACCCACCTCCGTGTCGTCGGACAAGCAACGATGATGATGACAGTGCGGTTTGCAATGGACTGGAATACAACCTGTCGAAAAACTCATAAAAAGAAAATTGACCTTGAAAAAGAATTTAAGAATTTTGAACTGGTTGCACCAGATAGCGATCCAGATGAGGTCCCGATGCAAATCGTATCTTCTGGGCCGGATAATGAAAATTATTCGATTAGACGGGGATATGAATCAATTATTAGTTCGGCACGAAAATATGTTTATATTCAATCGCCATACCTTATTCCAGAAGATTCAGTGCTGGAAGCATTAGTAATTGCCGCAAGAAGTGGAATTGACGTCCGAATTATGATCCCATGCATGCCTGATCATCCATTTGTTTATCGGGCAACGGAATATTATGCTAAATACTTAGTGAACAACGGGGTAAAAGTTTACAAGTACGATAATGGCTTTATTCATTCAAAGACGATGGTTAGTGGGAGCAACATTGCTTCTGTTGGTTCGGCAAATATGGATTACCGTAGTTTTAGACTTAATTTTGAAGTCAATGCATTTGCGTATAATGAAAAACTAACAGCGCAGTTAAAGCAAGACTTTGAAAATGACATGAAAAAGAGTACGTTACTTACTCCTGAGTATTTTGCTAATCAGTCAAAGTGGCGGAAATTCAAGCAATACTTTTCTCGCTTGCTTTCACCAATACTATAAAATGCAAAAAAATGACCAAGGTTTAGCAATTGTGCGCCTTGGTCATTTTTGTTAATAATATTCTTCAATACAATAATTCTTTTGTGAACACTTGTCACAGGTAAGATATATTGTATTAGGAGTATGACGGGCAAAAAGCCATTTACTAAGCGACACCCTAAACTTATAAAAACAATGAGGACAAATATAGCAAGTATGATGGTAATAATTTATAGCAATATACCAAGTTAAAGCAACTGTAATAAGAATTCCTAATAATAACCATATTAAATTTCCTTGATAAAAAAGAAAGTAAAGAATGCTACCCCAAAGAATGAAGTCGATACTGATACCAATAAGCAATAATTTAATTCGTAACTGTTTTAACTTCTTTGTTTTCTTGATCTTGTCAAAAATACTTTGACTGATATTTCCTGGGAAATCAGAATGTTTATTCAAAAAAGTTTCTAATTGAGATAGACTTGCTAATTGTTCTGAAGCGTCTTTAATTTCCTGCTTGAGTTTTCTTCGTTGGTTAACAATTAGGCTTTTTAGAATATTGTTGTCAGTGTCATTAATAATCTGTTGAATGTCTTTTAAGCTGAGGGAGCGAGACAAAAGTCACTTGTGACTTCGTTTTCGAGCCCCCACAAGCAACAATAGGCCTTTAACGTTCGGTTTTGCCGGACGTTAGAGACCATTGTTGTACTGCGTATTTGCTTTTTATGAAAGTAACTTAACTTATGTCACAGTCCCTTCTTGAAGTTGTTTAAGGTCTTGATAATTATAATGGCGCAATCCGTTTTCAGTTCGTTTAGCATGAAGCAACCCACGGCGGTCATAGTATTGGATTGTCCTGATTGAAACATTACATTTTTTTGCTAATTGACCAGTCGTATACATATTGACCACTCCTTTCATACTATCAAGTGTAGCTAATGACGTAAGGTCGCGGTCAATAGGAAAAAGGAAAGAGATTAGATTAAAAATATCTTAGTCTCTTTCCTTTTTAAATTTTTAGTAATTAAACAATTCTGTTGAAAGGTAACGGTCACCGCCATCGGGAGCAACAGTAATAACTTGCTTACCCTTACCAAGCTTTTTGGCGACTTCAATCGCACCTTTGATATTAGCACCAGCTGAGATACCAACAAGAATTCCTTCTTGATGACCAACTTCACGTGCCATCGTAATAGCGTCATCGCTCTTAATTTCAAGGATTCCGTTGTAAACATCAGTATCAAGAACTTTCGGGATAAAGCCAGCACTGATCCCTTGAATTTTGTGCTTGCCACCTTTTCCTTCTTTTAATACTGGAGATTCTGCTGGTTCAAGAGCATAAATTTGGACATTAGGATTAGCTTTTTTCAATGCATGACCCACCCCGGTAAGTGTTCCTCCAGTACCAACACCAGCAATAAATGCGTCAGGAATATCATCGCCAAATGCTTCAAGAATTTCTTTTCCTGTAGTTTCTTCATGAATTGCTGGATTTGCTGGATTATCAAATTGCATTGGCATAAAGTAGCCTTTTTCTTTAACTAGTTCTTCTGCTTTTGCAATTGCACCCTTCATTCCGTCGGCACCGGGAGTAAGAATAAGTTCGGCTCCATAACCTTGCATGAGTTTCCGGCGTTCAACACTCATTGTTTCTGGCATGGTGATGACAAGATGGTATCCCTTGGCAGCGGCAACCATGGCTAGGCCAACACCAGTGTTTCCAGAGGTTGGTTCAACAATAGTGCCACCTGCTTGTAATTTACCAGCTTTTTCAGCTTCTTCAATCATGGCAAGGGCAATCCGATCCTTAATTGAACCACCAGGATTAAAGAATTCAAGTTTTACATAAACGTCTGCTGCATCTTCAGGAACAACGCGATTTAACTTAACAATCGGAGTATTACCGATTAAATTTACGATTGAATTAGTGATTTTCGTCATATTAATTACTCCTTTACAAATTGTTGTGTAGCTATGTGATCCGCAACTGAATGAAGCCAATTATCAAAGAATACTCGTTGGGTAGTTGCCCAGCTAAATTCAGGATCTTTCATATGAAGCGGATCGCGAAAGTAGTTTTGCGGCTTGATATACTCAACACCGGGATTAGCATTCCGCTCTCGTAAGTATTCCTTTAAAAGGGCATCCTTTCCGTATTCAAGATGGGAGAAAAGAAAGTATTGATTCTTTTCTCGAGCGCGGAACGAGAATAAGAAATTATTTTTGGTCACAGCATTAATAACTAATCGTGGATCTTTCATAATCTTGTCAATATCAAGTTCGGCATAACGAGCATGGGGAGCAAGGAAGCCATCAGGTAATCCTTTTAAGAGAGGGTCTTGCGCGCGCAAATAATTGTGGAAGACTCCAAAAATTTTTTCAGGTAATTGAAATTTTGGAATATCATAAAGATAGTTAGCAGCTGCCATCGCGCCCCAGCAAATGTAAAGTTGTGGAATGTTATTGGCAACTAATACGTCAATCAATTGATGAATCTCATCAAGATATGTAATTTCTTCAAATGTGAGTTGTTCGATTGGCGCGCCAGTGATAATAAAAGCATCTATTGTGGCAACTTGTTTAAAATCTAAAGGCTGGGAAATCTCTTGAACAATGTCAGGGACAGGGCGAGAAGTATAGTGTGTTTGAGGGTAAAAGTATTGTACATCAACATTGTAGGATCCCTCAGAAAGTACTTTTGTAAATCGCAGTTGAGTATCTACTTTGTCATGCATTAAGTTAAGAATTCCTATTCTTAATGGATCTGCCGTCATGAAACCACCTCGATATAATCTAAACCAAATTAAAAACTGTCACTAAGCAATACCGTAGATTAACCACGCCTAAATAAGGGCAGTCTAATCTGTCGTGAGTAGTTTAGCAACAGCTTGTAATTTTTTCTATAATGGTGGTGTTAATAAGAATCATGAACGACATCTCCTTATTTTATCGGTCGTACTTATTTATAGTAATTAAAGTGTAACTGTTAAAATAAGAAATGTCAATTTGTAGTACTTAACCTTGCTCAACGATTTTACGATACATCCTGGTAGTAAGTCCGTAAATAGCAAAGTAGAGGCATAGGAGGATAAAGGTAATTGAGACGGCAATTATTATCATCAATCGAACATTATAGAAATTAAATTGAATTAGAATTTGCCGAATTGCAGGGATCGCAAAGCAAAGATTAATTACTGCACCAACTACTGGCAACATGAAGACCATCAATACTTGACTATGAATACTCTTGGTTGTTTCTTTCTCACTTAAACCAACTTGTTGCATAGTCTTAAAGCGATATTGATCTTCATAACCTTCAGTAATTTGTTTAAAGTAAATTACAACAGTTGTAGTGATTCCTAGGGCAAAGCTAATGAGAATTCCTAAAAAGACGATTCCGCCATAGAGACTGGTCAATTGACTACGAAGGTTTGTCTGGGAAGAATATACTTGGTTTGGCAAGTGAAGCTGGGCTTGAAGGTCATTTTCAAAGTTAAGATGAGCTTTCTTACTACCATTTAAGTGATAATTAATTCCTGTGAAGTTAATTGTGGTAGTGTTTGCCGGAAGCATATTTGTGATTATAAAAATTGGCGAATAAATCGCGTGACTTGGATTGAAATAGTAGTGAAAGTCATAGATAGGAGTAGCTTGGTATTTTTGTGTACCAATCTGTAAAGCACCGCGATGCTCTTTAGCAGGGGAATAAATTAAGGCCTTATTTGCTGCTAATTTAACATGTTTATCCGTAATCCGATTATAAGTTGCTGTCGACATGGTAATGACCGTATTGGTAGTTTGATTAGTCATATTCTGTAAATCACCTTGGTTGATGAAATGATTATTTTCCCAGTAGCCGTATTGCGGAGCGCTCGTTGTAAAGGTAACAGGCTTATTAAGTTGAGCATGGTGTTTTTTGGCAACAGAATTGATAGTTGATTCTTGTTGTGATGTGAGTTTCTGCGAGGTGATAATTGTAAGGTCGCGTGGGGCATAAGAATTGACCGTATCATTAATGCCGGCATACATAGTTAAAGATGTAAATAAAATTACAAGGACAGAGCTACAGAGTAAACAAATCGTTGCAAGACTAGCACCATTTTGTTCCATCCGTTGTAACATTCCAGAAACTGCGATAAAGTGGCGAGGGCGATAGTGATATCCTTTGTTTTTTGCAGGAGTTTAAGGACAATGATGCTACCAGCAATAAAAATGAGGTATGTTCCAATCACAACTAAGAAGACGGCAGTCATGAATATTGTTAAAGCAGATATCCGCGGTTTAACTGTAATTGTAAGATAATAGGCGTAGGCAAGGACTGCAACACCCACAAGGCCAGCAAAAGTAAAGAACTTACCATTCCGCGCGATAATATTTTTGTGACAACTAAAGTGGCAGAAGAAAATCAAGGTTACGATAAGGCCATTGAATCTGTCAAAGAATCCTTACGTAAATTACAAATGGATTACGTTGATTTGTTGCTTGTTCACTGGCCAATTGAACGATCATTTTTTGACACCTGGCGAGCTTTTGAAGAAATGAAAAAAGAAGGGCTGACTAGGTCAATTGATGTAAGCAACTACCAAATGATTCATCTTCAATATTTAGCAACCCAAGCAAATGAAATGCCAGTTGTTGATCAAATTGAGTTGCATCCGCTATTAACACAAAAACCACTATTAGAATTTAATCGTCAACATCAAATAGTAACGCAAGCCTGGAGTCCATTAGGGCGAGGAGCAGTTCTCAATGAACCAGTATTAAAAGATATTGCTGCTCATAATAAATCCACCGCGCAAATTATACTGCGGTGGCATTTCCAGAATGGTGTTTCTTTTATTCCCAAGTCAGTTCATGAAGAGCGAATTGCCCAAAACGCTGATATTTATGATTTTGAACGTAACGCCCAAGAAATGGCACAGATAGATGCATTAAATGCTTATCATCGTACTGGTCGTGAACCAGAATTAGTTTATGAATACAATAAACAATATTAAACAAAAAACAGCAAATTGACTGAATTTTCAATCTTTTTGCTGTTTTTAGATTTATTCTAAGCCCAATTCTTTGGCATAGGCTGCTTCTTCCTTACTGAGGCGTTGACGTTCACGTTCGTTGTACCATGGTGAAATGGTAAAGGCGAGAACATCATTAATAAGGTAAATTGAGCTGTTAACGGCCATTGCTAAAGTGGCAGATCCTTGCTTGTAAGAAACAAACCAGAGTACTAGTTGTGCAAGACCAGATGCAAGCCACCAGAAATATTGGTTGTTAAAACGCAAGAAGCAAATAACACCAGCGGAAAGACTGATGGAAAAGCTGATTGCATCAATCCATGGTCGTGGATCGTCAGTAAGATGACCGATTAAATAACCAGAAACAAAATAAACAATAATTGTTGCAATGACGGCAACCGTCCATGAACGAGCATTGAATTTACGGATCTTTGATGCCATGTTAACATTCCAATTTGCGGAAAGTAATACTGGTAAATCGAGGGTAATAACATAGGCGATTTGTTCGGCAATACTTAAATAATTTTTAGCACTAAAACCAGCAATGATGAAACATAATGCTGATAAAATACCTAAGAAACCATTTACCGACTTAGCAGCATTGATTGCTAAAACGCAAAGTACTCCAAGCGTGGTTCCAATAAATGTAATGACAGTTACCCACGTTATTGGAGCACTAACTAAAGTCATTACCTGACAGCCAAGACTGAAAAAGAATAGGTAATAATTTTGTTGTGGCCAGCCCTTTAATTGGTGGGCAAGAAATTTAAAATAATCGCTAATCATTAATATAACTCCCTCTACTATATGTTGTGCAATTTTATAGTTACCGCCGGCTAGTAACACAATATATTGTGGATGCAAAAAAGCAACGTTTAATAGTATACCGGGTCAAAATCAGGGATGCAATACCCTAAAGTTTATTTAATCAGTCGCTTAGATTAAGTAAAGGGCGGAAGATTAACTCTATCGTTGAAAATAATAAATTTAAAAATTTTCTTTAGCGGATTACGGAACATCGAATGACTTATCAACACTATAATTCAACTTTAACAATTTTAACTTTATATGAAGAGTGTGGAGCTTCAACAGTTACAGTTGTCCCAGCTGTTTTGTGAAGAAGGGCTTGACCGAGGGGAGAATCAAAGGAGATTTTTTGTTTGGCAAGATCAGCTTCCTGCTTTCCCACAATATGATAAGTTTGTTGTTCATGGTCATCCTCAAATTCAACTATCACGGTTGTCCCTAAATCAATAGTGTGATCATTCTTGGGAGTCACAATTTCAGCATATTGAAGCTGTTTATTGAGGTACCGAAGCCTGCTCTCAAGGTGGCGTAATTCACGCTTAGCAGTACTATATTCCGTATTTTCGGATAAGTCACCAAGCGCACGGGCAGCTTTTAATTGTTCAATTTTTGCAGGTCTTTGCTGTTGTAATTTTGCAATTTGTTCTTCAATTTCATGATAGCCATTTGCAGTCATTTTTTGAAAATAGACATTTTTCATTGCTTCTTGGATCTTTTTTCGTTGCATTGGTATAGTTTCTCCTTGTATATTAAGCAATCTTGTTATATTTACTAGATATAATTATGATATGATAGAAAGGAAAATTCAATTTGGAGACGGAGGATATATAGATAATGAACGAACAAGAACAACATATTGACCAGTTTCTTACTTCGTCCAACTATCATCAGTTATCTGCTAATCAGCAAAAGCATGCACAGAATATTTTGACGCGTTTTAATAACCAGATGGCAAATGATCAGCATTTGACCGATACTACTTGGACACCAGAAGCAGTAAAAGCGGTCATGGTCGGGGAATTCATCGCTGATCCAGCACTAACTAATCAATTTGGAATTGCGGTTGTTCCAGTTTTGCGAGCTTATCAAAAATTTTTGAAAGTTGAAAATCTTGCGGAAGTTGTAAAAGCAATGGAAGAACAACGGACAAAGATGAACGAGTGTCGGAAAGCACATAAGACATGGACCCAATTACATGGGGATGCGGAAAATGACGAAGCAGAAGCAACCTCGGTTCAAGCAAGTCCTGCTAAAAAAGAAATTACATGGACACCTGAGAAATTCAAGGATTTATTAGCAAATGTGCAACAAGCTATTAAGTCTGCTTCCCAATTCAATAATCTTGAATTAGATGATGTTGAGTTGAACTATGTTGTGCAAGAGTTCTTGGAATTAATGGTACAAGAATGCAATGAATATCCAGGTCAATGGACTTTCAGCAACTTGCAACGCGTATTAGGCATGATGATGCCATTAGATCCACATATTTCAATTAAGCAAATTCACAACATCGTACCGAGCGCGCAGGCCTTGTTTGAGTACTTGAAGCAAAATGATTATATCAATATGGATCAATACAAGTTGGGCTTAAAGGCAATTGCTAATATGCAACCATCAGAAGACATGCTTGCCTCATTAAATCGTGATGAGCGGGAAACACAATTAGTTTTATCATTCATCAATAGTAATGGTATCGATACTGATGATGTAGATGTGGCAGAAGCGTGGATGGACGAACATAAGCAGGAAGTTGCTGACTTTATGCGTGGCCTCTTGAATCCATGGGGCGAATATGAACGTAAGCGCCTGCTCAAGCGTCAACGCGAAATGCAACAAAAGCAACAAGTGGCTAAGAGTAACGATAACCAAGTTGATTCACAATTAAAGCGGAAAAAGAAGTCCCTTCAAGGAATCAAGTTTAGTAAAAAGGCTCGACGAAAATTACGTCGCCATTAATTTTTTAGAGGAGGAATCCATAATGAGCGTTGAAATTCCAGAAAATATGGAAGAAGTAGCAATGCAGCTGGCTCAACATCAAGTACGTGGTGAGCAAGTTGACGAAAAGGCTGTTATTCAAAATGCTGTTCGGGATATACTCCAAGCATTTTTTGATGAAGCTCTTGAAGGCCATTACGATGATGTTAAGTGGGATGGGGATGACCTAGTCGTTACGGATATTATGGGTGATGAAGCAGGACGTATTCAACCACAATCGAGCTCATTTATTGATGACTTTAAGAACGATACTGATTCATTAATTGAACGGCTTGAAAATGCGACAGCCAAAATTGTGGGTGGTCGTTAAGATTTTTATCGAAATAGAAAATGACCCGTGGAAAATTCCGCGAGTCATTTTCTATTTTAAAGACGATTTTTAATTTCGTAGGGCTTTGACTTCTCGTGTTCAGCTGGTAAGGCATCCTTAGCGTAAAAAATTGCGTATTCTTTATCGTTAGGATCTTTAGCGATGACAAGTTCGTCATTATGACGTGCTTGTTTAAAAATTTGTCCTTTCCGAACAGCTTCATTATAGTCATGAATATTAGCGACTGAATCGCCTGGATTAAAGAAAATTCTTGTTTCCATTATAAGTTCCTCCTCATGAACGACTTGGCAAATCAATTTGTGCTTTTGCTAGAATATGACCTTTGGCCGCATGGATAAAGTCATTAAGCCAGTATTTATTTTCTAAGGGTAAAGTGTCATCTAATGCAAACACCATTAAAGTATAATCATGAGTTTTGTCGGGAGGTTGTGGACCCACATAACCACTAGTTATCAATGTGTTTCCATTAACCAACGAGCTGGCATTGCTATTATTCCCCTGCACAAATTTATCTGCTAATTCTCGACTAGCATTTGCAGGGATATCTGTTAACGTTGCTGGAATGTTGGCGGCTAACCAGTGGATCCAAGTAAAGCCACAGACAGGTGTTGAGTCATAATCAATAAAGACGAGTGCAAATGTCTTTGTATCTGCTGGTGCGTCGGTAATTTTAATTGGAAATGACTTAATTGGATGGTCAGCTAGCATATCAGCTGCTGGCGCATATTTACCATATTCATCTGCTAACATCCCATTAATTAATGGTACTGAGATTTGCATAAAAATTCCTCCTTATAAGACAATTATAATCGAGCTTAATCTAAATACAATTTTCGTAAATCTTTTATTTCGGTAGGCGTAATATCAAGATAATTATTAAGATATTGATTAACGTTTCCGTAATTTTGAGTAATGATTTTGATTGCTGTATTTAGGTAATCAGGAGCTACTGAGGCAAGGGCAGCCCGATTTGTCACTAGTGCCTCGCTGGCTCCATGATTCCGCATGTCTTGCAACCAGTGATTACGAAACTCCTGAGTAACAGTATTCGTTAACAGGTAATCTTCCATAATAATCTTTTGCTCAACCCCGAGGGCACTAAGAATAAGATAAGCAGCCATCCCTGTCCGATCTTTACCAGCAGTACAATGAAATAGCAAGGCACCGCGTTCATTATTCAATAAGAGATTAAGTAATTTCTGGTAAGCTTGCTTGGCTGAAGCAGCTGTGGTCATTCGGTGATAAACATCAATCATATGGTGATAACCGTTTCCTGGCTGTTGCATCTGCGCGGCGATTTCTTCATCACTATGCGAGGCGTCTGTTTCGTCGGCTTCGAAAACAGGTAAATGATAATACTTTGCTTGGGAAGGCACTCGATCAGGGTCTTTCTTTACTTCATCGGGAGCGCGAAGGTCGATATCTAGAGAAATGGGAATATTATCTAAAACAGTGAGATCATTTCGATCTAAATGAGCAAGTGAGCCTGTGCGAATAAGCCGATGCCATTTAATTTGATGCCCATCTGCTGTTGGATAACCTCCAAGATCACGAAAATTATAGCCATTTTTTATTGGAAGTAAGCGTTGGTTAGCCATGAAAATCCTCCTCGTATTAACTCTTATTACTATTGTACACTGAATTGAGATAAAAGAGGTTGTAAAGCTTGCGCAAGCATTTTTCCTTCCGCGATAGCGCCAGCTTGATCAGGATGGAGCCCATCAGTGAAACTATGGGACCAAGTTTTGGTTTCAATTATCGAACAGTTATGTTTAGTGGCAATTTTTCGAATTTCAGAAGCAAAAGTCTGACTAAAAGGAATTATGATCGCTAAAGGAGTATGTGGAAAGGTTAGCTTAACTTGCTGGATAAAAAGGTCGAAAGCGGCAGTAAATTGGGCTAAGGGGAAACGACGGTCATTAACGCCTAAATTAATCACGGTGAGATCAGGATGATTAGGCGTCCATAATGTTTGATCATCGATTTTTCCTAAAAAGACATCGGCAGTTGGGACCCCGCCAGTAGCAGGTCTTAGCACTCCCCCAGCAGAGTAGGCTATTCGAACACTATCGACGTTAAGCAGGTCTGCACAGATTCCTGCATAGTTAGTTTCTGGTCGGTAGTCAGCAGCAGGATGATTGCCAACTACCCAACAACCGGCCGTGATTGAATCACCGATAAAGTTGACCACAGGACGCTGCGGGGCTGCCATAATTGCGCCGTTATCGAGATAAATATTTTTAATTGCAAAGCCTTCATTACCTTGCCACACTTCGTCAATGTCGGAATTACCGGCTGCCATTATTTCGATGGTATGTAATATCGAATCAAGTGGAATATCAATTTTTTCTAAGCTAGCTTGTGCCCGTTGCCACTTTCCGCCATCAATTCGAAATGCAAACACTTGGCTAGGAGATAGGGAATCTTGATTTGGCAAAACAGTAATTTGACATTTTTTAGCATTTGAAACCTTAAAACGAAGGTAGCTTCCAAGGTTAGTGGTGTATAAGGTGGGCATATTATTAATCTTTTTAACGGTCCAGCGTCCAGTACGTGAAGCAAATTTAATTAGATCAGTTGGTTGGTAGTTCTTCATTTAAATCCTCCAATTATTTATGACTAGTGTAGCATTAAAGAAGAAATTGTGTATATCAGCCCCTACCCTTTGTAACCGTTTTCTTAGTTGTGCTGAATTATTTGTAAGCGCTTATTGACGAGATGGTTAAAAAGTAGTAAATTATATTTAGTAAAAGTTTACTAATGTTTGTTTGATGTATGGAGGTTATTCTGATGGATAAGCAACAATTTTTAGCTGAATACCAAGATGTATTTAAGGAACCGGGGAAGGATGTATTTTTCTCACCAGGACGGATTAATGTGATCGGGGAACATACTGATTATAATGGTGGTCATGTTTTTCCATGTGCAATCAGTATTGGGACCTATGGGGTATATGGACCGCGTGAGGACACAACAGTCGCCATTTACTCAGCTAATTCAGCAAAAGAAGAAGACAGTAAGATTATTACTTTTGACATTAATGATACAGAACCGCAAAGTGCTAAAGATGAAAAGTGGGTTAACTACTTTAAGGGGATGCTTGTTTATCTAAAGCAACGTGGTTTCAAGATTGATCACGGATTTAACTTATACATCCACGGTTTTCTTCCTTATGGTTCAGGCTTATCGTCATCAGCATCAATTGAAATGTTGATGGGTAATATTTTGAAAGATGAATTTAATCTTGATATCGATGAAATTGAATTAGTAAAACTCGGACAAAAGACTGAAAATGACTTTGTTGGTCTTAATTCCGGAATCATGGACCAATTTGCTGTCGGAATGGGTAAAGAAAATAACGCAATTTACCTTGACTGCAACACTCTTGAATATAAGTATTTGCCACTTGAACTTGGCGATTATGAAATCATTATCATGAGTACTAATAAGAACCACTCCTTAGCTGGTTCCAAATACAACGAACGGGTCCAAGAATGTGAAGAAGCAGTTAAACGCCTTAACAAGAAACTAGATATTAATAAGTTGGGTGAATTAGATTCCGATACATTTGATCAATATACTTCTCTAATTGATGATGACACACTAATCCGTCGAGCACGGCATGCTGTAAGTGAAAATGAACGGACAAAAAAAGCTATTGATGCAATGGAAAAGGGCGACCTTGAAGAACTGGGGCGGCTAATCAATGCTTCCCATGTTTCTCTAAAATATGACTATGAAGTAACTGGTAAAGAGCTTGATACCCTAGCAGAAAACGCATGGGATCAACCGGGCTGCCTTGGTGCTCGAATGGTCGGCGGTGGATTTGCCGGCAGTGCGATTGCCATTGTTAAGAAGTCAGAAGCAGAAAACTTTAAGAAAAACGTTGGCAAGATTTATCGTGACAAGATTGGTTACGATGCCAGTTTCTATGATGCTGAAGTTGTTGATGGACCACATAAGCTTTAATAGTATTTTAGTGAGGGAATGAGAAAATGAAGTTAATGGAAAAGTTTGCTGACCAAGTGATTGCTAGTGGAACTTATGAACCACTCGACCGGATCTATGTCTTAAACAAGATTCGGGGCTTTGTTGGTGATGAAGATGTTGAAGCTAAAGATGATGAATCTGTTGTTAGTCAACTTGTTGATTTAGCTGTTAAACGCGGCAAAATTGATGATGGTCAAACTGCTAAGGAAATTTTAAACGATCAGCTTTATGATTTGATGACCCCAACGCCATCAGTAGTTAATCATAAATTCTGGGGAAAGTACCAACAATCTCCATCAAGTGCGACTGATTGGTTCTATAACTTATGTACTAGCAACGACTATGTTAAAGTAGCTGCTATCAAGAAGAATGTTGTCTTTGATAAACCAACTAAGTACGGCAATCTTGAAATTACCATCAATCTTTCAAAGCCAGAAAAGGATCCCAAAGCAATTGCAGCGGCTGCTCATGATACCGCTAAGAAGTACCCACAATGTGCTCTTTGCATGGAAAATGAGGGTTACAAGGGACGTCTTGGACAGGCAGCACGAAGCAACCACCGTATTATTCGAATTACAGTAGGGGGGCAACAATGGGGATTCCAGTATTCTCCATATGCTTACTTCCACGAACACTGTATCTTCCTTGATAGTAAGCATGAGCCAATGGAGATTAATCGGCAAACTTTAATTAACTTAGTTGAAATTGAAAAGCAATTCCCAGCTTATTTCGTTGGAAGCAATGCGGATTTACCAATCGTTGGTGGATCAATGCTTGCTCATGAACACTACCAAGGTGGTAAGCATATTTTCCCAATGATGAAAGCCTCTATTAAGAAAGAATTGTACTTTGATGAATATCCAGCTGTTAATGCAGGAATCGTTAACTGGCCAATGAGTGATATTCGTTTGACTAGTACCGATACTGAGCAACTAATTGATCTTGGTACACATATTATTAAGGTATGGGATCAATACAGTGATGAAAGTCTTGATATTAAGGCTTTTGATGGTGAACTTCGTCATCATACTGTTACCCCAATTATGCATCGGGAAGGCGATAAGTTTGTTCTTGATTTAGTTTTGCGGGATAATAATACTAGTGATGAATATCCACTCGGAATCTTCCATCCACATGAAAAGCTATGGCACATTAAAAAGGAAAATATCGGTTTGATTGAAGTGATGGGTCGTGCTATCTTACCAGCGCGGCTTAAGGATGAGTTAAATGAAGTCAAGAAGTTTTGGCTTGGTGCTGAAAATAAGATTGCAGATAGTCATCTTCCATGGGCAAAAGAAGTTCAGTCAAGGATTAATATCACCGAGGATAATGTCGATGAGGTTATGGAACAAGAACTTGCTAATGTCTTTGCTAATGTTTTGGAAAATGCGGGAGTCTTTAAGGATAACACAGCTGGAAATGAAGGTTGGCAACGATTCATTGATGCTTTAAAATAGTTTTAACCTAAAATGAAGAAAGGGGCGCTGAAGCAGTATGGCAGTAACATTACATGATATCGCGGATAAAGCAGGGGTATCTATTGCGACTGTATCGCGAATTTTAAATAATGATGTGACGCTTTCTGTAAATGAAAAGACACGTCAGCGAGTGTTAGCCACTGCCGAAGAGTTTAACTATACTAAGCATAAGCGAGCACGTAATAACCAAGTACAACGAGTAGCTGTTGTTCAATGGTATTCTCTTACACAAGAATTAGATGACCTGTATTACATGGCAATTCGGATGGGAATCGAACGAGCAGCGCAACAACAGGGACTACAGACTGTTCCCGTTTACCAAAACAATATGGAAGAGATTCCTCGTGACGTTACGGGTATCATCGCGATTGGAAAATTTAGCGATTCGCAAGTTCAAGCATTGCGGTTAGTAACTTCTAATATTGTGTTTGTTGATTACGACAGTTTGGCTGCCGGTTACGATTGCTTAGTACCGGACTTTGAAAATGCAGTGCGGTCAGTTATTTCAGAATTTGTTAGCGAAGAAATTAACGATATTGGTATGTTGGCAGGAACTGAAAAGACAACGGATCAACAAATTGTTCCTGATTTGCGGCGATTCTATTTTGAAAGTAACTTACGTCAACAAAACCTTTATCATCCAGAATTTATATTTGCTGGCGACTACACCTCGATGTCAGGGTATAATGCAATGAAAAAGGCAATTGCGACGCTTGGTGACCGTATGCCGCATGGAATCTTTGTTGCCAATGATCCGATGGCAGTTGGCGCGCTTAAAGCGATTCAAGAAGCCAAAATTAACGTTCCAAATCGAATCGCCTTGATTAGTTTTAACGATACGGCAATCGTTAAGTACGTTTATCCAAGTATGTCAGCAGTACACATTGCCACTGATGAAATGGCCCATGCCGCTGTTGATATGATGATTAAACGGCTGCAGAATCCGAATAATGACCCATGCAAGACAGTTGTCGGAACTCACTTGATCAAACGGCAAACAACCCGATAGCATATGAAAAATGATTCAGTTTTGATAGTAATGGCGTTATTGCTTTTACTAATTGAAACTGAATCATTTTATTTCTTAATTCTTTTTTGATACCACCGATAAGCAAAGTATAAACCAACGATCGCCATAATGATAATAGCAACAGTCGTGTAATCGTTGAAGATAATGACAATTTTATTCCATGATTGGCCGACCCAAGCGCCAAGAACAACAAGCAGTGTGTTCCAGATGGTGCTCCCGATAGTAGTGAGAAGGCAAAATTTTCCTAATGAAGTTTGCGCGATCCCTGCAGGAATAGAGATTAAACTGCGGATAACGGGAATGCAGCGGCCATAGAGAATGCCGCCTGTCCCATGTTTATTAAACCAATCGACTGCTTTTTTAGCATCATCTTGATGAAAGCCCAAAAGTTTAAATAAGCGATGACCAAGAAGGAGTTCAAGGCGGTTAACAGTTAACTGGCGGCCGAGAGCATATAAAATAAGTGCCCCGATAAGTGAGCCAATTGTCGCAGCGATAATTACTCCAACAATTGATAAAGAGGTGGTAGTCGTCATAAAACCGCTCATTGTAAGGATAATTTCGGATGGTAGCGGCGGAAAGACATTTTCAAGGGCAATTAGTAAGGAAATTGCAAAATAACCAAACTGATTAATAAATTCCGTTATCCAAGCGTTCATAAATTACTCCTGTTCAATTAAATATTCTCTAAACACTCTATCATATTAGAGAAATACTTAGTAGCGGTCTTATTTTTCTTTAGTGAAAATTACGAATTATAAATTAGAATTATTATATTGAAGTGAATAAAATACCTAGAGAGAGCAAAAAGTGTTCGGATTTAATTAAATAAAATCTTAAAAATTGCTAAAATCTTACTAAAAATGTGCTAAAGTATAATAAGACTACATAAGGGAGATTGATATAAAGTGAAGCGATATCGTTTCGGACGCCTCAGTATGGGCTGGCAAATTATGATTGGGCTGGCCCTTGGTATTATTTGTGGATTAATTTTCTATCAAAATAAGGGTGCCATCACTGTTATGCAGAGCTTAGGAACAATCTTTATCCGGCTGATTCAAATGATCGTAATGCCAATTGTTGTTTCTTGCTTGACTGTGGGAATTGCTAATATTGGTGATATTAGAAAGTTAGGACGGATTGGTGGAAAAACATTAATTTATTTTGAAGTTTTAACCACAATTGCGTTAATTTTAGGGATCGTAATGGCTAACATTACCCATCCAGGTTCGTTTATTGATATTCATAAACTTCATGCAACTGATATTTCGCAATACATGTCCACTGCAAAATCTGCAGAACATAGTAGCGGATTCTGGCCATTAATTTTGTCGATTATTCCAACGAACATTTTTAAATCCATGTCTGATGGTGACATGATGCCTGTTATCCTGTTCTCAGTTCTTTTCGGATTAGGAATTGCAGCTGTTGGGGAAAAGGCTAAAATTTTAATTGATGTATTAAATGCAGTTTCAGAAGTTATGTTCAAAGTTACTAATTGGGTTATGAAGTTTGCACCAATTGGGGTCTTTGGTTTAATTGGAATGACAATCGCCGAAATGGGTATTAGTGCTCTGCTGCCATTAGGATTATTTATTGTGATTGCGTATGTGACAATGTTAATCTTTATTATTGTTGTCCTCGGTATTACTGCTCATATTTTCCATTTACGTTATTGGAAGACGATGCGCGCTATCCTTGATGAGATTGTTTTGGCATTTACTACTGCCAGTTCAGAAGTTACGTTGCCTCGTTTGATGAAAAAGACGCACGAGATGGGAGTAAGCAAGGGTATTACAGCTTTTGTTATTCCAACTGGTTATACTTTTAATCTTGATGGATCTGCAATTTATCAATCATTAGCAGCGATCTTCTTAGCACAAGCATATGGACTTCATCTTAGTATTTCTCACCAAATTACTCTGCTGGTTGTTTTGATGATTACTAGTAAGGGAATGGCTGGGGTTCCAGGAGCTTCTTTTGTTGTATTGCTTGCTAGTGTTTCTACAATTGGGGTTCCAATGGCTGGTTTGACTTTCATTGCCGGAATTGATCGTTTCGTTGATATGGGACGAACTGCCGTAAACGTGGTTGGTAATTCAATTGCCACACTTGTTATCGGTGAATCTGAAGGTGCTCTTGACCGTGAAAAATATAATGCATATTTAGATAATTACGGAAAGGAAAAACCATCAACAGAAACTGACGTTGAAGCTGAATAAAATTAAATAAACATAAAAGCGAAGATGGGGAAATCCTCACCTTCGCTTTTATGTTTACTCTTTTTCTGAACTAACGGTATCTTGGGCTGGTGCTAGCTTAACTCCTCGGTGGTCAACGCTTGTACTAAATACGATTTGTGTACTTGTCTTTCCAAAACGTTGTTGAATAGTATTGATGAAGTTATCTAAATCGGTGGTAGAAGGAAAAACAACTTCCATAATTTCTGAATAATCACCAGTTACACAGTTACATTCAATCACATTGGGAATTTGTTGAATGTAAGGGTAAAATTCTTGTTTTTGGCGAGGCTCAAGTTGCACCTGAATAAAAGCTTTAACATGAAAGTTGATTTTTTCCATGTTAACACTTGTATGGTAGCCAGTAATAATCCCATTTCGTTCAAGTTTATTAATTCGCGCCGCAATTGCTGGTGATGAAATAAAACATTCTTTAGAGAGTTCTTTTAAAGAAGCACGGGCGTTTTTTTGAAGAAGGTTAATAATCTTCCTATCGATCTTGTCCATAAGATGCGGCCTCACTTTCAAATATTAAAGGTATGTTGGATATATTAAGATTACTCTAATTAAAGATTAATGTATAGTCTAAATTTTAGGAAATTTGGAATTTTATCTGAGGTCAGTATTATTCTGGTTTCCTTCGCTTTATTCTTTAAAAAAATGGTATAATTTAAGTAAATATATTACTTGTTTGTTTGGAGGTTCAAACCTATGGATCAAGAATATCAAAACATCCTAGTTCCAGTTGATGGCTCTCAGGAATCAGAATTTGCATTGCATCGTGCAATCGCAATTGCAAAGCGTAATGGTGCCCATATAGATATTTTAAACGTAATTGATACACGAGCAATGGCTTATAACTTTGCTGGTATGTCAGATGGAAGTATTGCTTACCAGTTAGTTGATAAGTCAAAGCAATACCTTGATGAATTGTTGAAGACTGCCAAGGATAAGGATGGTTTTGACAATCTTGACATTCATATCCGTCTTGGTAATCCAAAGACAATTATTTCATTTGACTTCCCTCGTGATCACCACAACGACATGATTATTATTGGTGCTAGTGGATTATCACGGATGCAACGAGCTGTAATGGGTTCAGTTACGTCATATGTAAAGCGTAATGCGCCTGTTGATGTGTTAGTTGTCCGAACTGATGTAGATCAGGTTAAATAGTCATTGAATATTATCAATGAGGGTTAGTGGTAAATATTACCATTAACTCTTTTTTTATAAAAAAGAAGGTGTGTTATCGTGGCAGATGAAATTACTAAGCGAGTTTCCTTGATAGAATTATTTTACGATTTAGTGTTCGTTTACATGGTTTTCCGAGCAACAGAAATGATTCACCATTTGCACCATGGGATTGTGGGATTGCCGGTTTTAGGAATCTTTGCAATTGTCGTGATTGTATTTATTAATTCCTGGATGGTCCAGATGGTTTTTACAAATCGGCATGGAAAGATTTCAGGAACAAATGTTATCTTTTCGTTCGTCGATATGGCAATTCTTCTCTATATGTCAAATTCATTTTCAACAACATTTGACTGGCATTTAGCAATTTTTTTCATAGCTGCAGGATTGCTATCATTAACGTTATGTATCCAATATGTTTTAGTTTACTTTTAGGCAGAAATGAAGATAGATAAACAGATTACACGAGCATTTGCTGGAATTTTAATTTTTAGGACCGTTACGCTTTTTATTGGTGGGATTTTTTATCAAAGCCGAGTTAGAGTGAGGATTGCTTTTGCTGGTATTATTATCAGTTGGATTGCGCCTGGCTTTACCGGAAAATATACAAAGCATCATCCCATCATCTTTTCGCACTTGCTAGAACGGCTTACGGCATTAATTATCGTGATGTTTGGTGAGACGATTGTCGGTATTGCTGATTACTTTACTGCCACCAGCTTTTCAATTCAGTCTATTCTTATACTTACCACAGTTGCAGCGCTATTCTTTACCTACATTGTTGAATTTGATCATTTAATTAATGAACATCAACGCCATGAGACCGGAAATTTAATGATCTATCTTCATTACTTTATTTTATTTGGTCTTAGCCTAATAACTGTGGCAATGAAATTCATTGATGATGCAGAGGCACATCCTCGATTTGCGGTAACCTGCATGTACCTGGGTTTTGCCTTGTTTTATATTGGCCTTGCAATTGCTAACTATTACAATAAGGTAAAAGTAAATAAAACCGTTGTAAGTATTTTTATCCATAAATTTGCGAGAATACCCCCACTTCTATAAGTAGGGGATGAATCGCTCTCTTAAAGTACGTTAGTGCTTTTTCTTTTGTTCTATGATATATTTAGTATATATCTATAAAATG
>OODN01000233.1_pt1 | contig 43192 bp, 37 predicted proteins | sample 1671651 | NCBI WGS metagenome assembly OODN01 (sample SAMN06348178, study PRJEB24527) | human gut metagenome | biome: human gut; feature: ankylosing spondylitis patient; material: feces | host: Homo sapiens | place: China | collected 2015-10 | reverse complement strand
CCACGCCGGGGACGCTGGAATACCGCAGGACGGGCAGCACCCGCCGCTACCACCCTGGCTATGAGTGCAAGTGGGCGACTAATACCGTAGTGCATATCCTTGAAAACCGGGAATACACAGGCTGTCTGGTAAATTTCAAGACAGAAAAACTTTCTTACAAAGTCAAGCACAGTGTAGAAAATCCCCCGGAAAAGCAAGTGATTTTTGAGAACCACCACGAGCCTATCATAGACACTCAGACATGGGAACGGGTGCAGGAGCTACGCAAGCAGCGTAAACGCCCCAACCGCTATGATGAAGTGGGCTTGTTCTCCGGTATACTGTTCTGTGCAGACTGCGGCAGCGTCATGTATCAGCAGCGATACCAGACGGACAAGCGCAAGCAGGACTGTTATATCTGCGGCAACTACAAGAAGCGCACCCATGACTGTACAGCGCACTTTATCCGCACCGACCTCTTGACCGCTGGTGTACTCTCCAATCTGCGGAAAGTGACAAGCTATGCGGCAAAGCATGAAGCCCGGTTTATGAAGCTCTTGATTGAGCAGAACGAGGACGGGGGCAAGCGCAGGAACGCCGCCAAGAAAAAGGAACTGGAAGCCGCCGAGAAACGCATAGCCGAGTTATCCGCTATCTTCAAGCGGCTGTATGAGGACAGCGTGACCGGGCGCATATCAGACGAGCGTTTCACGGAACTGTCGGCAGACTATGAAGCAGAACAACGGGAGCTGAAAGAAAGAGCCGCTGCTATCCAAGCGGAGCTTTCCAAAGCACAGGAAGCCACCGTGAACGCAGAAAAGTTTATGAATGTTGTCCGGCGGCATACCAGCTTTGAAGAACTTACCCCTACTCTGCTGCGGGAGTTTGTAGAGAAAATCGTTGTGCATGAGTGCAGCTATGACGAGAACAAGACCCGCAGACAGGACATTGAGATTTATTATTCTTTTGTTGGCAAGGTGGACTTGCCCGAATAAACGCCCGACCTATCCGACACAATGCGCAAGTGCCGGATAGGAACGGCAAAATTTTTTACACTTCTATTACTTCTTTATCGCACATAAGCAAAGAGCCAGGGCATGAAGCAGCTCATGGCTGGCGGCGGTGTCGCTCTGGTGGGCATCACCCTGATTCCTCTGCTGTCTGGTCTGTTCGGCTAAGAGCCGCAGGCGGGGTTTCCCGCCTGTACATACGCAATCGCTCCATCTCTGCTGTGGATAACAGCCCTTTATCACAAGGAGCGCATTGCGGTACGAATCTCCACCCGTTAGCGAAAGGCGGTGTCTTATGCAGTTTTTGACCCACATTATTTTCCTCCTGAACCTTCTCAAGACCCTTATCAACCACTTCAGCTAAGGACGGTGACTGCTGAATGGAAACCGTTCTCAAAGCCATTGCCGACTGGATCAAAGGCATCCTGACGGCAGGCATTATGTCAAACCTTTCCGGCCTGTTTGACGATGTGAACACGCAGGTGGGAAACATCGCCCAGCAGGTGGGCACCAAGCCCTCCAACTTTGAACCACGGGTGTTCGCCATGATCGAAGCCCTCTCCCGGAACGTGGTGTTGCCCATCGCGGGCATCATCCTGACCTTCATCGCCTGTTATGAGTTGATTGAGATGATCACCCAGCACAACAACATGGCGCAGTTCGAGCCTGCCCTCATCATGCGCTGGATCTTCAAAACGGCGGTGTCGGTGTGGCTCATCAGCAATACTTTCGACATTGTGATGGCGGTCTTTGACCTGACACAGAAGGTGGTGTCCGATTCCAGCGGCATCATCGCCGGAAACACCCGTGTCAACGACATTGGCTTGTCGATGTTGGAAGCCAGCCTGATGCAGATGGATGTAGGACCCCTATTCGGGCTTTTCCTGCAATCCTTCTTCATCGGAATCACCATGCGGATCTTGAGCATCATCATTTTTGTCATTGTCTACGGGCGCATGATCGAGATTTATTGCATGGTGAGCCTTGCGCCCATCCCCATGGCGACCTTCGGCAACCATGAACAGAGCCACATGGGGCAGAATTACCTGAAATGTCTGTTTGCGCTGGGCTTTCAAGGCTTTCTCATCCTCATCTGCGTGGCAATTTATGCGGTGCTGATCCAGAGCGTGGCGATTTCCGGGGATGCCATCAACTCCATTTGGAGCATTGTGGGCTACACCGTCCTGCTCTGTTTCAGCCTGTTCAAGACCAGCTCCGTAACCAAATCCATTCTCGGAGCGCATTAAAGGAGGTGCTTTATTGGCTGCGTATATTTCCGTTCCCCGTGACCTGACGAAAGTGAAATCGAAGGTCGCATTCAACCTGACGAAACGGCAACTGCTTTGTTTCGGCACAGCGGCTCTCATTGGAGTGCCGCTGTTTTTTGTTCTCCGGGAGTCCGGCGGCAACACTGCCGCCACCCTCGGCATGATGGCGGTGATGCTGCCGGCGTTCTTCCTTGGGATGTACGAGAAAAACGGTCAGCCCTTGGAAAAGCTGCTGTCGTACTATGTGCAGTCCCGGTTTCTTCGCCCGAAGATTCGCCCCTACAAGACCAACAACTACTATGCGATTTTGATGAAGGGAGGCATGACCCATGATCCCGTTTTGGAAAAAGACCGATAAGCACAGCAAGCCGCAGTCTGCGCAGAAGCGCAGGCAGAACACAAAGCCTGCTGTGCCCCGGACCGCCCAGCAGTCCATCCCCATGCAGCGGATGTTTGAGGATGGCACTTGCCGGGTGAAGCCCAACTATTACACCCGCACCATCCAGTATCAGGACATCAATTATCAGCTTGCCCAGCAGGAGGACAAGACCGCCATTTTCGAGGAATGGTGCTCCTTCCTCAACTTCTTTGACAGCTCCATCAAATTTGAACTGTCCTTTGTGAACATGGCAACCGACAGCACCGAATTTGAAAAGAGCATCCGTATCCCGTACCAGCGGGATGGTTTTGACGATGTGCGCGCCGAGTATTCCCAGATGCTGCGCCAGCAGCTTGCCAAGGGCAATAATGGTCTGACCAAGACCAAGTTCATCACCTTTGGTGTGGAGGGCGAAAGCATGGCGCAGGTCAAGCCCCGGCTGGACCACATTCAGAACGATCTGCTGAACAACTTCCACCGGCTGGGGGTGCAGGCAAAGCCCCTGAACGGTGTCCAGCGGCTGAAACTCATGCACGATATGTTCAACATGGACGGCGCATCCAAGTTTCATTTCGACTGGAAAGACCTCGTAAAAAGTGGGCTTTCGGTGAAGGATGCCATTGCACCCACCGCCTTTGCATTCAAGAACAGCCGCACCTTCCAGATGGGCGGTATCTTTTGCGCCGCCAGCTTTCTGAGCATCACGGCATCCGACATCAGCGACCAGCTGTTGAAGGATTTTCTGGACATGGATTCCTCGCAAATCGTTACCATGCACATTCAGAGTGTCGATCAGAACCGTGCCATCAAGACCGTCAAGCGCACTATCACGGAACTGGATCGCAGCAAAATCGAGGAGCAGAAAAAAGCCATCCGTGCCGGGTATGACATTGACATCATTCCGTCGGATTTGGCAACCTACGGCAGAGATGCAAAAGCTCTGCTGAAAGAATTGCAGAGCCAGAACGAGCGGATGTTCCTCGTCACTTTTTTGGTGCTGAACACCGGGCACACGGAACAGGAACTGGAAAACAATGTTTTTCAGGCATCCAGTATTGCACAGAAGCACAACTGCAACCTGTGTCGGTTGGATTTTCAGCAGGAGCAGGGGTTGATGAGCAGCTTGCCGCTGGCTGACTGCCAGATCGAAATTCAGCGAGGGCTGACTACCAGCAGCACCGCCATCTTCATTCCGTTTACCACACAGGAACTGTACCAGTCCGGCAAAGAAAGCCTGTATTACGGCCTGAACGCCCTGTCCAACAACCTTATCATGGTGGACCGGAAGAAGCTGAAGAACCCCAATGGCCTGATTTTGGGTACTCCCGGCTCCGGCAAAAGTTTCTCGGCAAAGCGTGAAATTGCCAATGCGTTTCTGGTGACGGACGATGATATTATCATCAACGACCCCGAAGGCGAATACTCTCCGCTGGTGAACCGGCTGAAAGGTCAGGTCATTAAAATCTCGCCAAACAGCACCCAGTTCATTAACCCCATGGATATCAACGCCAACTACTCCGAGGAGGACAACCCGCTTTCCCTGAAAGCTGACTTTATTCTTTCTCTGTGCGAACTGGTGGTTGGCGGCAAGGAAGGTCTGCTGCCGGTGGAGAAAACGGTCATTGACCGCTGTGTGCATCTAATTTACCGCAAATATTTTGCAGACCCCTGCCCGGAGAATATGCCTATCCTTGAGGACTTGTACAACGCCCTGCTCCAACAGGACGAGAAAGAAGCCCACCATGTTGCTACGGCTCTGGAAATCTATGTGAAAGGCTCCCTGAACCTGTTCAACCACCGCACCAATGTAAACGTCAACAACCGCATCGTCTGCTATGATATCAAGGAATTGGGCAAACAGATGAAGAAACTCGGTATGCTCATTGTGCAGGATCAGGTGTGGGGGCGTGTCACCGCAAACCGCAGCAGCGGCAAGTCCACCCGGTATTATATGGATGAGATGCACCTCCTCTTAAAAGAAGAGCAGACCGCCGCTTATTCCGTCGAGATCTGGAAGCGTTTCCGCAAGTGGGGCGGCATCCCAACAGGATTAACGCAGAACGTCAAAGACCTCCTTTCTTCGCGTGAGGTCGAGAATATTTTTGAAAATTCGGACATGATCATCATGCTGAATCAGGCGGCAGGCGACCGGCAAATTCTCGCAAAGCAGCTTAACATTTCGCCCCATCAGCTTTCCTATGTGACCCACTCCGGCGAGGGTGAGGGGTTGCTTTTTTTCGGCAATGTCATTCTGCCCTTCGTTGACCGATTCCCCACCGATTTGGAACTCTATCGGATCATGACCACCAAATTGGGTGAAGTTTCGGAGGGCGCACAGAAATGAGTGAGCCGAAGCTGAACATCAAAGAGGAAACGTCCGCAAAAAAGACCCGTTCTCCCCCGAAAAGAGCCAAGGTGGAGCAATCGGTGCCCAGAAAGAAAAAGCTGAAAACCGATGCGGAAAAGACTGCCGAAAAAGCCCAGCATCTGCGGTTCGGCAAGGTGGAACTGACCCCGGACGAGTTGAGCCGGTTGAGCAAGGCGCAGAAGCGGGAGATGTACGCCGCCCATGCCGCCCGGTCTGCGGTGCATCGGGAAGTTGACCCGTATGAGGATGATAATGTGGGCACGCAGGCGTTGAGCGAGGGCGAAAAGGCGGCAGGAAATGTCCGGGATATTTCCAAGAGCCGCTATGCCCGAAAGCTGAAAAAGAAAGCCAAGATGCAGGGCAAGAAAGGCACCAAAACTGCAAAATCTTCTGCATCGGAGCCGACTGCGCCACAAGATGCAGGAACATCCGGCACCGGGGAGGGCGGCTCCAACTGGCTTTCCCGGTGGCGGCAGAAGCAAGACATCCGGCAGAGCTACTATGCCGCCGCACGTTTGGGTACAGCGGCGCAGACCGCAGGCGGCAAGGCGGCATCCAACGGTGCATCTGCCGCCCGGTCCGGCATGGAACAGGCGGTAGAAAAGGGCAAAACTGCCGTCAGTACCGCCATGAAGGGGCTGGCGAATGCCGCCAAAGGCAACGCACACGTTCTGGTGATCGTGGGCGTTTTTCTTTTGCTCATTCTCATGGTCATGTCCGGCTTCTCGTCCTGCGGTATCCTTTTTTCCGGCGGCACACAGGTGTCCGGGCAGACCATGTACTCCGCCGAGGACAGGGACATCCGGGGCGCAGAGCAGGACTATAAGAAGCTAGAAAAGGAACTGGACAAAAAAATCAAGCGCACCCCCACCGACCATCCCGGCTACAACGAGTACCAGTACCATCTGGATGCCATCGAGCATGACCCGTGGCAGCTCACATCGTTCCTGACCACCTTGTATGACGATTACACCCGGTCGGAGGTGCAGGGCAAATTGAAGGAGACCTTCAAGAAGCAGTACAAGCTCACCACATGGGTGGAGGTGCAGATACGGTATAAGACCGTCTGGGTCATCAGCCCGGTGGGTGTACCCATCCCCACGCAGGTGCCCTATGAGTACAAGATTTTCCACACCAAGCTGGAGAATAAAGGCTTAGAGGTCGTTATCCGGGAGGAATTGGATGCTGACCAACGGAAACGGTACGAGATCTTTCAGGACACGCTGGGTGGTCGGCCTTATCTGTTCAACGGCGGTCTGCCGCCCGGTGGTTCGGATGGCTCTGGCACACCGGGCATCGACTATCAGGTTCCGGCAGAAGCCCTGACCGACAGCGAGTTTGCCGCAATCTACAAGGAAGCGCAAAAGTATGTGGGCACGCCCTATGTGTGGGGCGGTTCAACCCCGGAAACAGGCTTTGACTGCTCCGGCTACGTCTGCTGGGTTTATAACCAGAACGGCTACGATGTGGGGCGCACCACCGCCAACGGTTTGTGGAACAAGAGCCAACACATCAGCGAAGCCGAAGCCAAGCCCGGAGATTTGGTCTTTTTCAAAGGAACCTACGACACCCCCGGCATGAGCCATACCGGGATCTATCTGGGCAACGGCATGATGGTCAGTGCCGGAGACCCCATCAAGTACGCAAACATTCACTCGTCCTACTGGGAGAAGCATCTCGCCGGGTTCGGACGGCTTTCAAAATGATTGGAGAAGTTACTATGAGCGAAAAATCGGATAAACTGCGGGCGATGCTGGCAAAAGAGAAAGAACGCCGCATCAAGCTGAACAATCGCATCGAGATCCTGGAGCGGCGCATTCAGGAGGAAGATTCTGCCGAGGTCAACGAGATGGTGCGGACAGCCAAGGTCACGCCGGAACAGCTTGCCGCCCTGCTGCGGCAGTCGGCTGCCACCACCCCGAACCCGGCTGCGCTGTCTGCCGTAGGTGCAACTTTCGAGAAGGAGGTCGATGCAGATGAAGATTAAGAAATTGGGTGCGCTGCTGGTGTCGGCGGCACTGTGCGCTGGCATGGCGGCTCCCGTCTTTGCCTTCGAGGGCGAAGCCGCCCCCGTAGAGCAGCCTGTTCTGCCGGAAGTGGTGGAGGCGGATATTATCACCGTGACCGATGAGGAAACCGGTGCCCTGACCCCGGAGGGCAATCTGACGCTGGTGGACGATTACCACACCGACTATTCCGATGGCAGCGGACAGCAGTTTATTACGCTGGTGTCGAAGTCGGGTGCGACCTTTTATCTGGTGATCGACCGCAATGCCAAAGGGCAGCAGACTGTCCACTTTATGAACCTTGTGGACGAAGCAGACCTTTTGGCTCTGATGGAGGAAGAAGATGCGGACGCTTATACCGCTGAAAAGGAAGCGGCGGCACAGGCGGAACAGGACAAGCTGAAAGCCGAGGAAGAAGCCAAGAAAGTAGCGGAAGAAGCAGCGGCATCCGGCACGGAACAGCCCAAGGAGAACAAGGTCACAAAAATCGCATCCGGCTTTCTGGGCGTGGTCGTGCTGATTGCGCTGGCGGCAGGCGGCGGCTTCTACGCTTTCGCAAAGCAGAAGCAGAAAAAGCAGGCTGAAAAAGAAGCCCTTGACCCCGATGCAGGTTACACCGAGGACAAGGGCGATTTTGAGATTCCCACTGAGGATGAGCCTGAGGACACCGGCGAGGAGGATACCGAACCCATCTGATTTTAAGGCGGCGTTTTGCCGCCTACATATTGCAATTCAAAACAGATTGGAGGGGTTATTATCGCTAAATTGATCGTGACGGAAAAGCCGTCCGTTGCTATGGCTTACGCTAAAGTCCTCGGTGCCACCAACCGTCAGGATGGCTACCTTGAGGGCAACGGTTATCTGGTAAGCTGGTGCGTAGGGCACTTGGTGGAACTGGCACCGCCCAATGTCTACGATGCCAAATACGTCAAGTGGAGCATCGCCGATTTGCCTATCCTGCCGCAAAAGTGGCAGTATCTGGTGTCTGCCAGCACGAAAAAACAGTTTGGCATCCTGCAAAAGTTGATGCAACGCCCGGATGTAGACAGCATCGTGAACAGTTGCGATTCCGGCCGGGAGGGAGAACTGATCTTCCGCTTGGTGTATCAGCAAGCAGGCTGCAAAAAGCCCTTTTCTCGCCTATGGCTGTCCAGCATGGAGGAAAACGCCATCCGGGAAGGCTTTGCTCACCTCAAACCGTCAACTGAATATGATGCGCTGTACAACGCAGCACTCTGCCGGGAACGCGCCGATTGGATGGTCGGCATCAACTGTTCCCGGCTCTTTTCATGCCTGTATGGTCGGTCTTTGGCGGTTGGGCGTGTTATGACCCCTACACTGGCGATGGCCGTGCAGCGAGAAGCAGCTATTGCTGCATTCACCCCGGAGAAGTTTTACACGGTTTCGCTGGCATTTGAGGGCGACGGCACCGCATCCAGCAAGCGATTCTCGCAGAAAGAGGATGCGGAAACGCTGCTTGCCAACTGCCGAAAGGAGGTCAGCACGGTGGTGCAAAAAGTAGAACGCAAAGAAAAAAACGAAAAGCCGCCGCAGCTCTATGATCTGACGACGCTCCAGCGGGATGCCAACCGTTTGCTGGGGTTTACTGCACAGCAGACCTTGAACTATGCGCAGAGCCTTTACGAAAAGAAACTCATCACTTATCCCCGAACAGACAGCCGCTTTCTGACGGAAGACATGGCAGCATCCCTGCCGGGGCTGGTGTCGGCTGTTGCGGGAGCCTTTTCCGTGGGGGAAGCTGTACCCGTCCATGCAGAACAGGTAATCAACAACAGCAAGGTCAGCGACCACCATGCGCTGCTGCCTACTGCAAGCATGGTACAGGCCGACTTTTCAGCTTTGCCCGCCGGGGAACTGAGCGTCCTGCGGCTGATTGCGGCACGTCTGCTCTGCGCCATGGGAGAACCTCACCGCTGTGCAGAAACCGTCCTGACCACCATCTGCGCCGGGGAAGAATTTACCGCAAAAGGCAAGGTGGTTTTGGACGAGGGCTGGAAAGGCATTGAGCGCAAAATGCTGGACGATCTGCTGGACAAAAAGAAAGAGCCTGCTGCTCTGCCGGATGTGCAGGAGCAAAGCGAGTGTGGCATTTCTGGTGCTGAACTGAAAGAGGGACAGACATACCCTCCGAAACACTTCACCGAGGATACTCTGCTGCACTCTATGGAAACAGCTAGCGCGGACAGTATGCCAGAGGATGCAGAGCGTCAGGGCATCGGCACTCCAGCTACTCGTGCTGCTACCATCGAAAAACTGGTACAGAAAGGCTTTCTGGAGCGCAAGGGTGACAAGAAAACCAAAGTCTTGCTGCCTACCGACAAGGGCAAGGCACTTATCACGGTGATGCCCGAACAGATTCAGTCTGCGGATATGACCGCCGACTGGGAAGCAAAGCTGCTGCGCATTGAGTGTGGCGAGATGGAGCCTGAAATATTTATGATGGAAATCAACACGATGATTACTGCTTTGGTGGAGAACACCGAAGCCGCGAAAGGAGCCGATGTGCTTATGAAAAATAAAATGATTGGTGTCTGCCCGAACTGCGGCGCAAATGTCGTTGAGCGTGAAAAGGGCTGGTTTTGTGAATCCAATCCTTGCCGCTTTGTTCTGTGGAAAGACAACGCCTTCTTCAAGCGTCTGGGCAAGCGGATGGACGCTCATGTGGCCGACAAGCTGCTGCGAGATGGCCGCATCCGGCTGAAGGACTGCAAGAGTACCAAGGGCAAGGTGTACAACGCCACCGTCCTGCTGTCCACCGAAGCCGATGGCCGCAGCAAGTTCTCTCTGGAATTTGAGGATGGTCGCTGATGGAACAGAAGAAAGAAGCAGTATATCTTATCAACGATGAACGCTATCTGCACCTCCTGGAAAATGGCGCGGGCGTCGGCTTTGCCACTTATAATAAGGTAACAGGCGAACAGCTGGAAAGCGGGCAGATCTCCGAAAAGAATCTACCGCCGGATGGCAAAAACGCCATTGCTGCTGCCCGGAACTGGTATCTGTTTGAACTTTCGGATGATGAGCGCAAGGTCATCCAGCTCGAAAGCGTAAAAATCCTCGAAAGTGTTCCCGCATCCGGCATCCACAAACGGCGTATCTGGGAGCCTGAAACGATGCCAAAGGATATTCGACTCATCAACAGCCACTATGACGATCTCTATCGCATTCCCGATGGCGGTGTGATTCAAATTGACTACCCGGATGGTCGCAGTTTTACGGCAAAGCTGGAACATTTGGATGATTACCACTTTGATATGGGCGGTCTGGGCAATGTGTTCCACATCTGCCAGTTTGCCGATATTATGGGTAGGAACCACGCAGACTTCTACCCGGAAATCCAGACGCAAGATGAGCAGGGTGCATGGGAATTGGGTGGTAAAGGCTATATTGCTATCCAGTCCACCGATGAAGGTTGGGATTACACTATCTATCACAGCGACTTTTCCGTGATGGATGGTGGTCAGGTCGATGCGCCGGAATTGACCATTCAGGAAGTCCGTGAGCAAATTCTGGAAACACATCACATGGAAAAAGGTCGGCGGTTGTTGCAGGACTATGATTTTGTGATGGACAGAGCCGCAGAAGCAGAAGAACTGGGCGCAAACCACCGCCCTTCCACATTGGAAAAGCTGACTTCACTGGCTGGCGCAAAAGAAAAATGCGATGCCCCGGAGTGCAGCCCTGTTGGGTGCCGGAAAGTGAGGGATGCTCATGAACTTTAATGGCGAAGAATTGACGCTGATGATGCTCTACAATTCCGGCTCCCGGCTGGGCTTGATGCAGGAGCTGCGGTTGATGCAGTGCTATCTTCTGCCGGACGAAACTGCTCTGCGCGAACTGTCGGAGGGTGTTATCAAAAAGTTGAAACTTATGACCGATGCCGAGTTTGCCGAGCTGGAATTTCCACTTAACTAAATTATGCCGCCGCTTGGCGGCGTACATAATAGGGGGTTACGCCAAAAGTAATTATATGGTATAATTATTCTATCGACTTTACGGCTTAAGGAGATTTTTTATGGGAGAATTCGATTTCACTTATAGGTTGCCCCAAAACTTTTCAAGGCGAGTAGTTCAATATTTGGAACAACTCGAATCGCCCAATGTTGCAAGGGCATTTCAAAACTGTACATACGATTATGAAGATTTGGGGCTTGCCTATTATGCTGGCATGAAAGGCGATAACTGGGATAAAAAAGCGTTGGACTTTACAGTTGAAGGTTCTCCCCGCGACATTGCTTTGCTAAAATCGAAAGGGCATATACTGAAAGAATCTATCAGCAAATCACTTAAGTCGTCTGAATCTGGTTTTTTACTCAAAGAGATTTATTACTTTGAATCTGAAAGCGTAGAGCCCATTCCCTTGTCAAATGCTGCTAGATTAAATGCAGATATAGCCTCATCGCAGGTTGTCCTTCGAGATCTACTTCAAATAGGGCAACGCTTTTGTTTGAATTGCGCATTTAATGGTGCCAGCTCGGAAAACAGTATGAATGACTATTTTCGAGATTTGCTTTTTATGAAAGGATACACAGAGATAAAAGACCAAACCAGACATGGCTTATCCGTAAATAAAAAGGATTCCGCAGAAGTAGATATCTTGTTAACAAAAGACGGTAAAGAGATTGCCATTTATGAAGGCTTAAAATTATCTAGCGTTAGTACCACATACATTGATACTCATATAAGCAAAGCAGTTGTAAACTATAATGCTCTTGGAACCTCAACATTTATTGTTGCTTATGTAGATGTGTCAGATTTTGACTCTTTCTGGAATAGATATGTTTCTTATTTGCAGAGTTATAGCTTTCCCTTGTTAGTAAAATCGCCCATTGAAGTATATCCCTATCCAGACGCAGCGGCACGTGTGGCAAGTACCATATTATCAAGAGATGATTACGATTTTCCTGTCTATTTTGTTGCTTTCAAGATTCCAAGATAATTTTCTATATTAACTAAGAGCGGGCAACCATAAAACGGTTGCCCGCTCTTTTTATATCCTGAAATCGAAAGGAGGAACGCCATGCCAAATAAAACGCAAGAATACCTCAACCTTGCCCAGCATACGGCAAAAGAGCTGACTCGGTATTGGGAAAACTGGACGGACTACCTGACCACTGCATCCCGGCTGTACAAGTACAACTATGCAGACCAGCTCATGATCTACGCCCAGCGGCCTGATGCCACCGCCTGCGCCAGCTTCGACCTCTGGAATGATCGCATGAATCGCTATGTCCGGCGCGGCTCCAAAGGCATCGCCTTGTTAGACCAGTCCAGCAGTGTGCCGCGTCTGCACTATGTTTTTGATGTGAGCGATACCGGGGTGCGCCGCAATTCTCGTGACCCGGAGGTGTGGCAGCTCGGCCCCGATCTGATGCAGCCTGTGTCGGAAATGCTTGCCAGAGAATACGGTGTCCATCACGAAAACCTCGGCCAGCAGATCGCGGATGTTTGCGGCAAGCTGGTGGATTCCTATTGGGATAACAACAGCGGTGACATTCTCGACATCGTTGACGGTTCTCTCCTGATGGATTATGATGAAGCCGGACAGGAGTTCCAGTTCAAAAGTGCCGCCGCAATCAGTATCACCTACACTGTTCTCGAACGCTGCGGCTTTGAGCCAGCGGGACATTTTGACCGGGACGATTTTCAGGCCATCTTCTCCTTTTCAACTCCTGCCGCCGTGTATGCGCTGGGCACCGCAGTCAGCGAATGTAGCCGGGACGTGCTACGCAACATTGAAAGAACCGTAAAAACAACAATCCGCCGCCGCAATGTAGAAAGGAGCCAGTATGAATATGAGCAGCCGGAACGTGACCTACTCGACCATCGGGGACTACCAGCTCCCGAACCTGACCCTGCCCCAGCAGGAGAAAGCACTGGGCAAGTACGGACGACTGCGCCGGACTTACCTGATGAAGCATCGCCCGGTGCTGTACAACTCGATGCTCCTGTCGGGGACTCTGCATCCGCACCTGCTGGAAGTGGAGCAGACCGCAGAGAGCCGGATGCACCAGACCATGCAGGAACTGCTGAAACAGAACCCGGCTCCGAACAAGGAACAGCATCAGATGGAGTGGGTGCAGCACATGAACAGCCTGAACGCACAGGCCGAGGAGCTGGTGATGAACGAGCTGATCTACAGTTAAGTTTCTTCGATGCCCACATTCCCACCGAAGCCGAACAAATTGAATCCATCGACCAAGCGGAGAGCGAAAAATCGCCCTCCGCTTTCTCTTTGTCACAGGCCGAGATCGAAAATGCGCTGCGGAGAGGTTCTAACTTTGAAAACAGCAAACTTCGCATCTGGAAAATTTATCAGCTCCAGCCTGACCGAAAACTCCGGGCAAAAGCTCTTGCGAAAGAATATGCCCCAAACGGACCCGGCGGCTCCTCGCACACCTATCTGGACGGAAGCAGCGGTTGGCTCGATCATGACAGCAAGGGGCTGACATTTGAACACTATCCCGACCATCAGAAAACGCTCCTCCGCTGGAATCAGGTTGAAAAGTATATCGACCTGATGATTCAGTCTGACCGCTATCTGTCCGACAAAGAAAAAAGAATCATCGACTTTCCCCTTGAACTGAACGACACCAGTGCTGCCGAATACACTGCATTAAAAGAGCAGTACCCGGACACTCTCATTGGTTTTGAAGCTGGCGGCAATTTTATGTTCTATGGCGAAGATGCCGCCAAGGTCGCAAAAATCATCAACAGTGCTTTGTTCATGAGAAACACTGCACTGGGCGAAGTTCAAATCACGGGCTTTCTCCCTAGCTTATGGGCAAAAAGAGCAAAAGAATTGTGGTCTGCGGGCAATGATGTGTACCTTGCCGGGTTAAACGAGGATGGCACTCACCACCAGACCAAGCACTTGCGCAAAGAGGACTATCTGCCCATCGGCTCCGTTATCAATATGGATGACCGGAAATTTCGGGTCGATAGCGTGGATTTTGACAAGGACAAAGTTTCCTTGCAGGATATGGCTCTGGCCGATGCCCGGATGCCGATTTTCCGGGAAGAGCCGCTGACTGTTGTCCGGGAACTGTACGAACAGCAGGATGAAGCCCTTGATACTGCTCCAGAAAAAACTCCCGATTACAATGTCGGTGATTCCGTTGTTGTAGACCTTCCAACCCGAACCATCGAGGGAACTATTGGCTATGTAGGCGAAACCGATGTGCGCATCGACACCAGTGCACAGGGCTATTCGTGGAGCAATGAGGTACTGAACAAGCAGCAGTTCGAGGATGGACTGCGGCAGGATGAGCCGGAACTTTCCGATGAAGAACTGGATAAGCTGCCCACCTCTGTGGAAGTTAACGGCGAATGGCAGACTTTCCCGGATGCCGCTGCCGCAGACAAAGCTCTGAACGCCGAACCTGTGCCGGAAGCTGCCGGAAACTTCCACATCACGGACGATCATCTGGGCGAGGGCGGCGCAAAACAAAAATATGCCCGGAACGTTGAAGCCATCCGCACCCTGTTCCAGTTGGAGCAGGAGCATCGTGGAGCCACCGCCGAGGAACAGCAGATTCTTTCGCAGTATGTCGGCTGGGGCGGTCTGCCGGATGTCTTTGACCCAGACAAGGGCAACTGGGCAAAAGAATATTCCGAATTGAAAGGTCTGCTTTCCGAGGACGAATATGCTGCTGCCCGTAGTTCCGTTCTGAACGCCCACTACACCAGCCCTACCGTTATCCGCGCCATCTATGATGCAGTCGAGAAAATGGGGTTCCGCAACGGCAACATTCTGGAGCCGAGCATGGGCATCGGCAACTTTTTTGGTATGCTGCCGGACACCATGCAGGACAGCCGCCTATACGGTGTGGAGTTGGACAGTGTCACAGGCCGTATCGCCCAAAAGCTCTACCCGGATGCCAACATTAAAGTTGCCGGATTTGAAACCACTGACCGCCGCGACTTCTATGACCTTGCAGTGGGCAATGTTCCTTTTGGCCAGTACCGGGTAAACGACAAGGCGTACAACAAATTAGGTTTCAGCATCCACAACTATTTCTTCGCCAAGGCCATCGACCAAGTGCGTCCGGGCGGCATCGTGGCATTCGTCACCAGTCGCTACACGCTGGACAGCAAAGATTCTTCTGCCCGCAAGCACATTGCCGAACGTGCTGATCTGCTGGGTGCTATCCGTCTGCCGAACACTGCGTTCAAAGCAAACGCAGGAACAGAAGTCGTCAGCGACATTATTTTCCTCCAAAAACGTGACCGCCCTATCGACCATGAGCCGGACTGGGTGCAGCTTGGCAAAACGGAAGATGGCTTTGCCATCAACAGCTATTTTGTAGACCATCCAGAGATGGTGCTGGGTGAACTGACTTCCGAAAGCACCCAGTATGGCCGGGAGGAATGCACTGTGCGTCCCATCAAGGGCGCAGTGCTGGTGGACCAGCTTGCAGAAGCCATCCAGCATATTGAGGGGCAGTTCACGGAAGTCGAGGTCGAAACACCAGATATTGCGGATGCTGAAAATGAGCGGCACATTCTCCCGGCTGACCCAGATGTGAAGAATTTCTCTTACACGGTGGTTGATGGTGAGGTGTATTATCGGGAAAATTCCGTCATGACACAGGTGGAGCTGTCCGACACCGCCAAAGGCCGTGTGACCGGGATGGTGGAGCTGCGGCAAATCGTCAATGAGTTGATCGACCAGCAGCTGAACGACTACCCGGATGCCGACATTAAAGCAACGCAGGAAAAGCTGAACACTGCCTACGATGCTTTTTCCGCCAAATATGGCTTGTTGAATGACCGCAAAAACGGCAGATTATTTGAGCAGGATTCTTCTTACTATCTGCTGTGTTCTCTGGAAAATTTGGACGAGCAGGGGCGGCTCAAGAGCAAGGCGGCGATGTTCACCAAACGCACCATCCGCCCAGAACGCACCATCACCAGCGTGGACACTCCCACGGAAGCCCTTGCAGTTTCCATCGGAGAGCGTGGCCGGGTGGACTTGCCCTATATGGCAGAACTGCTCGGCACTCCCGGTGACTATGAGCGCATCACCAGCGAACTGTCCGGCGTGATTTTCAAAGACCCCGGCGCAGACCCTACCGACCCGGAAGCAGGTTGGCGAATGGCAGACGAATACCTGTCCGGCAATGTTCGGGCAAAGCTGCGCATGGCTCAGCTTGCCGCCGAAACTAACCCGGAGTTTGCAGTTAACGTCACTGCACTGGAAAAAGCACAGCCGAAAGATCTTGAAGCATCTGAAATTGATGTGCGGCTGGGCGCAACATGGCTTGCTCCAGAAATTATCCAAAAGTTTATGGCAGAAACATTCCAGATTCCCTACTATCTGCGCCATGCAGTCAAAGTGAGATATTCTCCCTATACCGCAGAATGGCGCATTGAGGGCAAGTCGGCCATGGGCAGAGGTGACATCATCTCCTCCGAAACCTACGGCACCTCCCGCGCCAACGCCTACAAGATTCTGGAAGACACGCTCAACCTGAAAGATGTGCGCATCTATGACGCTATCGAAGATGAAGAAGGCAAGCTGAAGCGCATCCTGAACAAAACGGACACCATGCTGGCACAGCAGAAGCAGCAGGTCATCAAGGATGCCTTTGCCAACTGGATCTGGAAAGACCCCCAGCGGCGCATTGCACTGGTGAAACAGTATAATGAACTGTTCAACAGCAGCAGGCCACGAGAATACGATGGTTCCCACATCCACCTTGTCGGTATGAACCCGGAAATCACCCTCCGGGAACATCAGCGCAATGCCATTGCTCATGTGCTTTATGGCGGTAATACGCTGTTGGCACACGAGGTAGGAGCAGGAAAAACTTTTGAAATGGCGGCATCCGCAATGGAAGCAAAACGCCTTGGCTTGTGTCAGAAAAGCCTATTTGTCGTTCCCAATCACTTGACGGAGCAGTGGGCTTCGGAGTTCCTGCACCTATACCCCAATGCAAAGCTGCTGGTAGCGCGGAAAAAGGATTTTGAAACGGCCAACCGCAAAAAGTTCTGCGCCCGGATTGCAACCGGGGATTATGATGCGGTCATTATCGGTCACAGCCAGTTTGAGCGGATTCCGCTTTCCTATGAGCGGCAGGAACGCATTATTCAGGAACAGATCGATGAAACGCTTGCCGCCATCGAAGAACTGAAAGCCAATGCAGGCGAGAATTTCAGCATCAAGCAGATGGAAAAGACCCGTAAGACGCTGGAAACAAAACTGGAAAAGCTGCGCTCCGATGCGAGAAAGGACGATGTTATCACCTTTGAGCAGTTGGGCGTTGACCGACTTTTTGTAGACGAATCGCATTTTTATAAGAACCTCTTTTTAACCACAAAAATGCGCAATGTCGCTGGTTTGTCCACATCGGAAGCCCAGAAATCGAGCGATATGTTCGGCAAGTGCCGCTATCTGGACGAGATCACAGGCGGGCGCGGCGTGGTATTTGCAACGGGAACTCCCGTGAGCAACTCCATGTCGGAACTGTATACGGTCATGCGCTATCTGCAATACGGCACACTCCAGCAGAAAGGGTTGACGCATTTCGACTGCTGGGCATCGACCTTTGGCGAAACCACCACCGCCATCGAACTCGCCCCGGAGGGTATGGGCTATCGGGCGAGAACGCGTTTTGCAAAGTTTTTCAATCTCCCGGAACTGATGTCGATGTTCAAAGAAGTTGCTGACATCAAGACCTCCGACCAACTTCATCTGCCTGTGCCGGATGCAAAGTTTGAAACTGTGGTGGCGAAACCGTCCGAGATTCAGAAAGAAATGGTGCAGGAACTGAGCAAACGTGCTGCAAAAATCCACTCCGGCGCAGTGGATGCATCCGAGGACAATATGCTGTGCGTCACCAACGATGGCCGAAAGATTGGTCTGGATGTTCGCCTGATGAACCCCATCCTGCCGGACGACCCCAACAGCAAACTGAACACCTGTGTTCGGAACGTGCTGCAAATCTGGGAAGATGGCAAGGAGCAAAAGTTGACACAGCTTTTGTTCTGCGACCTTTCGACACCGAAAAATGATGGCAACTTCAATGTCTATGAGGACATTCGCAAAAAGCTGATCGCTGCCGGTGTGCCGGAAAACGAGATTGAGTTTATCCACAACGCCGACACCGAAGCGAAAAAGGCAGCATTGTTCTCCAAAGTACGCTCCGGCGATGTGCGCGTCCTGCTGGGCAGCACGGCAAAAATGGGCGCAGGAACCAATGTGCAGCAGCGTCTTGTGGCAGTGCATCATCTGGATGTCGGCTGGAAACCCAGTGATATGACCCAGCGCAATGGTCGCATTATCCGTCAGGGCAATATGAATAAGGAAGTCAAGGTGTTCAATTACGTCACAGAGGGGACATTTGACAGCTACTTGTTTCAGACTCTTGAGAATAAACAGCGATTCATCAGCCAAATCATGACCTCAAAATCCCCAGTTCGCTCCTGCGATGATGTGGATGAACAGGCATTGTCCTATGCGGAAATTAAGGCATTGTGCGCAGGAAATCCGTTGATTAAAGAGAAGATGGATCTCGATGTGCAGGTCGCAAAGCTGAAAGTTCTGAAAGCCGATCATCAGAGCCAGAAGTTCCGTTTGGAGGATAAGCTGCTCACAAAATTCCCAGCTGACATTCAGGAAACGAACGCCTATCTTGCCGGAGTGAAATTGGATGCAGAACTTGCTACCGCCCATCCGCAGGAGAAAGAGGGCTTCTGCGGCATTACCATCAAGGGTGTGACCTACGATGAGAAAAAGACCGCTGGCGAACGGCTTCTCCTCGCTTGCTCCGAACTGCCTAACAGTGAGGAAAAAGTGATCGGCAGCTATCGCGGTTTTGAACTGTCCTTGCGTTTCGACACCTATCACAGCGAATATCAGGCTCTTTTGAAAGGTCAGCGGAAATATCCGGTAGCACTGGGCAAAGACCCACTTGGCTGCATCATCCGTCTGGACAATTCTTTGAACAATTTCCCAGAACGCATTAGTTCCGTCGAAAACGAACTGGCCACGCTTAAACAGCAGCAGGCGGCGGCACAGATTGAAGTGGAAAAGCCGTTCCCGCAGGAAGAAGAGCTGGCTGAAAAGTCAGCTCGCCTTGCGGAGCTGAACGCACAGTTGGATATGGATGAAAAAAGCCACGAGCCGGAACAGGATGAGGAACCTCGCCGTTCCTCGGTGCTGGCGGCTCTGGAAGAAAAGTCTGATAAGGTAGAGCCCATCAAGCCGTTCAAAAGCTATCTGGACAAGGATGGTGATGCTCGATGAATGGCCTCCGCGACCAGCAGTTGCATTTCCGTGTCAGCAAGCAGGAACTGGAACGGATCTGGAGCAAGATGGAATCCAGCGGTATTTTGAGCATTGGCTCTTATCTGCGAAAAATGGCTCTGGACGGTTACTGCCTGCGTTTGGATTTGCCAGAGTTGCGGCGCATGGCCTATCTCCTGCAAATGTGCAGCAACAATCTCAACCAGTATACCAAAGCTGCCAACGAAAACGGTCAGGTCTATGCCGCCGATCTGGAGGACTTGCGCACCCGGCTGGATGAGCTGATTGTTATTGGCAGAGAGATTCTTTCCCGGCTGGCTGACCTCTGATTTTCACCCCACGGCTTTAGCTGTGGGGCTACATATTATATAAGGATAAAACTGTGGGAGGTGGTGGGCATGGCCGCAACACGCTTGATTGCGCTGCACAAAAATAAGGGAAAATCCGTGGCGACCTGTTTGAAAAGCCGCACAGACTATGCACAAAACCCGGAGAAAACCAAACAGGGTGAACTTGTCAGCAGCTACGAGTGCAGCCCTCTGACGGTGGACGAAGAATTTATGCTGTCCAAGCGGCAGTATGAACTTGCCACTGGACGTAGGCAGAAAAGTGATGTGATCGCCTATCAAATTCGGCAGTCGTTCAAGCCCGGTGAGATCACCGCCGAAGAAGCCAACAAGGTGGGCTATGAACTTGCCATGCGGTTTACCAAGGGCAAGTATGCGTTTATTATTGCCACCCACACAGACCGGGAACACATTCATAATCACATTATCTACAACTCCACTGCGCTGGACAGCACCCGGAAGTTCCGGGACTTTTTATTGTCCGGGCTGGCCGTGCAGCGGTTGAGCGATTTGATCTGTCTGGAACATCAGCTGTCTGTTATTGAAATCAAGCCGTACCGAGAACGGCAGAAGCGCACTCTTTATCCTCCCAGAGAAAGCAATCGTGATAAGCTGTGTGCCGTAATCGACAACATCTTGCTGAGCGAGAAACCTGCAAGTTTCGAGGGCTTTCTTCAAAAGCTGGAACAGCGGGGCTACGAAATCAAACGGGGAAAGTACACTTCGGTCAAAGGAACACGGCAGAAGCGCTTTATCCGTTTTCGGACACTGGGAGCAGGATACAGTGAAGATGAAATCAAGGCGGTCATTGCAGGAGATGCCGAACACTGCCCACATCAGAAGCAGCCACCGAAAGAGCAACCGTTCCACCTGTTGGTGGACATTCAGGCAAAGCTCTCCGAGGGCAAAAGCGAAGGCTATGCGCGGTGGGCAAAAAAGTACAATCTGAAAGAAATGTCCAAGACGCTGATTTTCTTGCAGGAGAAGAAAATCGGCAGCATTAAGGAAATGCAAGAGCGCGTGGACGCTGCTACTGCTCGCTATCACGAACTGGGCGATTCCATCAAGGCGGCGGAAACACGCATGGCCGAGATTGCTGTACTGCGGACGCACATCGTCAACTACGCAAAAACGCGCCCGGTGTACGATGCCTACCGCAAGGCCGGATACAGCAAGCGATTTCTGGAAAATCATCGCGCAGAGATCACGCTGCACAAGGCAGCGAAAGCTGCCTTTGATGAATCCAATTTGAAAACGCTCCCCAAGGTCAAGGAGCTGGACGCAGAATATTCTAAGCTGCTGACAGAAAAGAAAGCACTCTACCCGGACTACCGCAAAGCGAAAGACGAGATGCAGGAACTTCTTCGTGCGCAGCGCAACGTAGAACTGTTCTTTGCCGAAGAAAAGAACACCACCGAGAAAACGCAGTCCCGATAAACGATGACAGCCTAGGATTCTTCCGTTGTGGAGAGTCCTAGGCTGTCTTTTTTGTTACAGAAGTGTTTGGAACAAATGCGCAGCCTGCATCGGCACGATGCAGATCGAAAGGGGGTTGGGCACAGCCCAACAAGCATTTTGAATTTGGATTTGAAAAATACGATTCAAAAATTGCAAGTTGGTACCAACTTGCCCTGCTTGCCACAACAATGCGTCCTTTTTGTCCGCAGTTTGAAATTTTTAGATTGGAGAAAAACGCCATGCCAACCTTGGAATGGATCGGTAAAAATAAAGTCGTGAACCATCATCAGGAAGTTCCCTTCCGGGTGCTGGAGCGGCAATACAGTTTTGATGAGCAGGGGCAGCACACCGAGAACAACGACAGTGAGAACATGATCATCCACGGCGATAATCTTGAAGCACTGAAAGCCCTGTTGCCGCAGTATGAGGGCAAGGTGAAGTGCATCTATATCGTTATCTTAACCCCCATTCTAATGAGTATCCTAAGTTCAGAGAATGCAGTAAGATTAAACTTTATAATTCATATTATGTTTCTTGCATTATTCGAGATGAGGAACTATAATGTACTTTGTGGAGGTGCGAAATGGACTATATGACATTAAAAGAGGCCGCCGAGAAGTGGGGCGTGACACCTCGTAGAGTAAATTATTATTGTGCCGGTGGGCGTATCTCCGGCGCTGTGAAGATGGCCGGTGTTTGGCTGATTCCCAAAACTGCAGAAAAGCCGATTGATGGCCGGACAAAACAAGGAAGGTGCAGAAAGCATGAAACGATATAAAATTATGATAATTGAAGATGATCCTGTGATACAGGGAGAATTGCAAACATTATTGAATGGAAATGGATATGCAACGATTGGCATAAAGGATTTTTCTGCTGTGATAGAACAGATTCAGGATGAAAAGCCACATCTGATTTTGTTGGACATTAAGTTACCCGGAGAGAATGGTTTTGCTTTATGCTCTAAAATTCGTACCTTTTCCGAAGTGCCGATCATCTTTGTGACAAGCTGCAACACGGATATGGACGAGCTAAATAGCATTATGTTGGGTGGAGACGCTTTTATCACGAAGCCCTATAACACAGCAATCCTGCTTGCGAAAATTGCTTCTCTGCTGAAGAAAACCTATCCCGCACAACAACGGGAGAAGATCGTCTATGGAGATGCGGTGCTGCATCTGGAATCCAGCAGTTTGGACTATAATGGACGGAGCGTAGAACTTACTAAGAACGAATTGAAAATTCTCTATTATTTGTTCAAGAACGGTGGAAAAATCTGTTCTCGCGGAGATATGATTGAGTATTTGTGGGACAATCAGCTATATGTGGATGACAATGCTTTGAGCGTCAATATCAACCGCATTCGGGAAAAACTGGCGGGCATCGGTCTGACGGATTTTATCAAGACAAAGCACCGACAGGGGTACACGATATGAACAGCAGACGATATTGGAAAAACAGGCTACCATTTCTGCTGACGAACCTTGTTTGTATGGCTGCACTCACTGTATTTTTGCTGGTGTGCGGCAATTCGGTTTCCGCAGTAGTATTGATCCTGATTGTATGGGCATTGATTTTGCTGACGGGACTTGTCCTCACTTACTGGAAACGGAAGCGGCAGATGAAAAAACTTCTGGATATGGCGGAGCAGCTTTCCGAAAGATACCTCATTTCCGAAGTGATGGAGCTGCCGGAACAGGCCGAGGAACAGGTTTACTATCAGCTTTTGAAAATGGCTGGAAAATCCATGTTGGAACAGATTGGAGAAGTCGAGCGAGAACGTCTGGAGTACAAAGAATACATTGAGCAATGGATTCACGAAATCAAAACGCCCATTACTGCCATGAAACTCCTATGTGAAAACCACCGGATGGACTGGACAAAGGAACTTCTGCTGGAACTGGAAAAGACCAACCGCTTTACCGAACAAGCTCTTTATTACGCCCGCAGTGAGCATACAGAGAAAGATTATTCTGTCCGGGAAATGGCACTGTCCCAAGTGGTGCATCAGGCGATTGCAGATAATAAATATCTGCTGCTCCAAGGTGGTATGCGTCTGGAAGTGGAGGAAATGCAGGACACGGTTTATTCAGATGAAAAGTGGGTGCGCTTTATTCTGAACCAACTGATTGCCAATGCGGTCAAGTATCGTACGGAACAACCGGTTCTCCGCATTTCTACTCATAAACGGCAAGATCAGGTTGTTCTTGTCGTGGAGGACAATGGAATCGGGATTGCTGCGTCCGATCTGCCCCGTATCTTTGAAAAGGGATTTACCGGTCAGAATGGTCGTATGGTCCAGCAGTCCACAGGCATTGGCCTGTACCTATGCAAACGGCTCTGTGAAAAGCTGGGCATTGGCATTGCGGCAGAATCATCGGAACAAGGAACCGCCATTTCCCTGGCGTTTCACATCAACTGTCTGATCCATGAAGTGCAGGGCTGATTGCGGTCCTGCACTTCTTACATTTTTGTTAGAACTTTGTAAGAAAACTTGATACAAACGAAGCCACTCTTATTCTACAATAGAGATCAGAGGTGATAACAATGAAAGAAATTTTGAAACTGGATCATATCCAAAAATATTACGGAAATGGCGGGAATGTTACAAAAGCAATTCAGGACATCAGCTTTTCCGTTCAGGAGGGGGAATTTGTAGGAATCATGGGAGCATCCGGTTCCGGCAAGACTACCCTGCTCAACTGTATTTCCACCATTGATACCGTCAGTGCGGGACATATCTATCTGGACGGAACCGATGTGACGGAAATCAACGAAAAACAGATTGCCCGGTTTCGTCGGGAGAATCTTGGATTTGTATTTCAGGATTTTAACCTGCTGGACACTCTGACAATCTCGGAAAACATTGCCTTGGCACTGACTATCAACAAGGTTCCTGCAGGTGAGATTGATGGGCGGGTGCGGGAAATGGCCGGAAAGCTGAATATCACGGATATTCTGGATAAATATCCCTATCAGGTGTCCGGCGGTCAAAAACAGCGGTGTGCCTGTGCCAGAGCTATTATCAACCAGCCAAAGTTGATTCTGGCGGACGAACCTACCGGCGCGTTAGATAGTCACTCGTCACAAGCCTTGCTCTCCACAATCCAGAGTATTAACGAAAGCCTTGACGCCACAATCCTGATGGTAACACACGACGCTTTTTCGGCAAGCTATGCCAATCGTATTCTCTTTTTAAGAGATGGTGCGATCTTCGCGGAAATTCTCAAAGGCAGTGATTCTCGTAGGGTTTTCTTTGAAAAAATCTTGGATGTCCTCACCATGATGGGAGGGGGTGTGAATGATGTACACTAAACTCATTTTCAAAAATGCAAAGCGGTCAGGAAAGGACTATTTGATTTATATTGTGACCATGACACTCTGTGTCACATTGTTCTATGCGTTTTTGTCTATCAGCAGCACCCATTATCATCCGACCATTGGTGCGGAATATAATATTTCCCTGCTGGCTGGAGGTATGAAACTGGCGATTTGCGGGATTAGTCTGCTTCTGTTGTTTCTGATCCACTATGTCAATCGTTTCATGCTGAGAAAAAAACAATCGGAGTTTGCAGTTGAGGCAACCCTGGGAATGGAGCAAAAAACCATAGGACTGCTCTTTTTTGGAGAGACTTTTTTCCTGCTCATATTCTCTGTGTCGGTGGGAATCCTTCTGGGGATGGTCGTTTCTCAGGTCATTACGGCTATGCTGCTTGCTTCTTTTGGGGAACCCTACGCTTTTTCTTGGTCTTTTTTTCCAGATACCGTGCTGCTGACCGTGGGCTTCTTTGTTGTTTGCCAGATTCTGGTTGGAGTCGGGAATGTCAGAATTCTCAATAAAAGTAGGATTATTGAGCTTATGACGGCAAACCGTCAGAATGAAAAACCGCTTCATAAAAGCAGATGGATGCCGATGATCTGTATTTTCTATGGCATTATGCTGCTGTGGATGCTGGAGGTAGGTGCTGTAAAATATCATTTTTACTTCGATCCCAGATATCCACTTCCTGTAAAGCTCATGTATTGGGGGAATGTCCTTTTCCCTGCCGTGACGCTGCTTTGGGCAATTGCAGTTTCTTTTTTACACAGAAAAATAGGATTTTCCCCATATCTTTGCGGGCTTCTGGCTGGTGCTGTATTGACCGCTATCCCGATTTTTTCCATCGCAGAACTGGAAAAAGCCTACTTCCTTGGATTTGACGCCCCAACTCTGAATCAATATTTGCTGTTTGGGGTTGCGGATATTTTGTTTATCATTTCCGCAGTCATGTATTTATCGAATGCGGCGCTCCTATACTGGAAGGAGTCTAAAGTGTCCCGCAAATATCACAATACGAGTTTATTTCTGTTTGGACAGCTTTCCTCTAAGCTGGCTACCAATACGAAAACGATGACAATCATTTGTGTGACCCTGACTTTTTCTATCTGCTTGTTTGTCATTGCGCCAGTTTTGACAGGATGGAGTCTGGGCTATTTGGATAGTCGGGCAGTCTATGATATTCAAATTTCAAGCCGCTACAACGATGTTTATGAAGTGGAAAATCTTCCGGATACAGACTATGAGGAAATTACTGCGTTCATAGAACAAAACAACATAGAGATAAAGGACGATTTGACTTTTTCGGAATATCTTCCTCAAAAAAGCGACTTTCACCAGCGGGTAAAGTACGATTTTCCTCCCTTGGCGATTGCACTGAAGGATTATAACGCTGTTCGGAAAATGTTGGGATATGAACCTATTATTTTAAAAACGGATGAATTTGCTACCCACTGGCATAGTGCGGCAGAGGACAAGGATATTGAAAACTACATCGCTGAGCATACTTTACTGGAAACGGACGCAGGCACTCTGAAACTCAGTGAGAATGCAGTGTTTCAGGAACCTGTGGGGGAATCCATCTATAATCTATATACAGATGTGGTGTATATCATACCGGACGAGATAGCGCAAGTCTTGCTTCCGGTACAGAGCAACCGATTTGTGATGACCCAATATCCGCTTCCCTTCAAAACGGCAGAAATGCTGGAACAGCTTCTTGGGCGTTCTTATCCAGAAGATCCTGATAAAGACAATCTGGCAGGATACAGTACAACTGTCCGTACTACGGAAGTGAACCGTATAATCGCCCTTAACTTTATCCTAAAAGCGTCCTTGATCTATGGTGCAATTGTGCTGATGGTGATGTGTCTTACCGTGCTGGCTCTTCAGCAGCTCCTAGATGCAGAAAAAAACAACTACAGATTTTCGGTTCTGCGAAAAATGGGAGTGGAAGAGAAGGACCTGCATACTTTGGTTCTAAAACAGCTTGGTGTTTGGTTTGGGATGCCGATCACAGCGGCAATCGTTGTAGCAATGATTGTGATTGGCTATTTTCTTCAAAGTGTTTCTGCTGAAATCTCAGCTTATATTGGCTGCGGAGCCTTGATGCGGCAAATAGGTATCATTGTCGGGATTTTCGCTTTGCTGCTGAGCTGCTACTTTCTCAGTACATGGCTGCTGTTCCAGCGTTCGATTCGCAGCAACTCCGATAGCGTAAGGTGATGGGAGGAAGATATGTACTGGAAGTTAGCAATTCAAAATATCCGCAGAAGCCTGCGAGATTATATCATTTACTTTGTGACACTTACCTTTACGGCGCTCTGTGATGTCCTTCTATTTAGGGATGAGCTGTTCTATTATGAGAGCTTCGGTCTGTTTGCTGTTCTAATTCTGGTTCAGTTGGCAGCGACTGGAGTAGCAGCGTTTCATATTTATCAAGAAAAAAGATTGAATAGAAAATACCTATAGATTCATACATCTGCCGAGCGATGGCAAAAGAAAAAAAGCCGTCGTATGGCGGAAAACAATATTCCCTACAAGGTGCGGGCGGCACTGCTTCTGGTGCCGCTGAATACACCAATGCCTACCGGAGCAGTGACTTAATCCTTGTGGTACATTGCAGTTCGTTCCGGGGACGTCCACCGGGTGCAGCACTATCTTCGCACAGAAAGGGATACCTAAGATGGAGCAGTTATCGGCACGTCTGCTGTTAACGGCTGGCATCCTGCTGCTAATCGCAGGGGTGATTTTTGCCATTCTCCAAGGATGGCTCTATACCGACCTTCTCTGGGCAGGCGCATTTGGATGCCTGCTGGCGGCTCTGAACTTTTGGGATTCCAAAAACGACGGCGGCTAAAGCACACGGCATCGTAGTGCACGGTCAATGCGGAAATACGAGCTACACCCGATTTTCCATATCGAGTGATATAGATTTGGCTTTGGGGGAGGATTGTCTATTGTATGCAAAAAATTGAAGTTGTTGTTCGCATCACGAAGGATCACTGCCCACCGCAAGAGCAGACGATTTTTGAATGGTTCGATTTGATGCGGAATCCCACAGACGCTCTGAGCCGTCCCGATCTGGAAATCAACTTGGAACACCACCGTGTTTTCAAACACGGAACAGAGGTGTACATGAGTCGTTATGAATACGGTGTTTTGAGTTTGATGGCACAGCATCCGGGCAAACTGTTTACAAAGGAGCAGATCTTTGAAGCAGTCTGGCATAAGGACAGCGAAAGCTATTTGAGAGCCGTCACCAGCACGATCGGTCGAATCCGCCAGAAAATAGAGGATGACAAAGATCACCCCCGTTATATTAAAACGGTTTCCAACATTGGATATCAATTTGTCCCATCATCGGAATCGGTGCGATTGAATCGCAATCTGTAATAAAAGCCATACCGTAAGATCCTAGTAGGATTCTTCGGTATGGCTTTATCATTTTCTACGCTGTACGAAATCGGCATCCTTGCATAGATGACCAAGAATATTCTAAAATAGAGATAACTTAATTCAGGAGGTCAAACCATGCGAACATTTGAAGAAGTATTGACCCAATTCCATAGCTTTTTAGAGTCTGCGACCTATTTGGACGTTGTTCCATGTCGCTGGGGATATGTAAGGCTTTTCAATGAGGGTGATCCCATCAATTTCAATGCAATTCTTTGCCGTACACCACAAGAACTATATACGGCATTGGAAAATGATTTGGAAACAGAGATTCAGGTCAGCTTGGGAATCGACTGAATTGGTATAAAATTGGTTTGCTTTTGGGTTCGTTTTGGTATAGTGACTTTGAAAAATGTGCTATACTGTACCACAAGCAAAACATTTTCAGGGATTTTCAATCTTACTGTAAAACTCTGTCAGATGCTTTGCCAGTGTGCGGGTCGAGTCCATTAAGGTTTCTCGCACCGCTTCTGGACAGGAAAGATAGATTCGATTGAACTCTTTTAACTCTATTTCCGTTTTACCCATCCCCGGAGTAATCAGCGCATCAAGCGAAACCGGCAAAACACGAGCAATCGCCAAAAGAATTTCGTAAGATGGATTCATGCTGCCTTTTTCAATGTTGGCGATATGCTTCGTTGAAACATGGCAGCGTTCAGCAAGTTGTTCTTGTGTTAAACCTGCCAGCTTGCGCTCCGTGCGAACCTTTTCTCCAAGTACCTTCAAGTCAGAATTCGGCATCATCGTTCACCTCAATAGTATTGTATCGTTCTGGTGAATGACGCGGTATAACCTTGTATTTCCTGTGAGTAGGAAGTATAGTGCCGATTTTTGCGTTTCCCGGTCGAGTTATAAAAAAACGGTAACTCGTCCGGGCGATTTCATGCGCCACAAGATCACAGTTACCGTCTATGGAGGGTACTGTGATTTTTTATTGGGGTAACGCATCAAAAAAAGCCTGTCTGCTGCCGTAGACCAGACCGCTCCGAAACAGGCACAATCGTTCCATTCTGCCACCCACAATCGTGCTGATATGCTGTACTGCGCCAGCTTCCCTCAATGGGAGGCTGGCGTTTTTGCGCTTTTAAGGGCAAGGTGTCGTGGACCACCACGATCCTTTTTGTCCGAATGTTCACATTTGATAAAATAACTGGAGGATTATTGATAATGAAATCGACCTATTTGCTTCCGTGGTTCAAGATGACCACATGGTACTTCCGACTGTCTCGATTGCTGGAAGTTTCCAACGTCAAAAAGCGCACCAAAAATCATAGTGCTGATGCCGACCGTATTTTCATGTTGGTGAAAAATCATGTGCTGGCCGTATCCGGCATGGGAGATGAAGCTCCGCCCACTCCCGGCGGAAGAAACGGAGGGAGTGATGTATTATGATCCTGCTGCAACGGGTGAACGAATCCAAAACCTCCGAAAAGACCGTGAAGTGACACAAGAACAGCTTGCCATCGACCTGAACATCAGTGACCGCTACATGAGAAATCTGGAGAAGGGTGAGAAAGTTCCGTCTGTCGACCTCTTTGTGGAGCTGCGGGAGCGATTTGGCGCCTCGCTGGACTACATCGTCTTAGGTGTGTCTGCGTCCCAGCGGGAGCAGGAACTGCAAGATCAGCTGCAAATGCTCCGCAAAGAACTGAAAGAAATGCAGCGACGGATTCTTGTTATGCTAGAAATGCTGGGCGAATCTGCTTGATCAAACGCTTTACTGTTGTAAACCGGAACGATTGGTTCCGGTGAAAATGGCAAAACCGGAACTACTGGTTCCTAACGAGAACTTCAGTTTTCAAGTACACTATGGTCACAGCAAGGGCAGCCCCCCTAACAGGGGACGACAAACCCGAAACTGTACCGTGTACCTTGAAAATTGAAGAAGCAGCTTTTCGGCACTTCCAGACAATGATACTTCCGTAATTCGCGGCCCGGTCAGAAAGCAGACGGGGTGGCTGAGATGCCAATGGAGCGGTGCAAATCCGCCGCCGAAAAGTTCCCACCTCCGGGGTGTCGAGGACAAATAGGAGAAAAACAGTATTTTTCAAACCACCAGTTGAGGATTTCTCGGCTGGTGGTTTTACATTTCCCATCAAAATATCGATATGGAGGAAATCTATATGAGTCGATTTTATAACAACTGCGTAGACGAAGCCAGCTTGACTACCCTCTGCCCGATTTGTCTGGATTCCTTTCAGGGGGCAAAGGGCGTTCGCGTCCGGCGCGCAGACCCTAAGCAGAAGATCAAGGATGTCTGCACCTACTGCCAGATTCGCTATGGTTTCGATTATTATGTACAGCCCGATAAGAACGCTGGGCAGTATGTGAAGCGAGGCCATTTCGATGATGAATCTGAATGCGCTTAAAATCGACCCGGAATTTCAGGGCAAGATCCCGCCCCTGAATTTTGAAGAAGAACAACAGCTTGAGCAGAACATTCTTCACGAAGGACGGCTGCTGAATCCCATTATCATCTGGAATGGCTTTATTCTGGACGGGCATACCCGCTACCGCATCCTGCGGAAGCATCCGTTCATCGCCTACCAGATACAGGAGATCAAACTGGATAACCGTTACGCGGCTCTTTCATGGATCTGCCAGAACCAGCTTGGACGCAGAAATCTTGACCCGGAACGAAAGAAGTTTCTGATGGGCAAGCTGTATGAATCCGAAAAGCTGGCACGGGGCGGCTCCAAAGAGCGGGCACACGATGAGAACGGACGGTTCACCTCAATGGTTCAAAATGATCCATTGAGGGCAAAGCAGCTCTCCACCTGTGAGCGCATTGCCGCACAAAACGGCGTTGGGGCGGCTACCGTAAAGAGAGCAGAGAAGTATGCCAAAGGCGTAGACGCTGCGGAAGATGCAGTCCCCGGTGCAAGAGAAGAAATCCTGACCGGGCGCATCAAGGCAACGGATGCAGAAATCACCGCCTTGGCAAAAACGCCAAAGGCAGAAATTCCTGCTGCGCTTGCAGAATTGCGGAAGCCAAAGCAGGAACGTCAGCCCCGAAAAGCCGAAACCGCTTCTTCAAAACAAACACTTTCTGAAATCAGCAAAAGCATCCAAGGGCATCAACGCCAGCTTACTGCCGAAGAAAAAACTTCTCTGAAAGCATCCATCGACAATCGCTATCAGGAACGGGCCGTTGCAAACGGCTCCCTGATGATGTGCGAGGTACAGGGTGCAAAAGAGGACTTCATTCGCCGCTGGAATAGCATTTTCAAAGAATACCCGGATGTTTTTGAAGATTCGGACTGCCGCAAGATTATTCACGACTTGACCGAAGATGCCGTACAGTATCTTCTGAAAATAAAGGAGAAAACGCTATGATGCTTTCTAACCTGAACCTTTCCAGCCTGCCGGAATGCAACTTCGAGGTGCGCTACGTTGACAGCGTTCTGCTGAACCCCTGCGCCGAATATCAGCGGCTGCTCCGCATAGGCAAGGTTGCAAAAATTGCAGCAAACTTTTCGGAGTACATCGCCAATGAGCCGAAGGTCAGCTACCGGGATGGCCGCTACTTCGTCTTTGATGGTCAGAACACCATTGAGGCACGGAAAACGTGCAACGGTGGGCGTGACCTCCCGATTCGCTGCAAGGTATTCTACGGCCTTTCTAAAGAGCATGAAGCTCTGCTGTTTGCTGTGCAGACAGGCATTTCCAGCGAACTGACCGCGGGTGAACAGCTTCGTGCCAAACTGGTGGCACACGAAGAAAACGCCTGCGATTTTGTTTCGGTAACGGAGGACATAGGTGTCCGCTTTGCACTGGATGGGATTCGTGCCCCGTGGAAAATCTACTGCATCCGCTCGGCTTACTACATCTACAAGAGTTACGGCGCTGCCCTTTACCGGGAAATGCTGAGCGTTCTCGTGGATGCGTGGTGCGGTGATTCGGATTCGTTCCTGTCTGGCATCCTGCATGGCATGGCTCGTTTTCTGGCTCTGTATCAGGGCGAACACAGCCGGGAGCGGCTGGTTGGCCGGCTGCGCACGGTGCATCCCAAGACCATCACCCGGCTGGCACAGAACGACACTGGCAACATGGCGGACCGCCACATGAAGCAGATACTGTCCATTTACAACGGTGCTGGTCGTGTCCACAGCCTGCCTTGCAAGCGGTGATGCACATGATCCCAGTCAACCGGAAATTCCTGCGCGGTGATATTTACTACGCCAATCTGGAGCCGCACCTTGGCTCCGAGCAGGGCGGTATCCGCCCTGTGGTCGTGGTGCAGAACAACACCGCAAACTGCTATTCGCCCAACCTCATTGTTGCGCCTGTTACATCCAATACTGCAAAGAAGCCCGATCACCAAGCCCACGTTCTTGTGGACGGTAATCGGGCTTTTTTGCAGCCCTCTATGATCTTGGCAGAATCTGTCCAGACCATCAGCAAGGGACGGCTGATCCGCCCGATGGGGCGGTTGAGCATCCCGGAACTCATTCGGCTTAATTATGCGCTGCTGTATCAGCTCGATCTGAACGAATGGGTATGGAGAAAGGAGGCCTATGAACGCTATCTGCGATACCACCGCTAAATCCGAAACTCTTTCCGTCAAAGGCTGCAAAGTCAAGATCACCTATGCGTCTGCGGATACGGACTGTCTGGATGCGATCCAGAAGCTGCTGCAAACCACCATCCTGCGCACGGCAGGGCACACCGCTGCCTGACATCCTTGTGTTCTTTGAATGCGTGAGATAAGATAAAATCGAACTGAACCTTGAAAATAAAATATGGACGAAACACGTTTGATTTTTCCTTTCTCACTCAAAGAAAGAGAGATTGAAATGAAAAAACGTGTCTATACCTTATACCGTGTTTCGACCAAAGGACAGGTCGAGAAAGACGACATCCCCATGCAGAAAGAAGCCTGCCGCAACTTTGCAGAAAGTCAGGGCTGGGAGATCGTCAAGGAATTTTCCGAAAAAGGCGTTTCCGGCTTTAAGAAGTCTGCCAAAGACCGTGACGAACTCCAGAAAATTCAACAGGCCGCGATGGAGGGCAAGTTTGACATCCTGCTGGTGTTCATGTTTGACCGTCTCGGTCGCCGTGACGATGAAACGCCCTTTATCGTGGAGTGGTTCACGAAGCAGGGCATCGAAGTCTGGAGCGTGAACGAAGGACAGCAGCGATTTGACACCCATGTGGACAAGCTGATGAACTACATCCGCTACTGGCAGGCATCCGGCGAAAGCCTGAAAACCTCTGTACGAACCCGGACAAGGCTGGAACAGCTCACCGGGGAAGGCCACTATACAGGCGGCACCGTGGCTTTTGGCTACAAGCGTGTCCGCCTTGGTCGGGTGAACAAGAAGAATCAGGAAGTCTGCGACCTTGTGGTTGACGAAGCAGAAGCTGAGATCGTCCGGCTGATTTTCCACAAGTACGTTTACGAGGGCTACGGCGCACAGAAGTTGAGCCACTATCTTTATGAACAGGGAGTCGTAGGACGGAACAACAAAAATATCCCCAACACCAGCATCGTTCGGATGATCAAGAACAAAGGATACACGGGGTACCTCATTAACGGTGCAGTGGAAACCGAGTGTCCGCAGCTCCGCATCATCGAACCAGAGCTGTTCGAGCAGGCACAGGAACTGCGGCAGGCACGCACCTGTGAGCGTGGCGGCACTTCACTGGGCACCAGTTCCAAAGCTCTGTTGACCGGGCTGGTTTACTGCGGTCACTGCGGCAACCGCCTGAGCCTGACCAGCAGCGGACGGACACACACCTACGCCGATGGGCATACGGTGAAAGAAGTCCGGCCCCGGTATAGCTGCTTTTATAAGATTCGGCATCCGGGTGACTGCGATGGGCAGTCCGGCTACGGTGTTTCCAAGCTGGATTCCATTGTGGAAGAAGTTGTCCGGCAGATCTTCGCACAGTTCCGGGAGGTTTCCCGGAAGAAGCTGCTGGAATCGGTCAAGACCAACGATGCCGCCCGCATCCAGAAAAAAATCCAGAAAATCCAGAAAGACTTGGAAGCCAAGCAGAAAGAACTGGACGACCTGAAAGCCGAAACCATCCTCGTCATCCGGGGCGTGAGTGCCTTGGACAAAGAACTGCTGGGTACACTGGTAGCCGAGGCAAAAGATGCACTGGAAACCCTGGAAAAGCAGCTCGTGCAGGCACAGGAAGAATACGAAGAAGCCACCAAAACAGCAAAGCGTAGCAACTACATCTGCAACGAGCTGTTTACATGGGCGGATGTTTACGACACCGCCAACCACGATGAACGCCGCGCCATTTTGCAGCAATTCATCAAGGAGATTCGCGTCCGAAAAGACTATGAGATCTCGATTACGCTGAACGCCAGCTTCGACCAAGTGGAACAGCTCAAGGCTGTATCGACCTACGATGGTGCGGAGATTTTTGAAGAAATTTCCGAGAAGGGGGCATAAAAGCGATGCACTTACCCGCAGAACTCTGCAAAATGCAAAGAAAGAGACGTGAAAGCGATGGATTTTCAAAAAGTACATTGATGACCCCGCCCGGTTCGCATCCGACTTCAGGGTTCGGAGCCCGGCACGGTCTGCCAAAGTTTTTTGGACATAAAAAACGCCGCATCGTATAAAAACGATGCGGCAAATTGGTGGACCTAGAGGGATTCGAACCCTTGACCTCTCGGATGCGAACCGAACGCTCTCCCAGCTGAGCTATAGGCCCATATTTGTTTTTCAGAACGAGAACAGTGTAACTCTTTTAGAAAGATTTGTCAAGGACTTTTCACTCAGGCGGCCTGCGGGGAATGGCCGGGTGGATCTGCCGCGCTGTTTCTTATAAAAACGGCAGATCCTTTCGTAAAAATAACAGTGGCTCTCAGAGAAAAAGCGTGCTACAATAATGCTGGGACTTCTGTACATAAAAAGTCTATCACCCAAAGTCAGGAGGACAACGGTTATGGAATTTACTAAGGTCGTTGCAGAGCGTTATTCCTGCAAGAATTTCAGCACACGTAAGGTAGAAGCCGAGAAGCTGACGGAGATCCTGGAAGCGGGTCGGCAGGCCCCGACCGCCAAGAATTCTCAGGAGCAGCGCATCTATGTGCTGCAGTCGGAAGAAAGCCTGGCAAAGCTCGACAAGGTGACGCCCTGCCGCTATGGTGCGTCTACCTGCCTCGTCGTGGCCTTCGATAAAAACAGCGTCTTTACTTATCCCGGCGGAAAGCGGGACTCCGGCATGGAGGATGCCGCCATCGTGGCGACCCACCTGATGCTGGCCGCCGCCAACGCAGGTGTGGACAGCTGCTGGCTCAACTTCTTCGATCCGGATGAGCTGGCCAAGGAACTGGGCCTGCCAGAAAATGAAGAGGTCCTGATGATCCTCGACCTCGGCTATGCCGCAGAGGGCGCAGGGCCGCTGGCAAACCACGGCTCGAGAAAGCCCCTGTCCGAGACGGTCGCATACCTGTAATACCAAAAAACACCCGGAGATGCTTCCGGGTGTTTTTGCGTTATTGTCCGACGATGCGCCAGTGTTCGGGCTTGTTGTAATCGGTGGTCACGCCGTCGTCGGGATACATCCGGTAGGGCGCAGGCCGGCCGTCGGGCGCGAAGCGCCAGAAGGTGAGGGCCGTATCGTCCAGCTGGGCGGTGTTAGTAGCGGGCTGTGCCACCGGTACGGTGTGGCCCGGACGGATGAAGAGCAGCACCTCGCCAAGTTCGCAGGGCAGATAGTGCCGCCCGGCGGGCAGAACTTCCTCGTCGTAGTCGGAGACGCTGCGCAGACGCAGCATCTTCATCGCCTCAGGCAGATAGACCGTCCGGCCATGGGCGTTCTGGGTGTGGACGGGTGCGACCATCAGGCCCTCGCCAAGAAGCAGCTGGTCGTCCACCTCCCGGGCGTCGGGGTCGGCAGGGTAGTCAAAAGCCAGAGGCCGGAAGTAAGGTGCGTCCTCAAGCGCGGCCTTCATGAACTCACTGTAAAGGTAGGGCAGGAGGGCGTACCGCAGATTCAGCATATTGCGGATGGCGGGCAGAACATCGGTAAAGCGGTAAAATTCCTGCTCCCGGCTCTCAGCGCCGGCGTGGTTGCGCATGAGAGGTGTGAACAGTCCGAACTCGAGCCAGCGGAGCGCCAGATCGGGGGTGGTGTCCTCACTGAAACCGCACAAATCGGCACCGCTGTAGAGGAAGCCGCACATCTGGACGGCAGGCATCATCTGGATGTTGGCCAGCAGCTGGCTCCACGAGGAGTGGTTGTCGCCCAGCCAGATCCCGCCCCAACGGTGGGCGCCGATGATGCTGCTGCGGCAGTAGAGCAGGGTGCGCTGGCCGGGACGCAGGGTCTGGAACGCCTCACCGGCAGCACGGGTCATGCAGCCGCCGTAGAGGTTGTGGACGCGGTCGTGGCGCACCCGCCCGGCAGCGGTATCGTGGTAGAAACTGCGGTAGTCCTCGGGGGCATTCATCAGGCCCATCACCGAGCGCACCAACCCGAAGAAATCGTTCTGGTCGAGGTTATCCTTCCGGCTCAGGGCGGCGGCATTCTCGAAGAAGGCTTTCAGCCGTTCAGGGGAGTAGAAGAGGGCAGGCTCGTTCATATCGTTCCAGAAGCCCTCGATGCCGAGGTCGGTGAGCACCTTGTACTGCCTGCCGAACCACGCCCGAGCCTCGGGACGGAGAAAGTCGGTGAAGTAGGCCCTGCCGGGCCAGACCGCCGCCACAAAGGGCGTGCCGTCTTCTTTGGTGCAGAAATAGCCCTTCTCGAGGCCCTCGCGGCAGACGGGGTCATTGTCGTCGCAGCGGATGCCTGCGTCGATGATGGGGACGAGCCGGATGCCCTCGGCTTTCAGGTCGGCGGCAAGTTTGCCGAGGTCGGGGAAGCGGGCCTTGTCGATGGTGAAATCAGCGTAGGACTGCATGTAATCAATGTCCATGCAGATCATGTCCAGCGGCAGGCCGTTGGCCTTGTACTGCGCGGCCACCTCCCGGATGTCGGCCTCGGTCTTGTAGCCGAAGCGGCTCTGGGCCAGACCGAACGCCCACTTGGGCGGGATATAGCTGGGGCCGATGAGCTGCCGGAACTCCTTTGCGACCTCTGCCGCTGCAGGGGCTGTGATGAGGTAGAGCGCATAGTTCGGCTCTGCCGTGGCGAAGCGGAGGGTGTCGTGGCGGGTATAGCCGATGTCGTAGCTCACTTTGCCCGGGAAATCGACGAAGATGCCGATGCATCCGCTGCCGTCGGCAGGGGAGATGAGCAGGAAATTGTGGGCGGCGTAGTAGGAAAGCCGGTTTTCGCCGTGCTCACTCTCGTCGGTGTTGTTCGTCTCGTAGTGCCAGCCGCGCTTGTTGAGGCCCCGGGGCATCTCGCCCAAGCCATAGACGATGTCCTTCTCCTGCATGACATACTGCCAGCCATCGCCGTCCGGTGTCAGGTAAGGCACGGGGCCGGTCTCGGCGGGCAGGTCCAGCACGACGCTCTCGGTGGGAAAAGGCTTCCCGATGACAAAACGCTGTATCATAAACAGAGTGCTCCTCTCAGATGATCTTATGTCTATGGTACGCCGTCCGGCCCGGCGGGGCAAGAGAGAAAACCGTCAGAACGATACAACAAAACCAGCATTTTCGCCCGGAAATGCGGCCCGGGGCTTGTTTGGACAGGGGAAAATGGTATATAATAAGTATATTCTAGGAATAAAAGGGAGAACCATCATGTATCAAAAAGGAATCAAGCGGCTGCTGGACGTGGTACTGTCGGCCTGCGGGCTGCTGGTGCTGTCGCCGCTGCTGCTTTTGCTCTGCCTTGCCATCAAGCTGGACTCGCCGGGGCCGGTGTTCTTCAAGCAGAAGCGGGTGGGCATCCATAAGAGCTATTTCAACATCCTGAAATTCCGCACCATGCGTATCGACACCCCCCACGACATGCCCACCCATCTGCTCCACGACCCGGAGCAGTATATCACCCGGGTGGGCCGTTTCCTGCGCAAGACCAGTCTGGACGAGCTGCCCCAGCTGTGGAATATCCTTGTGGGCGATATGGCAGTCATCGGTCCGCGCCCGGCCCTCTGGAACCAGTACGACCTGCTGGCCGAACGGGACAAGTACGGCGCAAACGACGTCCGCCCCGGCCTGACCGGCTGGGCGCAGATCCATGGCCGCGACGAGCTGGAGATCACGGAGAAAGCGAAGCTGGACGGCTGGTATGTGGAGCATATGAGCTTCTGGTTGGACGTCAAATGCTTCTTCGGCACCATCAGGGCTGTGGCCGACCACGACGGCGTGGTGGAGGGCGGCACCGGGACGCTGCACGAAGAAGGAAAGTGATTCGTCCTTTCTCTTGATTTATCCCCCGAAAAGCGTATAATAAAACAGTACACAAGACACAGAAGGAGGATTTCCATGGAACGCACCTATATCAATGAGGTACAAAAGGAAATTGGCAGCACGGTCAAGGTGCAGGGCTTTATCGAGAACCTGCGCAACAGCAAATATATGGCCTTCATCGTGCTGAAGGATATTACCGGCAAACTTCAGATCACCGTCGAGAAGGAGGACCACCCCGAGCTGGTGGACACCATCGACAAACTGACCCCGGACTCTGTCATCACCGTCACCGGCAAGGTGATGGAGAACGACTACGTCAAGATGGGCGGCATCGAGATGATCCCCGAGACCATCGAGATCGAGAGCATCGCCGACGCGCTGCCCATCGTCCGCAAGGAGATCGCCGCCACCAAGAAGAAGAAGGCTGTGGAGCGTTCCAGCATCGACCAGCGCATCGACTACCGCTGGATCGACCTGCGCACCGATGAGAACCAGCTGATGTTCAAGGCACAGAGCTGCTTCGTCAACGCCATGCGTCAGTTCCTGCTCGAGCGCAGCTTCATCGAGATCCACACCCCGAAGCTCATCGCTGCTGCCAGCGAGAGCGGCTCTGAGGTGTTCAAGGTGGACTACTTCGACCGCAACGCCTATCTGGCCCAGAGCCCTCAGTTCTATAAGCAGATGGCCATGGCCGCCGGCTTCGAGCGCATCTTTGAGACCGGCCCCGTCTTCCGCGCGGAGAAGAGCTACACCAACAAGCACTCCACCGAGTTCTCCGGCTTTGACCTTGAGTTCAGCTACATCACCTCTTACAAGGACGTCATGAAGATGGAGGAAGAGCTTCTGACTGCCGGTCTGAAGGCCGTCAAGGAGCAGTACGGCGAGCAGATCAAGGAGCTGTTTGGTCTGGAAGTCGTCGTCCCCACCACTCCGTTCCCTGTGGTCAAGCTGGCCGACCTGTACAAGGGTCTGGAAGAGGAGTTCGGCTACACGGTCGATGAGAGCGAGAAGGGCGACCTGACCACCGAGGCCGAGCGCCTGAGCTACGACTGGGTCAAGAAGCACTACGGCCACGAGTTCCTGTTCATCACCGACTACTCCGCCGAGAAGCGCGCTTTCTACCACATGCGCGACGAGAACGGCGTGCCGCAGGGCTACGACCTCATCTGGCGCGGCGTGGAGATCACCACCGGCGCACAGCGTGAGCATCGCTACGACGTGCTGAAGAAGCAGGCAGAGGAGAAGGGCCTGGCCGATGATGTCAAGTTCTATCTGGAGTTCTTCCAGTACGGCTGCCCTCCGCACGGCGGCTTCGGTCTGGGCATCGACCGTCTGACTATGCTGCTCTGCGGCCAGTCCATCAAGGACGCCGAGTTCCTGTTCCGCGGCCCCAACCGTCTGACTCCGTAACCTCTTTCAGGCTCTCCCCTTGGGAGAGCTGGCGCAAAGCGCCTGAGAGGGCAAGGATGTCGACGGAAAATTGCAAGCGCGGCGATAGTATCGCTCTGACAAAGAGCCTGCTTATCGCTGTGCGGAAACTCTTTTATACCGGGCTTGCCCTCTCCGTCACCTTCGGTGACACCTCTCCCAAGGGGAGAGGCTTACAGCAACAACAAAAGCCAGCGCACATTCCGTGCGCTGGCTTTTCTGCATTTTACAGCTTACTGGATGCCGGTGACCTTGTAGTCCTGTGCCTCGACGGCGTTCTTGAGCACGTCGTCGGCGACCTCGGCGTTCAGGGTGACGATGGCGGTGCCGGCCTCGTGGCTCACGACAGCCTCGTCCACCTCGGGCAGGGCTTCCAGAGCCTTCTTCACGCGGGCTTCGCAGTGGCCGCACATCATGCCTTCCACTTTCAGGGTCTTCTTCATGGGATTATCCTCCGTTTTGACTTCGGGCGCTTCGGCGTCCGATTTTTTGTTATTTTCAGCCGCAGACTGCACCGGGGCAGCGGCGGGAGAAGCGGTTTTGTGGTCGTGCCTGGTGCTGTGCAGATCGAACAGGTTCAGCCGCAGGGCGTTGCTCACGACGCAGAAGCTGGACAGGCTCATGGCAGCAGCACCGAACATGGGATTCAGGGTCAGGCCGAAGGGGATGAACAGACCAGCCGCCAGCGGGATGCCGATGATATTGTAGATGAATGCCCAGAACAGGTTCTCGTGGATGTTCCGCAGGGTGGCGCGGCTGAGGCGGATGGCTGCAGGCACGTCCGAGAGCTTCGAGTTCATCAGCACGACGTCGGCGGCGTCAATGGCCACGTCGGTGCCTGCGCCGATGGCAATGCCGGTGTCGGCACGGGTGAGGGCGGGGGCGTCGTTGATGCCGTCACCCACCATGGCCACCTTGCCGCTGGCCTGCAGCTGGCGGATGACGGCCTCCTTGCCGTCGGGCAGGACGCCCGCGATGACCTCGTCCACGCCCGCCTGTCTGCCGATGGCGTCGGCGGTGCGCTGGTTGTCGCCGGTGAGCATCACGACCCGGATGCCCATGTTCTGCAGCTGACGGATGGCTTCGGGGCTGTCCTCCTTGATAGTGTCGGCCACGGCGATAACGCCCAGCAGACGGCCTGCGCCGCCGAAGAAGAGGGGAGTCTTGCCCTCAGAGGCCAGCTTTTCAGCCTGCTGTGCCAGTGCGGCGGGCAGGGTGAGCTTGGTCTGGATGAAGGCGGCATTGCCGGCATAGATGTCCATGCCGTCCAGCTTGGCCGCCAGACCGTTGCCCGGCAGGGCCGCGAAGTCAGTGACTTCCGGGGGAGTGATGGCCTTTGCCTCGGCGTCGGCCAGAACTGCCTTTGCCAGAGGGTGCTCGCTGCGGCTTTCCAGCGCGGCGGCCAGCGTCAGCAGCTCCGTCTCGGAGACGCCCTCAGCGGGCAGCAGGTCGGTGACGCGGGGTGCGCCCTCGGTGATGGTGCCGGTCTTGTCCAGCGCCACGATCTGGGTGCGGCCTGCGGCTTCCAGCGAGGCGGCAGTCTTGAAGAGGATGCCGTTCTTGGCACCGAGGCCATTGCCCACCATAATAGCCACAGGTGTTGCCAGACCCAGTGCGCAGGGGCAGCTGATGACCAGCACGGAGATGCCGCGGGCCAGCGCATAGCCCAGCTCATGGCCCAGCAGCAGCCAGACGATGGTGGTCACGACGGCAATGGAGATGACCGCCGGGACGAAGAAGCCCGACACGGTGTCGGCGATCTTGGCGATGGGAGCCTTGGTGGCGGCGGCGTCGCTGACCATCTTGATGATCTGAGCCAGCGTGGTATCCTCGCCGACGCGGGTGGCCTCGCAGCGGAGGAAGCCCGACTGGTTGGTGGTGGCGGCGCTGACTTTGTCGCCGACGGCCTTGTCCACCGGGATGCTCTCGCCGGTCAAGGCGCTCTCGTTGACTGCGCTGGTGCCTTCCAGCACCACGCCGTCCACCGGGATATTCTCGCCGGGGCGGACCACAAAGACGTCGCCCTTCTGCACGTCGGCGATGGCCACGGTCACTTCCGCGCCGTCCCGCACCAGCGTGGCGGTCTTGGGGGCCAGCTTCATCAGGCTCTTGAGGGCGTCGGTGGTCTTGCCCTTGGAGCGGGCTTCCAGCATCTTGCCCACCGTGATGAGGGTCAGGATCATGGCGGCAGACTCGAAGTAGAACTCCATCATATAGTGCATGACGAGCTCGTCGCTGCCGTCCACCTGGGCGCGGGTCATGGCGAAGAGGGCGTAAGTGCTCCACACGAAGCTTGCCATGGAGCCGAGGGCCACCAGCGTATCCATGTTGGGTGCGCCGTGGATGAGGCCCTTGAAGCCGTTGATGAAGAACTTCTGGTTGATGACCATGACGATGCCCGCCAGAAGCAGCTGGACAAGGCCCATGGCGACGTGGTTGCCATCGAACCAGTGGGGCAGGGGCCAGCCCCACATCATGTGGCCCATGGAGAAGTACATCAGCACCAGCAGGAAGCCCAGCGAGGCGATGAGGCGGCGCTCGAGCTTCGGTGTCTCGTGGTCAGCCAGTGCATCGAGGTCGGCGCTGGCGCCCGAAGCCTTACTGGCGGAGGCATTCTTCGGGCTTGCGCCGTAGCCTGCCTCCTGCACAGCCGAGAGGATGGCGGCGGAGGAGGCTGTGCCTTCCACGCCCATGGAGTTTGTCAGAAGGCTCACCGAGCAGCTCGTGACGCCCGGCACCTTCTTCACGGCCTTTTCCACTCGGGCAGAGCAGGCCGCGCAGCTCATGCCCGTGACATTGTATTGTTCCATTGCGGATTCCTTTCCCTCTTATAGAATGCCCGGAACGGGGTCATTTCATGAGCCGGGGCAGCAGCTGCAGCAGTTCGTCCAGCTTCTGCGTCCCGCCGGCTCTCAAATCGTCGGCCACGCAGGTGCGGACGTGCTGGCTCAGCAGCTCTTTGGAAAAGCCGTTCAGTGCAGCGTTCACCGCAGCCACCTGCACCAGAATATCGGCGCAGTAGACGTCCTTGTCCAGCATCGTGTGGATGCCGCGCACCTGGCCCTCGATGCGGCTCAGCCGGTTGGCGAGGGCGCGGTACTCCTCAGGGGTACGGTCCTTGTGGCGGCAGCAGGAGGGAGCAGTGTCTTTTTCGGCAGGTTCAGTGACGCAGCAGGGCTTTTTTTCGGCATCAGTCATAGCAGATGACTCCTTTCCGGGTGTATCAGTGTGAAGAGGAGATGTACCCTGTGGGGGTAAATCTTCCGACACTCTGATTTTACCACTTAGGGGTATCTGTTTCAAGCGGGTAGGATGCGCTAACTGTGAAAACTTTGTGAAAATGAAAGCGGCGAAATGCAGAAACGGGAGCCTCCCGGTAAAGGAAAGCTCCCATTTCTGTTTAGGATAGGAAAGAGAATGTCATAAATAGGGGGAGGGGGTCACAGATTGGTGTAACCCATCAGATAGCGGTCCACCTCGGCGGCACATTCCGCAGCGTCCCTCTGAATGCCGGTAAAAAGAAAAGGCGTCCCAGATGGGTCGGCGAAGACTCATCTGGAACGCCCTTGTTCCGGATAACAAGAATATTATACAAAGGTGCTGAAAAAGATTCAAGTGACAGCTGCACCAAA
>OODN01000232.1_pt1 | contig 43199 bp, 32 predicted proteins | sample 1671651 | NCBI WGS metagenome assembly OODN01 (sample SAMN06348178, study PRJEB24527) | human gut metagenome | biome: human gut; feature: ankylosing spondylitis patient; material: feces | host: Homo sapiens | place: China | collected 2015-10 | reverse complement strand
CCCTATTGACTTCTGCCGAAGTCATCTTCCTTCAGTGGGGAGTGTATAGCGAACCCGAATATGTAGAAGATTCAGAGGTTGATTATACGACTCAGATTTTGCAAAGCGTTGCTGGGCAAACCACTAGATTCGTCAGCCAGATGTGGCTTGAACAAAAGTATCAATTTCTCCTTAATTTCATTGGCATAGGGCTTATTTACCTTGCATTAGTTTTTGTATTAAATCGCTTTTGGATAGCGACCGTTATTTTCGGTGCCGCTATGACTGCCTACGGCGTAGCGAACAGCATCAAGATGGGACTTCGTAACGAACCTATTCTCCCTTCAGATCTTAGCTTTGTATCAAATGGCAATGGCGGGAGCCTCCTTTCTTTCATACCGAAAGACCAGCAAGCTCTCGTTAATGGAGCAATCACCGTATTAATCTGGTTCTCTTGTGCCTGTCTTCTTCTTTTCGTTCTTGATGGAAGACGCCGCTTTATTCACTGCTCTTGGAAACACCCCTCTTCGAATGCCAAAAATATAATTGGGACATCATCTCGCGCACTTGCTGCAATTCTCAGCATCGTTCTTCTGGTTTCCTACACATGGAATCTCAATATTCCTGGAGCTTGGTCCTATACTCTGGCAACCAACTTAGGATACAAGCCTGTCCCGTGGAACACCTATGAAGATGCCAAATCAAACGGCCCCGCCACTACATTTCAAAGTCTCGTAAGAGTTAAGGCAATGGATAAGCCGAGCGAGTACAGTAAAAAAACTATGGAAAAGATAGCCGCTCGCTATACTAAAGAAGCAAATAAAATTAATACATCACGGGCAAACATCCTCACGGATAGCACTGTGATTCTCATTTTATCCGAGTCTTTTTCTGATCCCCTGCGTGTTCCTGGCATCTCCTTTGATATCGATCCGATGCCTAACATTCGAGCTTTGAAAGATGTCACCACCTCAGGACTTATGCTATCGCCAGGCTATGGTGGCGGCACAGCTAACATCGAGTACCAGTCTCTAACTGGAATGAATCTCGCTAATTTTAACGATCAGCTTATTTCTCCTTATCAACAACTTGTGCCCAGTCAAAAAAACGTATACACCTTCAATCAAATTTGGAATGATGCATGCCAGGCGCAATGCTCATACGCTTTTCATCCCTATTTGAAGAATTTTTATCTTCGAGATTCGAATTATAAAAAATTCGGTTTCAAATACTTCCGTACAATCGACAGCAAACCGGCGTTGAAATATCAGGATCACATTGACGCTGGCTATGTTAGCGACGCATCGGCATATCAAAATGTGATCGACCAGCTTAATCAATCTGACGGAGAATCCCAGTTTATTCAGTTGGTAACCATGCAAAACCATTTGCCATACGGGGACTACTACACCAACAACGAATTTAAAGAAGCAGATACTTCAACAGGTCTCGATGAAAACGAAGAAGTTCAGATTGATACCTATGCAAAAGGCATCAGTTATACCGATCAGGCCACGGCCACATTCCTCGATCAACTAAATATGATAGAACAGCCAATTACTGTCATTTTCTACGGAGACCATCTTCCTGGCATCTACGCATCAGCAGCAAAGTACAAAGAAAATCAACTCACTTTACACGAAAGCGATTATTTCATATGGTCTAACTCTTCTTCTTCGAGCGCTGGTTCAAAGCTATCGCCCGAAGAAAGCGATTACTCGTCTTCGAACTTCTTTATGGCTAGCGCCGCAGAACACATGGATGCGAAAGTCACGCCTTTCCTAGCTCTGCTTACAGAAGTACATCAATCTGTACCGGCAGCCGGCAGATTCGCCTCGACTGATGCCGATTGGGGTACTGGGTCAACTAGCTATCTGGATTCTTCTGGACAGTTAATAAAAAAGAAGAATCTATCATCAGAAGCAAAACAGCTACTGGAGGATTATCGTCTGATCCAGTATGACCAGACCGCAGGAAAAGGATATCTCAGCGAAAACTGGTTTAATCGAGTGCCATAAAAAGGAAACGGCAGCCAGGATGCTCTGGAGGGGAAAAAACAAGAACGTATACTGGTGTTATGTCTGCACTAGAAGAAAACCAAGAATGGGAAGCAGTTAATAGAATTGTTTTCCCTACTACAGACGCGGAAAGCACGCTTCCTCTCTACGTTGTCAATTGGACACCGTCGCACCCAGATCCAGCTCTATTTGATGCCCGAGAATCTCTGGAAAAAGTCACCTTCTCAAGTTTAAGTAAACGACAGCTCTCGGGGACTCTCAGGAATGGGATCTTTTCAGCACAAGAAGCAAGTAAAACAGAGCTTCCCGCGGGATCAGTTTTAATTAAGTCTCGAACTTCAATTGAGTTGGCAGCAGGTCAGCACGTCTCATTGTGCACTTTCTTCAACGCATTTCCGGCAAGTTACTGGCAACGCTGGACCAAAGTTACCAACGTACGTTTTATTGCGAAAGTTGGCGGCGTCGGACGTATCGTCGTCATGAAATCATCAGCCCGAGGAATCCCCTCTCCTGTTACCACAATTCCTGTGACACAAGAAGATGAATTCGTCGAAGCCGACATTAGCTTATCTGGCTTCATGGATGGCGGATTCATTTGGACTGATATGGAATCCGCTTCGAATGACTCTTTGACCGTTACCGACGCCCAATGGCAGGTCCCCACCCAAGAAAGGCGCGTCCCTCACAACTCGTCTCTTTCAATTGCGATCACCACATTCAATAGACCGTCATACTGTTTGAATCAACTTCAAACCATTGCCGCCGAAAAAAACTTACGAGATCATTTAGATACAATTTATTGCGTCGATCAAGGAACAGATCGAGTACAAGATCAACCCGATTTTCAGCAAACGAGAGAACTCCTAGGACAACAGCTAACATATATCCTGCAAGACAATTTAGGCGGATCTGGCGGTTTCTCACGAGGGATGTATGAAACAGTCAAGGCCCAGAAAAGTGCATACGTTTTACTTCTTGATGATGACGCAATCACCGAACCTGAAGCCATATTAAGAGCCCTTCAGTTTTCCGATTACGCTACCAGACCAGTTCTCGTTGGTGGTGGAATGCTGCATCTGGACAATAGAACTGTACTGTACTCTTCCGGCGAGCGCTTTGACGCAAGCTCTGCAATGCCAGCACCAGCCACCGGCACACATTACAATCATGATTTTGCTGTAAACCCGCTAAGGGATACTCCTGAACTGCATAAGAGGATCAATCCTGACTTCAACGGCTGGTGGCTATGCCTCATTCCCACGGAAGTCTTGAAGAAAATTGGTCTTTCCATGCCAGTTTTCATTAAATATGACGATGTGGAATTCGGCTTGCGTGCCAAAGAAAACAACATTCCGACTATATGTCTTCCCGGTGTCGCCGTGTGGCACCAAGCATGGCATGATAAGGATATTTCCAGAACTTGGGAGGAGTATTTCGCTCAAAGGAATCGTTGGCTCTGCACTCTTATGCATTTTCCCGTACCAAGCAAAAAGTTTGCTTTCCGAATGCTTTATGAAGATGCTCATCTAGGAACAAAGCTTCTTTATTCTGCCATGAAGTTAAACCATATGGCACTTCGCGATTTGACCGAGGGGCCGGAATACATCGTCAGATGCCTCCCGCAGAAACTAGCAGAAGTTCGTAAAGCAAGAGAAGGTTTCACAGATAGTCTTGTTCTGCATAATCTCGACGATTTTCCAACGGCACTTGCAGACTATGAACCGACATTCATTCCGTCGGATCCCAAAACCGTCACGAAGATAGGGCTCAAATCCGTTATTTCTGCATTCTTTTCTCAATCGAGCGGAATAAAAGACACTCACCCTCAAGTGTCCATCATGTCCAAGGATGCAATCTGGCCGGCTTTTAACAAAGTATCGTCGGCACTTGTAACCACTGCTGACGGAAACGGAGCGGCCTGGTTCAAGCGAGATAGCAAGTTGTACCGCAAGGAGCTTTTCCGCTGCGTACATCTAGCGGCCAATATCTTGAAGCAGTGGAACAAGCTTTCTCGCCTTTATCGAGAGAGCGATTTCTGCAGCATAAATACTTGGCAACGAATTTTCAATCAATCAAGTAAATAAAAGCAGTGAGTGGCGGTACATCAGAGTCGGTTCTCGACGTGTACCGCCACTCACTGTTTTTACTTTGTAGCTACTTGTGGATAATCAATTCTCGGATTGAATTTCCACGCTTCAATCATCTTTTTGTACATCTTCTTTCTCAACGGCTTTGCAACATTTCCATGTCGCATACCGTTCCAGACCAGCGCGCAAAAACGCAAATACTGATAAAACCCTTCATGATGCAAGTGATAGGAAGCCTCATTACGAACTCCGTAAGAGAACTTCCAAGCGTTTTTCTCATCAATCATGGAGAAGTTAACTCCCCGATTAACACCCATATCATGGAGAACGACACTGTCAAGTACCTGCACGCCAGGGCAAGCCTTCGTTATACGAAGCGTGTACTCAGCATCATCGAACCAAATGAAGTATTCCTTATACGGCAAGCCAAAAGCTTCCATCACCCAACGTGGGATTAAGACAGAAACGAAGGAGCATCGGGAAACCATGACAATGTCAAGCCCTTTAGCTTTCAGCCTTCCCCAATCCCATGTCGGAATCGGATTATTCATTTCCGAAATAGTTCCGTCAATAAACTTCACCATGGAACAGGCAAAAGGTACGTCAGGCCCCAGCTCCGCCACTGCGTTATCGTACCCGAGCACCAACTTATCTAGAGCATCAGGTTCCGGATAACCGTCATCATCAAAAATCCAAGCGTAATCAGCGCCCAGCTCATAAGAGCGACGCATGCCAGCAGAAAAGCCGCCTGCACCACCCTCATTTTTCTCAAGCGTGACAATATCCAACTGTATGGAATCTGACAAGGCGAATCGCTGAGCATACTCCTGCAAATACTCCGCAGTTCCATCCGTTGCAGCATTGTTAACAATGACCAACATCTGCGGAAGTCTCGTCTGCGATTCAAGCGAAGCCAAAACTTTTTTCAACTTCTCAAGACGGTTATATGTTACGACAACGGCCGCTACTTTTCTCACGTCTGTTGACATCAGTCGTGCCACTCCTTCAACATCTTCTTGAAATATGCCTCAGCAGATTCAAGCTCAGAGAACTTCTGAAGACGAGCAAGTTCACTCTCCCAAAGCTTCCTGCGATCTTCTTCACTATTCAAGATATGAGACAGCACGGATTTTGCGTCATGTACAAAGTTTGAAGTCATACGACGGCACAATCCTTTAGGAGGAATCAGAGTTTCCTGAGACCCTACGTTCGCTGAAATGACGGGCACGCCAGCACTAATGGCTTCAATACTTGTCAGAGTAATACCCTCATTGATAGATGATACAAGCAACGCATCCGCATCGTGGTACGTTTCCCTGACGGGGAAGTCTAATGCTCGACGTTCTATAACGTCCTTCAATCCATACCTCTTAATCATCATGTCAGCGAAGGCATCCATATCACCATTCCCTTGCATAATAAAATGGAACTTCCCCGGATAGGCAGATTGCATAGCCTTAGCTGTAAGGATAAAGGCCTCGGGCCGTTTTTGCCGAACCATGCGTCCAATATAAACCACCGTAAAAGGCTTGTCCGCATCTCGCTCTTTAAAACTTGGAGTCTTAGCATCAGCAGTCAGACCAACCAAAGGAGCATCTACGACTTTCTCTGGAGCAATCTGATGATCGTTAATTAACCAATGTTCGAGTTGGGGGGAAATGACATGGTGCAGGTCAATCCACTCATCATGAGCTACGGATTCCTTGGGGAACCCACCGTGGAAGTAATACTCCACAATATGCAATGAATCGACGATTCTAGTCTGAGGGAAATGCGTCTTAACCCACCACGCGTTGTCATACATCCACTGGCAGTGGTGAATCAAAATACCAGCAATATCAAACTGTTCAAATAAAGCACGCAATACTGGAGAATCCCCCGGACGCTCTTGTACCGGCATGGTCATAGGCAATAGGATAGCGTCATCAAACGCTGGATTAGCAATCCATGGCTGATGCCCATCACGATCAGTAATGACAATCGGGATAAATCCCGCAGCACGGACAAGTTTCACTGTTTCCAACGCCCAACGTTCAGCTCCTCCAGCCTGGAACCAATGCATAGCAACAATTACAGCTCGCGGGCTCCCCTTAGGGGCCTTCCCCGGCGTAATTTCAACCCATGGATGTTGGACTTCACCAGCGTTGTTGACGTTGTCCGCAGTTCTAGCCACGATCTGCGGAATCGGCTTTTTCCCGATATTTTCACGTAGCGCCCTCTTCATGTCGCGAAATACATCGAATGCGGCAGGAACGGATGCCTCTAGTGCGTTATAGAGCTTGACAGCTTTACTGTCAATCGGGTGATTCAGCTCGACATCTTTATCTGTTGCCTCATCCGGCGTCAACAAGATATGACGGACATTATGATCAAGAATCTGGTCATCACCTGCAAAATAGTGGGGAGAGAAATCAGTTTGACTTCTGCTGACAGAAGTAGCCTTAAAAACCATAAACGGAACAAGCCCCATTTGTTCGGTAATGTCCCCACTAAGAGTAGAGGTATCCGTTAAACGCGGATACTGCCATTTTTCACCCATATACAGCTTATATGTCAGAGTTCTCCCCGGTTGGATCAGTGAATTATAATCCACCGCACCATAAACCAGCCTTTGCATACGCTTGCTAAGATTTTCTATCTGCGCAGCGTCCTTCTCATCAACCTGGAAAAAATGTCGCATAAGTAACAGCGTAACCCACTTTCATCTCCACTGATGCCATCTTTTTTATTCTCACACATAATGTCCGGTTACTATAACTACATCAAAAAAGCCGCGTGCCTCAGATTCCAAAGGATAACGTCCGCCCCAGAATGTGCATGGAATCGAACTTCAGTCAAACGTGCATCTTTCGTTAAAAATACTCGAGAAAGATTTCAAGGCACAGAACGGGAAACACTCCTTACCTTCCCGCAACGCATCCTCTTACAATAAAAGAACTTTATCTTGAGCATATAATCTTGTTTAAAGATGCTATCAGCTATGTTTTATCCTTTGAGGAAGCCACAGGAATGACTCGTAGTATTGAAAATATAGATGAGTCACATTCTACCGGCCTCTACCCCATCGGCGATTGAGTTCCAACGCAAAATATGAGATACCGAGATTTCTCTATGATGGCGCATCCCGCATGGAATACCTATCCTACCCGTTACTACGGAAACTATTTTAGAATTCCAAAAAAATAATAACTCCCATGAGCACGTTGCCAACGATTATTTGAACTCTGAAGCAGTATAGAACTCCATGCATCGCTATCTCGACAAATAAAAATAGGGACGTGATCGAACATACATTCGATCACGTCCCTATCAGCTCATCTAATTTGTTTGATCTGCAACGCATTATCATTCAGTAATGCATAATCACGAGTACGCTCATCACGAACCGCAAAGATACAGCAGTTGTCATCATTCGTGAACGCAACCATGTCGGTAAGGTTTGGATTCTCTGCATTCTGGGTGCGTAGCGACACAACAAGCTTGAATTCCCCATTGTTAAATAGTTTCAACGGCACTTCAAACTTCACCTTGCAATGACCATGCTGGTTCAGCTTAATCACATTGGCTCCAGTATCGTAAGTGACTCCGCCACGCCTTATGTCGTGCATAGCAATTGCAAGATAATACGAATTTGGCTCGTCATACTGGTATTCCACTTCAAACTGGAACGTATCATCGCATGTCAGAATCTGCTTACTAAGCGCATTAATCCGCAGCATTGGGACTCTGGCGTTCAAACCTGTTGGATATTCATCCGCTTTGTCATTATCCGTGTCACGTTTATCAGCACGCATATTTTCCAAGGTATAGCGGTTAGCAACATCATCTTTATTCCCGTTAACGATGACTTCGCCATCTTTAATAAGAACCGCCTTATTGCAGTACTTTTTCACGGCACCCATGTCATGCGTCACTAAAATAACGGTCTTCGTCGGATCTTTTTTCACCTTCGCGAAATAGTTATCGCACTTACGCTGGAATGCTTCATCACCGACAGCGAGAACCTCATCCAAAACCAGAATGTCACCCTTAGCTTGGATAGCCACAGAAAACGCTAAACGAACTTGCATACCAGATGAATAGTTCTTTAGCTTCTGATCCATGAATTCTTCAAGCTCAGCAAACTCGACGATGTCGTCGTACATGTCCTCGATTTCTTCACGGGTAAAACCAAGCAAAGCTCCGTTGAGGAAAACATTCTCTCGACCGGTCAGTTCAGGATTAAAGCCGACACCAAGCTCGATGAAAGGAACGAGCTTACCCTTTACCTCAATCCTTCCGGAATCCGGAACATATATGCCGGAAATTAGTTTCAACAACGTTGACTTGCCACTGCCGTTACGGCCTACAATTCCAAAGAAGTCACCTTGGTGGACTTCAAAATTGATGTCTCGAAGCACATGCTGTTCTTTGTAACCTTTGATGCCTCTGGTCCAATTAATGAAAGCCTGCTTCAAACCGCTCGCTTGCTCTGTTGGAAGTTTGAAGTATTTGCCAACATGCTCAACTGAAAGGACAACCGGACGATCCACTTCCTTGATGGAAGCAGATTGAGACTGTGTATCAAGCATCACATGACCTCCGCGAATTTACGATTATGCTTCCGGAACACATGCACGCCCAGCGCAAGCAACAGGAACGCGAGAATAACAGGAATGACCGCAATCAAAGGATTCCCTACAAGCGTCCACACGGTAGGTTGCGTTTCTGGAGCAATCAGATTATGCCGAATATCTTGAATAGTCTGCGCAATCGGATTGAGGAGCTGTATTTTCGCAATAATCAAGCCCCATTTGCCCAAAGAATCGTTATCCATCACCATGGAAAGTGGATAAATAACCGGAATCGAATAGAACAGTACCTGCTGCAGAACTTCCCATAGGTGAGCGATATCGCGGAAATAGACATACATCGTCGCCATCAATAAAGCTGCGCCCAGTGCCAACACATACAATTCAATGAAATTTAAGGGCAACAGCAAAACTCTCCAAGTGAACTGGATCTTGGAGAAGATAGCAAAAATCACAACCACTAAAAGATTGATACCCAAACTGATCAATGCACCAATAGTGGCAGAGACAACCACAATATAGTTCGGGAAATGTATCTTCCGAAGCAAGTCACCACGATCCACAACCGCTCTCAAACCAGTTGCTGTGGCTTCTCCGAAAAACTGCCACGTACTAATTCCAAGCAGCAGAACAACTGGATACGTCGGTGTTCCGTCCGACATGCGTAAGAACTTCGCAAACACTACGTACATCACGCAAAAAAGCATCAATGGACGCAGAACGGACCATGCAACTCCAAGAAACGACCCCTGATAGCGGAGCTTAAAATCCGTCTTGACAAGCTCTTTCAACACTACCAGCGAATAGTGGTAGCGCTCTTGAATCCTCTTCACAAATGTATTCACGACTGACAAGTCTATCGACTTACGACCCCAAGATAATGCCCCTACCGTTTTCTTCGCAAAATCCTCAGCACACAACCAACCATCCGCTTGTCTTGCTACGATAAATACACCACACAAGACACAGGACCTGATAAAAAGTGAACACATCATCCAATAAGAGAAATGTATCAATTGAGCTTCTTCGGATAATCGCCATGCTGCTGATTGTCGCATGCCATTTCATCATTCATTTCAACTGGAATACACATCATTATGATTTAATGCTCATCCAGGAACCAGGATGGACAAACGCTCTCAAGTTCTTGATTGTGCAATATGGACAAGTTGGCGTATCTATCTTCTTTATAATCTCTGGCTATTTCCTGATAGATAAGACTTTTAAAAGAAGACGTATTTTCAAAACATGGTTTCAGATGTTTTGTTACTCAAGCGGTTTTTTTATAACACTTTTAATCATTGGAATATTCTATAAATACCCGACAGTCATACAACCGCTAATGCAAGGAAGCGAGCTATTCCGGACTATAGCCGCCAGCTTTTTCCCATTCTTCTATGGGAGCTACTGGTTCATCAGCGCATACATACTCATGCTTCTATGTGCGCCGTTCATCAATTCCTTATGTCAATCACTTTCCAAGCGCGCTAATCTAAGTCTGCTCGTTCTTTTTTCTTTTTTAAGCATCCAGATCCTCATCTTTGGGCGAGTTTCCAACTGGAACAATTTGACATATGCCATTTTCGGTTATCTGATTGGCGCTTTTATCAAAAAGAACAATACAGAGATTTCGAAGCGAATACGCACAGCCCCCACGCTTGCAAGCATCGTCTTCATGACACTGTTAATGCTGCTATTTAATTATTTCGCATCGTCATCATCGCCCATTAGCAGTGCACTCGGCTGGACAAACCAAATTCACAACGGAATAACACTATTCCCAATAGCGATAGGGGCATTCGTCTTCATCATCATCTCACGCATTAATTTCGATAAAATCCCAGAACTTATCAGTAAAACGATAGTAGGAATTTCTTCCACGACGTTTGGAATCTATCTTCTTCATGAGAACATCTTCGGATTCAGGATCTTATGGGAATATGTGTCTAAATTTTGCTATGCGCCCGACAGTTTGCTACTCAGAATTGTCTCAGCATTCTTCATCGTCATCATCGTGTTCTTAGTTCTGAGCTGCATTGCAAAAATAATAGATACTCTATTCGTTCATCCCCTCACGGACAAGATACTCTCATACTTTACGAAATGATTTTTAGGAGAGGTGGTTACTCACCTCTCCTAAAAATCAGCTTAGAAAACTGAACCAAGATTCAATCACACGATATAGAGCTTCATTGGAGCTGCTTAAATATCCATATCTCCCATCTGATAGGAGATTCAGATAGCTCAAGAACACACCCACTAACGTCAGTAGGACAAATACGTTAAGGCAGAGATTCGAAATCCTTTCGCTCGAATACTTCTTTACATAAAGAGTCACTGTGGATATCGCACCAATTATCAACAACCAGCCGAATTCACTGTAATATCTTGTCGAGATACCGACAATCTCAGTATCAACCACCAAAAGAACAGCAGCAAAGCCAACGAAAAAGAGGTTAATTCCCCAAATACCACTTGCTTTAGCCTCTTTTCTTACTATGCAAAGCAAAAACGCAAACAAGGCTGCCGGAACAAAAGCAAAAAAACCACCAAAGTTAGGTTCCATAATGGTTTGTCCCATGAAGCCAGACGGCACATCTAACTGTTTCATAAATGGATAATTTGGACTTATGTTAATTGGCTGAAAAAGATACATCCACAATCCCCATGGGATCCTCGACAGGGCATAGGATCGATGAACCATATCAAAACCAGTTAGATTATACGTAGCACCAAAATCAAAGAAAGAATCAAACCGGACGTAATTATACGCCATAGTTACTCCACCCACAAGAAGAAAAGGAACTATAACGGCAAGCGTGTTCCAAATACCTCTTACCGAGAAGAAAAACCCCTCTCTGATTTCAGACCAGAATATCGGAAAAGCAACGAAGACCACCAGAACAAATTGAGGTCTACATCCAAGATTTAATGCTATACAAATCGCGCCAATCAAAAGATGTAGCTTAGACAGCTCACCAGCATCTTTTCTTGCATTAATCCATAAGCCAAGTCCTGTTAAAGTTAAAACCAAAGAAAAAAGGATTGGCAAAGAATAAATCATCGGATAAAACGCTTGTGTCAGGACACCGCTTCCAGTCACGAGCAAGAGCAAAGACACTAGAAATAGCCCGAAGGATGGCTTGATGTATTTTTTCATGAATGAGTACAAAAAGAATACCGCCGCAAGCACAAAAAATACTGTCATCAAAGCGACAGCATAATCAGTCCTCAAATCATGTCCAGTTATGAGTTTAAAGGGGACGAAGAGCGACAATGCAGGCAATGCTCCAAAATAGCAATAATATTTTCCATCATAAAAAGCATAATCCCAGTACGTGGGTTCGCCGGTTTTGAAAGATAATTGTGCTCTCGCAGATGCATCATAAGGATTTGTCATCTTCTGCATCCATTCCGGAACAGGGAGATCCAAATAAGTATGGCCATTTATGATGGCATTAGCTAAGTAATTATACTGATTCTCATCACCTATAAAAGCTCCGCCGTTTAATTCACGAGTTGAATCAAAATACTGAGCGGGATGAATAAGCTGTGTCACAGCAAGTAAAACCATGATTTGTATGAAAACAAAAATGGATAAAAGAATTTTCTGCCGCCGTACTTTCAAATCTAGATTCCACTGATACATGTCACGAGATGTCCAAAAACAGAACACCAAATAGGAGACAAGCAGCATTATGAGGAACCTCAAAAAAGAGAACGAAAAAGGTCTCTGAGCATTTATGGAAACAGAGTCAATAACAATCTTGTCACCTTCTTGCATATTCAGCTTTAGTCTAAGACCCGTAACTTTTCCCGCAGGATGAATCCGGATATAATGCGATTCAGTTAAGTTCTCGGAAACATGTGCCGTGCCAAGAGATATATACCCGTTAGCATTACCTTCGTCAAGCACATATGGACTCAAACTATGCGTCTCGCCAACTACGGTATCGGAATCACTAGCGACCAGATCAATATCCAAATTGTCTATCTCTGTAGGCCCATCTACAGCATACTCAATGTACGGAGTGTCGGAATCAGTAACCCTATACTCATTTCCCTCTCTTACAATATTGTTCAAAGAGGATACCGAAATCTGCTGCTGCTCAGGAAATGTCAGAGACTCCCAAAAAGCGAAATTGAAGAGAAAAGTTTCAAGGAGAAAAACCACCACTAACGGAATAAAAAACTTTAACCTGACTTGCTTTTTACAATCCACACTTACTCCTTATTAAACTTATCCGCCAGATACAAATCAACGAATTCGAACGCAAAGATCTTGTTCTTCACAGAACACCCCTGTCGTATCCTCGCAATTTATCATCCTAGCTTATATCACGCCTCACGTCATTCTCTCATAACCTTTGCCAAGAAGACAGCAATCATAATTGAATCCACAGGACGCCTCGCTCCGACCACAGCAAAGGCTATAGTGTTCTACATGCTCGAGAAGAATACAAGCCCCTCCGTTGCCGTGCTGCTTCCTTGCTATAACGAGGAAGTGACCATCGGCAAGGTTGTTCGCGATTTCAAAACGTCTTTGCCACAGGCAGACATTTACGTTTACGACAATAATTCCACTGATCGTACTGCAGAGATCGCTGCCGCAGAAGGTGCTATCGTACGTAGGGAACCACGTCAAGGCAAGGGCAATGTCATTCGAGCCATGTTCGAAGATATCGATGCTGACGTGTACATCATGTCTGACGGCGACGATACGTACCCGGCTGACGCAGCACCGGCTATGATCGACAAGATTCTTGAAGGCTACGACATGGTGATTGGAGATCGTCTGAGCTCCACGTACTTCCAAGAAAACAAACGCCCATTCCACAACTTCGGCAATAGGCTCGTGCGCGGATCCATCAATGGATTGTTCGGCGCGCATGTAACCGACATTATGACTGGATACCGAGCTTTTTCCTTCACTTTTGTAAAGACCTATCCAGTGCTGTCGCGTGGCTTCGAGGTCGAAACCGAAATGACCATCCACTCGTTGAACAACAATCTCCGTCTTTTCGAGATGCCGATTCAGTACCGCGATCGTCCTGAAGGTTCCGTCAGCAAACTTGATACCGTTGGCGACGGCATCAAAGTGATGAGCACCATCTTCCGCATGATCCGCGAATACAAGCCACTGCCGTTCTTTGGCGGTCTCGGCCTAATCGTCGGCATCGTCGGTCTAATTCTTTGCGGTAGCGTAGGCATCGACTTCATGCACACTGGCATGGTCGCACGCTTCCCCACGCTCATCGGCGCGGTAATGCTTGTTATAGCAGGTCTTCTTTTGATTGTTACAGGAATCATCCTTGATGTCATGGCAAAGAATGATCGCAAGGCATTCATCGTTGATGCCAACCGTTTTGCGTTGATGAAGCGCCAAGGAAAGTGACCTCTCAACATCATTAAAAGGGCTTGGTTCCAACAGACATTCGGAATCAAGCCCTCATTTATTCATCAGGTATCGCTACTTCACCCACTTTTGGGCATTTGTTCCGTTAGAAGTATACAACTGCACGTTGGCACCATTCGCACTGGAACCACCATTCACATCCAACACCGCGTTTTCCGCGAGCGCTGATTGGAATGTGTATGAGCCATCGGAGTTCTTAATCGCTATCCACTTTTGCGCGTAGGTTCCGTTGGAATCGTACTGTTGCACATTGGTTCCATTAGAACTTGAACCGCCGTTCACATCCAACACTTTGCCGGAGTTCACACTGGTCAGGGTCACATACCCGTTGGAATCATGCGTTACTTTCCACTTCTGCGCATTGGTTCCATTACCTGCCCAAATCTGCACGTTTCCATAATTTGAACGAGAAGCGCCGCTTACATCCATCTTCATAGACGTATTAAGCTTCGATCCAAAAGTGTAGGTGCCATCCGGCAGATCTTGCCTATGCTTGGTTGCGGTTTCGTTCAAACGTTCGCGCAACGTTAACGGCGCCTTTGCAACCAGCCATTGCTGAGCAACAGTGCCATTCGGCGAATAAAGCTGCAGCTGAGCCTGCTGCACAGCATTACCACCTGGAATATCGACAGCTTTGTTGGCGTTCACCGACACCAACGCAATCTTGCCACTGCCGTAATTCCGCACCGTCCACTGCTGAGCAACAGTATTGTTACTCGTATATTGCTGCAACGCCGCTCCATTAGCAGTGGATCCGCCAGCCACATCCAGCACCTTGCCGGAATTAGCATTGATAATCTTATAAGTTCCATTGCCAATTGATTCAAATCGATATTTCTGGGCGTTCGTATTATTACTTGAATAAAGCTGAACTCGTACCTCGTTCGCCGTCGATGCACTCGTCACATCCGTGACAAGTTTTTTATTCGCAACCGAAGTGATAATCATCGATACTCCAGTAGCTATGTTGACATCGCTTGACGAAACAACAAACAGCTGTGAAGCAGTGCCATTCGGCGTATACAGCCGAATCGCAGCACCATTCGCAGTATTTCCACCGCTCAAATCCAGAACCCAATTACCGAGAGCGGACTGCAAATAATATCCCGCTCCAGAATCACGAATAAACCATCGTTGAGCTTGAGAATTATTTCGAGAATACTGTTGCACTATAGCGTTATTCTCAGCAACACCATTACGCACGTCCAAAGCCTTGCCGGAATTCACATTGACGATCTCGTAGCTCCCATCAGACTGCCTAGTAAAAGTGAACTGTTGAGCCTTGGAACTGTTACCGGAATACAACTGAATGGCGGTGGAATCTGCAGCACTTCCACCAGGAATATCAACACTGGACGCGACTTTGGAACGAACATTGATGTAATAATTGCCATTCGGAATGGTAACTGCAGTCATTTTGCGTACATCAATGGCCGCTTGTAAAGCATTGCTGCTCCCGCTATTCACATACGCTTTATTCCCAAACGCATTCATGTCCACGTTGCCGCTGATACCGTCCACCTTGCCGGAGCTGGTGTATTGCCATCCGCGACTGTTGGTCGGGAACGAGTCGAATCCCATGCGAGCGCCGTACTGCGCCACCCACGTGGTTTTGGCGTAAATGTCGGCATGTTTCAGCGGTCCTTGCAGGTAGCTGGTGTACGAGTAAACGCCAAGATTCTTGTATCCGGCGGACTGTAGTGCGCTGTACCAATTGTTGACGATATTGTTGTACACGTTCGGGTCGGTGGGCGGCTGATGCCCCTCCCAGGTCCACTTTTCCAGGTCGTAGTACACGGGGTACGCCAAGTCGCTCGGATTCACACCGAATTGCTTGAGTTTGGCGACCACGTCGGTACCTTCTTCTTTGGCGAGCGCCGGAGTGTCCGCGTAGGAATACCAGTAGATGCCGAACGGGATGCCGAGTCGCTTGCATTCGGAAATGTTACGTTGCGCTTTCTTGTCGGCATTGTTGCCTTCGCCGTAGCCGAGGCGGATGATCGCGCCTTCCACGCCGTCGGCTTTCGCTTTGGCCCAATCGATGTCGCCTTGCCATTCGGAAACGTCGATCACGCCTTTGGCTTGCTGCACGAACAGGTTGTTCTGGTAGTCAAAGAAAGCTTTCGAATTGTTGTAGATGCCCCAGTGCGCGCCGTATTCATTGCTTTCGAATTTGGAGAGCTGTACGTTCGCGTCGGCTACAGCATTTTTGACATCTTCCGCACTTACCGGAATGAAGGATTCGCCGTTGGTTTTGGCGAGCGGATCCGGCTGCTGATCTTTCGTGCCGACCAATGTTGGATCGGTCACGATTTCGCCGGTTTCGATGTTCTTGACCTCACCTTCGGGAGTGACGGCCAGGTCTTCCGAAACCACGGTGGCATCGTCGGAAATCTCGTCACTGACGGTATCCGGAAGTTTCGCATTCGGATTGTCGGGCATGCTGTCTTGCGATTGCTGGTCGCCCGTCTGATCATCCGACTGATCGTCAGACTGCATAGCAACACCATTATCTGCAGTAACGGAACCGCTTTGCGCAACAGCATCCTCAATCGCAATATCCTGCAATGCGTAAGCCGGTGCAACCGCAACGGAAGCAGTCAACGCAACCGCAGACAGCGCAGTCACGATCTTCACAACATGATGTGGCGAAACCATTCGTCAGCCTCTCTTGAATACAGTCATCAACCCCAAATATTCGGCGCAAACGCCCTAACCGCCAACTCTAACTGCAACCCACAACCCCGTCCATCCCCAACTCCAAAATCATCCCAATCCCCACATCTCACGCATTACACACTGATAAGAATCGGCTAGCTCGTTAGGGGCACCGATATGGCATCATCCATTTCCATATCTCCTTTCCAGCATTCTCGCTGACCTTCCCATCACGCTTCGTAGAGGGACCATTTCCAGGAGGGGAGTACGTGGATCGTGCCAGTGGAATCGGGAAGTTCAATGGTTTCTCCCTCGTTAAGCGTGAGAATCAGGCCGGAATCAACGTTGGTACGTTGCATAACCGCTTGCAGAGAGCCGATTTCTCGCGCCCTGGTTTTCTCATTTCCCATATTGGCACACACTTGAATAAGCCCATACGGTTCCGTAGCAAGAGCATCGCCGATAAGAAAGTCAACTTTCTCCTGTTTGGACGTCGGCATAGTGTACGAAGTGATTGTTTCCGTACGCCTACCGGAAGTTCGTCTCTGCAGTTCGCAGAAAATCGCAGTTTCCAGTCGTTTTCCAATATCTTGCTGGTTGGCGCGTGACACCGCGTAAACCATACCCTGATCGACGGCATACATTTTCGGCACCGCAGTACTACCCGGCTTGAGCATGGTGGAATACTCCTCAAGCTGATACACAAGAAATGCCTGCTTGAACAGCTCGAGTAACGTATTCGCCTTATCCCAATAGATTTTCCAGCCGACCGCTCGCAACGTTTCCACAAGACCATTGGTAGACAGCTCGCAGGCCGTATTGCGCAGCAAAAAAAGCGCTATCTGCGTGGCGAGAGTAATGTTTTCACGACCAAGACGCTCGGCAACGTCACGCGCAACCACGTCCCGCACGTAACCTTGGAGCGTTTCAATACGATCAGCTTCAACCATACGTTGCACTGCAGGGAAGCCGCCAATAGTTAGGTAATCGTTGTAGGCAGCTTCAAACCGGGTGACCTCTCGCGGCGAAAACACGGCATCGGCAAGAGTGCTGCCCGCTGTAGGCGTTTCGATTCCCCGAAAGTCGCAGAATTCACGGAAAGACAGTGGCGTCATGGCATGCGGATGCGATCTTCCTCGGAAATTCGTTGCGATTTCTTCGCTGGACAGTTTCGAAGACGATCCAGTAATGACTAGCGTCACAGCTTCATGTTCGGCTATGCGCTGGCAGAATCCCTGCCAATTGGCGCATTCTTGCACTTCGTCAAGGAAGAGGTAGCAGCCATGGTCACGAGAGTCGGGATATTGCCGCCAGTATTCCGTAACAATATCGTTGAGCACGGTGTCTTGCATTGGTTGCAGACGATCGTCAGCGAAGTTGAAATAGAAAATATCATTACGCGAGACGCCGTTTTGTAACAAATCATGAATTTTCTGGAAAAGATAGAACGTTTTGCCGCAACGTCGGATGCCAGTGATGATGTGCACAGCATTGAACACTGCCGGCTGCGGCAGCTCGCGTATGATTTCGATGCGGCGTGACGGCGTAGGAATGTCAAACTGCATGGACTCACGAACCAGCATGGCATACGATTCACATGGATTATCCGGCACCATAAGTTCTTCCTTTCGCCGTCCGTTGCGAAACACCCAACAATCCCAGCATAACACTTCTCAAAAATTTTAAGAAGTTTCCACCAACACTTCTAAAAATTTTTAAGAAGTTACCACAGACGAATAAAACTCCAGAGAATACCTGAATGCATTAACGACTACAACACGAGTGTGGGAAATCAGGGAAGGACGGGTATCGTACGCTGTATATTGGCATTTCAGGTGGACTCTCGGAACGTGATTCAATTGCCCTGAATCGGGAGCTGTCACCGGGGAATACAGAATAGTAGGCAGATTCTGGAGGGGTTATGGCACGGCACGGCAAGAAGCCAAGCGAGGAAAGTACCTCGTCACACACACCGAGAACACTTGCCGGAAGCGCAACGACCTGCACTTCTGCCGACAGTAGTGACGCCGCTGCCAGCGGTATCGCAGTCAACAGCTCGACCGTCAGCAGCGCATTTGCCAGCGATGCCGATGGCAATACCGGGAATACGCTTGTCGGCAACGCTTCCAACGAAGTCGAAGCAACCGAAGTCGAAACCAACGCAACCAGTACCAACGCAACCAGTACCAACGCAACCGGAGAGCGCACAATCAGCAGCGGCAACACGGCTGAAATCAGCAACCGGCAATCACACGAATCCAGCGAATCCCGCCAGCCGCAAGACCTATTCGACGCGGCCATAGCGCAAGGCATCAGCGACGGCGACGCTTGGACGGACCAGCGCGTAAAGCACATCTACCGCCAGATCATCATCGCCGTAGTCGTCGTAGTCGTTGTTCTGGGCGCGGTCTTCGGATTCACAGGCGTGCGCGCATCGCAGCAAATGCGCGACCTGGCCGCACTCAACGACTGCAAGGAAGCCGTCACGGCCATGAACACCTCCTATTCCAAGGCGTTCCAGCTGAAGGCGAAGATCTCCGAAGCGTTCACCAGCTTCGACGGGTCCTACGATCTCGACAAGCTTGCCGAACTGCACCAGACGGAAGTTACCGCGTCGAAAACGCTGAGCTGCGCCGCCGACACTTCCGCTACCATCAGCAAAGCCAACGCCGCAAAAGCCGAGTACGATAAGCAGGCCAAGCAGTTCAAGCAGGCTTTGCAGAAGAGCGACGAATCCGCGGCCACCGATGGCGGTGACGGAACCGACAATAGCGCTGACGGAACGGACGGCGACGACGGAACGGACGGAGCCACAGACACGGAGGGCGATGCTGGAGTTGCCGGCGACGCGGGCGCCACGGACGGCACCGTCGACCAATCCGGCGCAGCCGACGCGACCGACGCAACGCTGGACGATCAATTCCTCCAGTAAATCAACCGATCGCAACGCTGCCAACCAACCAGCCGATCAAGCCGGCCAATCAAGCCAACCAGGCCTGTCAACCAAGCCGGTCATTAGCCTCACCATCTTTACGTTTCTCCCAACTCTTCCATACCCCTTTTCCGCATACCCGACGTTTCTTTTGATTTTAGAATCAAAAGAAAAGCAAAAGAGAGTCACATGGCAGGCAAAAGAAGAAACGTTGAAATTCCGCCATTTTCAAGACTTCACGGCTATAAAATGCAGTAACACGTCAAAAGAAAAGTGCAAGACTAGGGAAAGACCAAACGAACGGAAAGGAGGCTCTCATGAGCTGGACATCGGCAAATGGGCGAGAGATCACCGATGAGATGATCGATCGTTGGCGCAAATCCTACGAACAAGGCGAATTTCCTGAAGACGAACGAACAGTGGGTGGCGTGATTATGGGACGTCCACCGCTCTCGACCGATAAAAGTCCGGCCCATGGGACGCCATCATGGAGAGATGACAGAAATGGGCAGAGCCTGACGGATGACCATATTTGTGCGCATCGCAGCAAGATTGACTAGGCTTTAATGAGCTTGCTCCGTTAAACAAACGCTGCAAGCGTTGCATTGCGGACGCAGAAGGGGAGCCATCTTGAAGAAGAAACGACTGGCACGCGTGATTATTGCCGCGGTAGTGACCGCGGCAATTCTGGTGGCGATCATTGTTGGTTGTGGGCCGAAATGGGGCGACGGTTCAGCAAACGTCAACGGCAGTAATTCCAATAGCAGCAGCAGCGCATCAGATAATGTCTCCAGCAACGACAACGCCGCGCAATCCAACAACAATTATGCGACCCGCATCACCGTGAAACTCCCCTCCTACTATTTGGAGAACATGGTTTTCCAACGTGGGAAAACGCTGGTAGTCAAAGGAACAGCCACCACTTCACAACGCGGAAAAGTTGTTGACCCAACGCAACTGATTACAACGATTTCCCAAGGAAAGAAATCAGCATCAGCACAAGCTAAAATTTCCAAAAATGGCGATTTCACCTGCACCTTACCTAAACAAAAAGCAAGTCTTAAACCATATTCATTAACGATTTTATACAACGAAACCACTTTGTTGACTCTGAAAAACGTGTATGTTGGCGACGTATTTATTGCTGCCGGACAGTCGAATATGGAATTGAATTATTCGCAATATTATGAGGGTTCAGGCAACTCCTACAATTTCGGCGGAGGTCTGATAACGACCGACGATCTGCCGAAGCAGCTTTCCGACAACAACGTACACTTCGTTGCGAGCGCCAATTCCTCGAAAGGTACGGATTTTCCGTTACGCGACGTGAATGAGCAGGCTGGCACCTGGCTTGAGGCGACCGCCGATAATTCGCAGCATTTCAGTTATCTGGCGCAGCAGTTTGCCATGCAGCTTCGTGCCGCGCATCCGAACGTGCCGATCGGTATTATTCAAACCGCATGGGGTGGCACGCCGATTCGACGTCACGTGCAAGGCGGTGATATTTATGCGAACCATATTGCACCTTTGGAAGGGTTTCATGTGGTGGGCGTGCTGTGGTATCAAGGATGCAATGATTCCACGAACGAGGCGACCGCGCTGGCGTACGAGTCGCAGATGACGCTGCTGATCAACCAATATCGTGAAGTGTTCGATCAGGATGATCTGCCGTTCCTGTATGTGCAATTGGCACGCTGGCCTGGCTACCAGTACACGCAAAACGTGCGATTCGCGCAATTGAACACGTTGAGCAATGCCGGATTACGCAATGCTTCCAACGTTGCAATGACGGTGTCGCTTGATACGGACAAGGGCACTTCAACGTTGATACATCCGCTTGGCAAAGATATTCTCGGCGCGCGCATGGCAGCGCAATATCTGGCGATGTCGGAAGGCAAGACCATTCCCAACGGGCCGCTTATCGCACATGCGAAGCATGCTTCCGATGGCACGATCGTATTGTCGTTCCAGAACGGCACCGCAACCGGTTTGCAGGCGGAAAAGCCCAATTATTCGAAGACTGCGAGCGCGACCGTGCCCGATTATGATGCGAATCCGGACGCGACTCCTTTGAATGGTATTTCCAACGTTGCAACGCCGACTTCCACGCCATTGCAAGGTTTTGAAATTGCCGACGATTCCGGAAAGTGGGTTTCGGCAACGGCAACGATTAAGGGTGATCAGATTGTGCTGAGTGCCGCCGATGGAAGCTCGAATTGCAACGCGGTAACTCAAGTGCGTTACTGGTGGAGTGGAAATCCGGTTATTTCCAGTCTGCTGTATAACGATCTCGGATTGCCTGCAAGTCCGTTTATTGCTGTTGTTGAGTAATACGGCAGATTGATAATCGGGCATTATCCGGCTGCGACGACTAATCGATAAAGCGGACTGTAATTAGGTTAGAATCAGGCCTGTTTCATCGAACTTAAGTCGAAAGCAATGTCGACGGTCAAAATCGACGATCAATCGACGTAGTGCGGGGCGCTGGACGCTATGCGGGGCGTTACGGAGCCGCTATTGCCGTTGCCGTCGGTACTACCGTCTGCATCGAAATCTTGCGATTTACGAAGCGAGCCGGCAGCCAGCGAACGTATGGATCGAACGGAACGGCCAATCTGTGCCTGTTTTTCCTGAGCATCCGACTGTATTGCGGGAATCGTGCCCGTCACAGGGCGAATGCGGCCGGTCGCAGTGGGAATGAAGCTTGGCGGCAACACCTGCGTGGTAACGGCACCCGGCGATGACACATGGTAGTGGGCCATCGAAGCCAGGGAATCGCGGGTATCGAGTTCACGCTGCATATCTAGCTCATCGTCGAACTCAGCCATCGCTGCCCTCCCTCTCTTCAAGCAATCTCTGCCGGTAATCTCTCCACTGGCAACGGTCATCGTTCCGAGCGTAACGCAAGGTAGCATACCGTTACGAACGAAATCAGCGATATGCGCAACTCCCCCACTGTTTCGCAACTTTTCCGTTGCACGTGCCGCAGCGAGCCACGCCAGCGAGCTATTGAAAACCCGCCGTTTTGGCATAAAAAAAGGCTTCCGAAATCATCCGGAAGCCCTACTGGCGGAGAATACGAGATTCCGGCAGCGACTTGCTGTTTTCGGCGTAATTCCAACGTTTCTGGGATGCCGATTAAGTGTTTCGCCGCTTAACTCGCCGCCCCCACGGCGTGTCGCGATGGGGCGAAACGGGTGGTCATGAACGGGTGCTTTTTGGATTGCGCGAAACAGGGGAGAGTATTGAGGATGCTTTTTCCATGAAGAGCGTGTAGTTTAACCAGTATATAGAACGGCCTCCCTTTGCCAACAGCAGCGATGTGCTAAAGATTACGATTCCGAATGAGGTAATGCGATCTATTCCCCATAGGCAAAGTGAAAATAAAGGTAAAATGGCCGTCGTTAAAGTCCAGATGATAATACTTAGCCAGTTTCTTGATAATTCTTCGGGGAATCTCTTTCGTGCTTCTATCATCAAAGGTGAATTTGACTGGTATAGCATCGTACATATAAATGTTGCTGTAGCCATGACTAATCCGGAGAGGGTCGACAGCCCGATGAATAAATCATTGGGACTGCCATCTCCAGGTAGTTGAGGTACTGGATTGCTGAGAAGCCACCAAGTAGCGGTTATTATGGTTGCGCCTAGGATGTCAGTGGCGGGATGCGCCATAATTCCATTTATCAATGTTAAATGTGGCATTAATTACTCTTTGAAATATCGTATAAATAAGTCTCTTTATCGACTGAAACAGCAATTAAATGATTGATTAGTCCAGTGAATAATCGGGGTTCGTCATTGGATATTGTAATCTCGCTTTGTTCTACTACAGGATGGGATACTAAATTTAATTCCAACAGTTTGTCTGCGAAATCAGGTCCACTTACTTGAACTTTTTTGTTCTGATTTACTGCAGATATGATGAAGTCTTGCATTATGTCTTTAAAAACGCGACGAGCTTTTCCATATGCTGTATCATCTGTCAGGCTAATCCTAATGTCGATATCAAGATCGGCCCCCACTTTTTGTGCAATTTCTTGATAAAATTCTCCTGCGTTACCTTTTATTTCATAAGCTTTATCAATAAAATTTTTTGTTGTGAATGATGCTGTGAGGGAATCTATTCCGCGAAGTTCTTTTTTGAAACGCTCGATGCTATCTGCTGTGATGACGGGAATAACATCCCATTCATAATCTTCTTCAGGCCAGTAATAGTTTAGTGCTTTTTTTGAGGGGGTCTACGCTTTTACCAGCATTGCCACTTACTCTGCTGACAAGAGAATATTTCGGGAAGAAGGCGAACGCTGACGATTTTGCTAAATTGTTTGTGTTGCTATATGCCTCGCTGTCCATGAAATCAGTGACTCTCTTGTGTTCCTGATCAATGAGCTGCATAAAATTTGGCTGGAATTGTTCAAAAACTGTAAGTACTGGATAATGCTTGTCTGTTACAGAATCAAAAATAATATTATCGAGTATTTTATTTTCCCAAGGGAATTCACGAAATTCACTGAGACGCTTCATCCAATTGATATGTCCCGTGGTTCCATTGCTGATACCATCACGAGACCTCAGCCGGAGCCAGTAGAACTGCACTGTTCTTTGAATCACGCTTGTCAAGTCGTTCACCTGCTTAGTAGGTCATATCTACCTAATGCCAATCATTGTACTTCATTTTTCGGGTGCGACGATTGGGATGAAGGACTCTACGGCCCTTCCTAAAGAAAGTGTTTGTGGCAACCGCCGTAGTTATGTTGAGTACATGCTTTATGTGTGAAAAATAACGGGGAGAAATCTGCCTAATACTCTGGGGTAGCGTGGGATGGTTGGGGGGTCCTCACCGGTGTTGTTATGCGGCGTCGGCGAGAAATACGTGTTTGTGGTGGTATTCGATGAATTCATGTGAAGGCTGACTGATTGCCGGTAATGAGATTTTGCGCCCTTCGAAGTCATAGAGCCATTTGTCGTTGATGTCGGAGTGCTTCACCTTGTCGTGGTTGACCATGATGCAATAGTCGTTATCGATGGAGATGAGGCCTTGATCGAAGGCGCGGTCGTGGAAGGCGTTGAGCAGCAGGCCATTCGATGCCGCGGTCTTCTCAGTGGGGGTCGATGCCTTCCAGGGTTTGATGTGGCTGGCGATCAGCAGTGTGGGAAGCTGCAGACCGGTAATGCAACAGGTGCTGTGGTAGTTCTGCAATAGTGAGTTGCGGAAATAGGATTGGTTGACCCGCTGAAGCGTGGTTGTCGGTCGTTCCTCTCCGGCGGGTGCGCGTTCGGCGATGAGCAGGAACGTTGCGGTTTCAAGAGAAGAATAACGGTCGGAAGCCAGTGACACCGGGTTGAAGTCGTTCGCGTCCGCTTGCAGGAGCGCGTGCCGAAGCAGATCCAGGCATTGCTCCATGAAAGCATCGGGGTCTTCGGCGTACCATTGCCAGACTTGGGAATCGAGTTTGCTTCCATGCTTCATGCCTACGCGCCCGCGGGCCTTGCGGTTGTCGTCGTAAGCTGCGATGTTCCAGATTTTCAATGCCACTGAGCTGGGAGTGCGGTGCAGGAACGATGCAAGACGTTGCACGTCAAGCCCTTTGTCGTCGCATTCGCGTGGCTCGAGCACGATGTACAAGGCGAACGCCATCATTGTTTCCTCGCGTGACCAATTACGGCGAGGTGCTGATGCATTGACATTTACTGACATAAATCCAGGATAGTGCGGAATGATACATGCCTGTGCTTTGTATGCGGTATGTCTTGTGAGTCTTAGCCTGTATTCGATGCTTCGTGTCTGAAATCTTGTGGGAAGGAGTGGAAGCTTAGCGATAAGCGGACAGATTGTTCTTGAAGTTGTTGTAAGGACTTTCCTTCACTGTTTTTTGGGTTTGCCTTGCGTGTTGGTTGTGTGCTCTACAGCGACAAGAGGGACAAGAGGGAATCTATAGTGGGAAGTGGATGGTTGAAGGGGGCAAGAGTGCTGAAATCCTAGTGTTTTCAAGGACTATTAACCCATCGGAAGAGCTTGATTAGCTTTAATCCTTCGTGTATACAGCGTCTACTGGGAATCTAGTGGGAACTAGAGTGAGCCTAATGAGCCAACATGGAAATTCAGTGGCAGGCGAAGATGTATGTCGGAATCTCAATGATTTCAACGTTTCCAAGGACGCTGGTTGGCACCATCCTGCGGCGACATGGAACCTACATGGAAATTTACAGTGCCTACATGGAAATCAGTTTGTATCAGTCAGTGGGCGCACGATGCGTGCGCTCAGCCCTTGGCTGACTGATACTAGCAAGCTTTTGTCTGACTGAACGCATGCATCATAAAGAGCGATTGGGTATCGAGCTGGTTGCGGGATGCAGGGCGGATAAAACTAATCAGCCGTTATATTCGATATGTAGGCTGGGGTCGCTTTCGTGTTCGTCAATGATTTGGTTGTAAGCCTTGACCAGACGCGAAAGGGTTTCGTGACGTGCTGCGTTGGTGAAGTGGCCATGCTCGTGCACATTGCTGGAAAGGAACGATTGCAGGTCCCAAACTTCAAGGCGGTTTTCGAAGCCCATGTCGGAGGCTAAGTCCCATGCGGTTTTGACGCGGTCGCGTACAGTGATGATGATTGGATGCAGCCCGGCCTTGATGTTGCGCTGGCATTTATCCATGAGTAGGGATGCTGGGGCAGTGGTGCAGTGTATGGCTGTGTCGCCGACATTGAAATCGCCTCCACGCCCAGTCGGATCGTCAGCAACGGACACGCCGTTGATTTCTACTTCTGGGGCAACGATGATGAGCTTCGCTGCGACAAGATGTTGCAGAACGGTACCGACGTACATAGTGCCCGGATTTTCCTTTTGTCGCTGCGCTGCCTGCTGCAGCAGATGTTCCACAGCCGCATCGACGGAAAGCGAGTTGTCGGATTCCAATTTGAATGGTTTGCTGGTGAAGAATGCCCGAATTCGTTTAACCCAGTATTGCTCGATCTCGGTGAATTGCTCCGCTGTTGGACGTAATTCGTTAATAAGCTCGGCATAGTCGTGCATCAATGCCATGGTGCCGCGGCTGGTTCGTCCGCCCTCTGCTGCGAGAAGTCGTGTGATGCCATATTCGGCAAGGATTTTCTGGCAGTTGTCTTTGCTGATTCCCTTGACTTGACCTTCCTTGTTCGTGTGATAGTCGCTGGCGTCAATGGGAAGCGTGTCTGCGGAAAAGAAGCGATTGAGCTGGATGGCGGCAGCCAAAGCGCCCTTGGTGTTTACCTGATGGGACTTTCGGAAATCATCGATGGGAGTCAGATCCATTGTTTGCCTCGCTTATGCAGTGTGATTCGAGAGCAGAGTTTGCTCCACGTACAGGTCTTTGCCAAGGGTGTTGTTCAGAGCAGGCATGAAGTAATGCTTGCCGAGCCATTCCACGACAGGGACGGAAACAGCGTCGCCGAATCCGAACATCACTTGATTGGGGCGCAGGCCCGTAATGTTGTAGTGGGCCGCGCCCATAAGAGCAGCGTATTCGCGTGGCGTCATCCAACGGACAGCGGCTTGACCATTGCCCATACGAATGATTGCCTGGCGAGATGAGCCGCCTCGTGCGGTGCGCAGGCAGCCGGAGATGTCGTCTGCGCGAACTTCCCATACGGCTTTGCCGTTGCGGGTGCGGCGATAAGCGGTCCGGTAGGAAACGGTTGTTTCGTTACGCAACGTTTCCACGCGGGCAGTCTGAACCGGCGACAGCGAATCAAGGAATTTGGCGGTTCTTTCGGCATCCCACCAGCGTTCGTCGTCATCAGCCATGTTCTCGACGTACATATTGAGGCCGGACATCAGAGGAGACGGCGGCTCAGGCAGCGGTGCGCGATGCGTGCGGAGAGAGGTGTCCGCAAAGACCTGCTGCAGCCAGTCAGGGCGCAACGAAGAATCGAATTGTTCGGCGGACGGCGGGTTCTGCAGGCCAACCAAAAAGAGTCGCGGTCGGGACTGAGGGATAAATCGACGGGTATCGATGGACAATACGTCTACGGAGTAGCCCAGTACATTGAAAGCATGCACCGCTGCGGCGAGATCCTCCCCAGAGTGGGAAGTGGCCAATCCGTTCACATTTTCGAGAATGGCAATCGGAGGACGGCTGTCCCCAAGTTCTTCGAGCAGTCGCACGTATTGCCAGAAAGCGCCGGATTGTTTGCCGTTCAGGCCCGTACGAGTGCCTGCAAGGGAGAGATCCGTGCAAGGAGAGGATCCCCAAGCGATGGAAGCATCATGGGGCAGGTCGTCGCCGGAGAGCTCGCTCATATCCCCCTCGACAAGGGTGTGGCCCGGCGTATCCGTGAAGTTATTGCGATACATTTCGCACTTGGCGGAGTCGATGTCATTCGACCATTCGACTTGGAAGCCGGATTCTTCGAGCCCAAGGCGTGCGAGGCCTATTCCGGCAAAGAATTCGAGGGCTTGTGGGCATGCCTTGCCGGTAGCCGCGTGCGTGCGATTGTCGTTCATGCTCCCACCTTACCTCGTGCCTGACTGTCGTCCTAACCATGATACTCTATATATAGAACAAGTGTTCGAATAAGTGTCGTGAAGGAAAGAGGATCGTATGACGAAGCTTAGTGATGCTGTTAACGCGTCGAACTTGGATTTTCATGAATTAGCCCGGAGATCCAACGTGAGTGAGAAAAGACTAAATGGATATCTGTCGGGTCGACATCCGTTTAACCAGGCACCTCTAGAAGACGCCGTAGCTATTGCTAATGCTCTCGGAGGCCGTATTGAAGATTACATGGAAGATGCGGCGGAGGACGGCGAGGCGGAAAAGCTGGATGACCGACTTCGTCTCCAATTATTTCTGGATAGCGTTGACGAATACGAGCTAATTATGAAGAATGTCGGTCGCCCTCAGGCAGTGACGATTGGCGGCTCTGGAGAAAAAACTAAGAAAAGGTATAGTCAGCTGATTATTGAAGGGATGCTATTGCGCAAATATTATTCCTCGGATGAAGTTCAATTGGCGAAAGTGATTGATTCGTTTAGGCGTCTTATCCCAGACGACGCGTCTCCAGATGTGCTGCATACGGTAGATCTGCTGGAAAAAGATACGCCTAGCCAGGGGAATAAGAGCCAGATTGTGTTTTCTAATGCTGATGGTAGTTACTCCAGCGGTGTGGATTTACTTTTTGATGTTCTCTATGGAATTACCCTGCATGGAGATCCTGATAGGCTCCAGAGACTTGCTAGATGGCCAATTACGGCACAGTGCCTTGCCTTATATGAGTCTAACGTTGAGAGACGCAAGGGTGTGGTGACTGTTCGACAGTATATAGATCTTGCAATCAAAGATGGTCTTTTTGCGCTGGATTAATGAGCGTATTTGAAAAGGCGCGGTGCAGTTCGCTGTGGATTGAATTGCCTCACGCCTTGCTGAGTGAACTCGCTGCAGCAGTTTCTAGGATCAGCTGCTATTCGCACTCTCGCCGGGCTATCTCGCGACGGGCTTTGCTGGCCCACAGGCCTCCCTTACCGATGAGCTCATTCAATTGCGTGGCGTTGAGCTGTTGGTAGTGCAGGTCTGTTGCGTAGGGAGGGAGACTCGCCTTCCATCCGGCAATGTCTGTGACGGAACCGTCGGCTTCGCCTGTTGCGGGATGATGAGTGGCGTTCTCGCTCGCGCCATCTTGCCGTCTTGCCAGTTCAGATGTCGGTTCGTTTGCCGTAAGGCATTGCAAATCTTGCGTTTTCTCCGGATCGCCCACGGATCGGCATCGTCGGACAAGGTGGGAAACACCGTCTTGTCTGGTTCGTGCGGAACGTTGCAATAGCTTGGTTTTGACGAAAACGGCAAGATGGCAGCAGCTCTTGTGACAGCGACCGGATCCGGCACAGTTGCTTCTGAAGTCTCAGTTTGTTCACCGCTGAGGGTGTCCGTGGCTTCCGCACTCAAATCTTCAGAGCTTTCCTGATTCGGATGATCCGCATAATCCGGCGACAGTCACCACCACATGTTGCCGTACTTCTTGCTTGCCAGCAGTGGCTTTGGGCGTCGTCTGCCGTCCAGAACTTGCTGCTTGCTGAACTCGCCTTTCGCTTCGTTGATTACTCTGTACGACGGCACACCCCAATACAAGCCATCCGGTGTGAGCTCCTTGTTGTGGTCGAAGTAGTCTTGGATGAACGTACGCACGTCACTGTCCTCGCGCTCGCTGGTGCCGTAAGCGCTCTGGTTGAGCGATTCCGCCGTATCGTCCGTTTCGCCAAGCCAGCGGACATGTGCGCAGCCAAGCAGCGGATTACCCTCCAACCGGTAGGCCAGGGCTCGCGGCATCGGACCCAGATTGAACTTGACCGGTGCGAACAGCCGCTGCTCCCCATTCTCCGGATCCTTTGCCATCAGAAAAGCGGCTCGTGCTGCGCCGACGACGCCGATACTGCCGCCTCCGCGATATATCGCCGCTCCTTGGCCCTTATTGAGATGTCGCAGCGCGATAACCGTGCAGCCGGTTTCCTCACACAGCCTTTTGAGCGGAGCCATCACCTGCGCGCGGATATCCTGACCCTTGTAGCTGTTGGTGTCGCTGCCCAAAAACGACATCAACACATCCACGACAATCAGGCCGATATGCTGCTCACGCACAGCCTGTGCTATCTGTGGCAGTGCGTCGGTGAGCGTAATCGCTACCTCCTTGCCATCCTTGAAAACTTCCGATAGGGCGAACATCTTGGATGCGTCGCCTTGTGCGGCGCGAATGCGTGGGCTCACGGTGTCCGCCAGTCCATCTTCCGCAGTCAGCAGCAGCACGTTTGCGGGGTCGCATCCAGCAGACCCATCCGGCCATACTGTTCCCGTGGTGACGTGAGCTGCGATATCTAAGGCCAAGGTGCTTTTGCCAGTCGCCGGATCGCCGTCAATCAGTACGATCTTTCCTTTGGGAATATGGCCCGGCCGCAACCACAACGGTCGCTCCGGTTTCACATCAGCCAAACGGGTCAGCAAATAGGCACGGGGCGTCAGTTCAGTCTTAAGCTCAGACTCAGGCTGGCTGCTTTCGCTTGGCAAAATCTCAAACTCCAAGCCGCTCATCGCCGCGTTGGAAGCGTCGTAAGCCTCACCCAGCCGCCTGGATAAACGTCAACGACCGCACGAACGGTGTCAGTGTCTGCGCCACTTGCTCCTTCCAGCGAGTGCCGGTGTCGTCCTTATCCACAATGGCAACCACATCAGCCCCACTAAGGGCTAAACGCGCTGAATCAAGATCCAGTTTCGCGGCGAAGTTGCCGCCACCTCCCGCTGCGGTTACAGCGGCATAGCCGAGCGCTCGCAATGTGCCGACATCTTTTTCTCCCTCTATCAGATACACTGGCTTGCCCGATGCCATGGCACGTTTCGCGTCGGCGGCCATCCACAACGGGTGCTTGTCGGCGGTGTTGCCGCTTTGCGAGATTCGCTTGGGGGGAGAGCGACGAACAATCAGACCGTCCGCATATTCATATGCTGTGCCGCGCTCGCTGTCGTAGATCATTGCTTCATAGCCATTGGAACAAGCCAGCGTAGCTGGAGCGTTCAGCGCGTTGAGCACATCGTCGGCTTGGCAAGTGCTGCAGCGGAGCAATGTGGCGCTTTCCAGTGGGGAATACAGCACAGTGAGCGAGTCAGCTGCGCCGCAGTTTGGGCAAGTGCCGTACAGCAGGCCGGTGTTTGGCTGAACTGCAATAGCTGCGCAGATGGCGGCGAACATAGGGGATCGGCCTAGGGCCAATGGTTCCAAGTATGGTTCGGGCATCTCGTACCGCTGTCTGATTTCCGCAGAGTTTTCCGTGTGTGCAGGTGTAATCGTCGTTGTCTCATTTCTGCTGAGAAGCGGAGCGTTCGTGACATTCGCATGCCGTATGGCCGCCAAATCGGCGGCAGTGAGCCGGCTATCGCAGCTGTAACTGTTGTAGCCGCTGTAATCGGCATGGCCTTGAGGTCCGCTTTGTTGATCGAACAGGTCGATGATTTTCAATCCAAGTGCACCGGCAATGGAAGCGATATCGCAGTGCTCCGCTCCGAAGCAGTGCAGCATGGTTTTGCCGTTGGACTGGTCGTAGGTGATGTGCAGTGAAGTGCCGCTGTCTCCGTCATGGGCGAGGCAGCTGCACTGAGCGTGTTGTCTTCCGGAGGTGTCGCGCGGAAGCTCTTGGAGCCTGAGATCTCGAGGATAGCGTCTCGCGGCTTCGAGCACTCGCTCGTATGAGGTTGCCATGCTCACTCCTCACCTGCGAATTCGCGCACGCTGGTGAGATTCACCAGAAACGTGTTACCTACCTTGCGAACGCGAATCTTTCCGGTTCTGATCAATCCGTAAACGCTTTTCACGTCCTCGTAGCCCAGCATCTCCGCCACTTGTGCTGGCTTGGCGGTGAGGCGCGGGTAGTCATTCTTTGTTGGAATTGCAGCCATATGTTTCCTTGCTCTCGTGCGGAACAGAGCCTGAGGAGCGAAGTGCTTCCGTCGAATTCGGACGCACTTCGCCCTAGATGGTTCTGTTGTGGTTGTTGGCTGCACCGGTGCATGTTCCCCAAGTTTTTGCCGGCCCCCGGGAAGCTGGAATTCAGGATATGACGTTATTCCAAGGAGCGCAAAGGCTGAAAACGGCTGAAGCTTGAACTAGATGTGTGGTCGTGAAATCGTTGGAATTTCAACGAAAACAAGTGATTCTGCGGTGAAATAAGGCGTTCAGAATAAGACCGAATAGGCTTTGTTGGTTGCAATGAGATTGGCTCATGGCATGTTGCCTTTGATGAGCCCGTTTGTCTTGGTTGAGTCCAGTGGCCTTGGAGTTTGTTGGCTTCTGGTAGAAGTTGGTTGAATTTGTTAAGTGGATTTCTCCGTGCTTATTGAGTGCGCCATTCAGGCGAGCGCCTGAATAAGTCGCTGAACCGTATCCACCTGCACATCCAGAGGTAACAGCTTGAGGATTTTCGCGCGTTGACTGTCGTCCAAGGCCTTCAGCACGCTCAGCCGGGCATCGGAAGGCATGACGGCAATGGTGTTCGCCAATACTTGAAGAGCGGAGTTCTTGGCGTCAGAAGGAATGGTGTCTAGTGAAGCAGCCTTCTGAGTGCTTGACGTATTGGCTGAACTTTGTGCGCTCTCTTCGGACGTCGTGGCATTCGGTGTTACGGCGTTCTTAGCAAGCGCTGCAGTCTCAGGATCGGCGGTTGCTCGTCTAGCTCAAAATCATGGCGTTGTAGACCCAATGCTTCGCCTTGGCACAGTCCCAGAAAGCCAGATAGCGTCACGGCCAATGCCAAGCTCGGCGGCATCTGATCGGCGATGGCCTGTACCTGTGCATAAGTCGCAATCTTGTGCACATGCTTCGTGGCAGGGCGCGGAACCTTGAACTGGACTGCGCTTGATCAACGTGGTGCCGGAATCGTCCAGCGGCGCATTGGCCGCGTGCGACATGATGCCGTCCAGCAGTTCGAACACATGCCGGCGAATGCTTTCGCCGCGGCCATCCTTGGTGACGTGCACGCTGTCGTACCACTGGCGAATATCCGCAGGCCTGATGGCAGCCATGGGCTTGTTGCCCAGAACCGGGTTCAGATAGTCGCGCAGATACTGCTGGCATTTTTCCTTGGTGGTCTGCTGAATCGGCTCGTTGTTCACCTTGCAACGCTTTTCCACATAGTCGGCTGCGTAATCACGGAACAGTACCTTGCTGCCGGCATCAGCATTGTCCGTAACTTCCGCCGGAGCCCATGCGTTCAGGTCAATCAACCGCTTTGCCTCGTTGAGCCATGCTTCCGCCTAGGTCTCATCGCCTTCGTCGAATCGCTTGTGAATGCGCGCAGGAAGATGCGGATACTGGGATCGGGCTTCGACGGGCGGTATGTATGAGGCGTCGTAGGAGATCTACCCGTTGGCACCGACTTTTCTCTCAATCTTGCCGAACCGGCGTCGTCGACTGGCTGGCCGTGTGCTTTGTGAAGTGCGTGCCATGATGATCAATTTCAACCGACGTAAAAGCTGCCAAGCGGGCGACTCTGAAGTCTGCCGCTCAAGTGCTTAAGCGGCACCGCTTATCTTGCCGCCTATCTTACTGTAAAAGACAGGTCGAAAAGGATGATGAAGGAGAGGGGGTAATCGTTGAAAAAACGCCAAAAACGTTGAAATTCCGCCATTTTGGGCATGAAAAAAAGGCTTCCGGAACCATCCGGAAGCCCTACTGGCGGAGAATACGAGTCTCCGCCTTGCACCGTCTCTCACGCTTACTCCCGTATAGGTTTTGCCCTTCTTGGCAATTACCTGCGCCCAATATCTCGCCCAATATCTCGGCGTGTCGCACGGGCTTTTACGTGCCCTCACGGGAATGGAACATATAGCGATTATAGCCCCTGAGGGGTCTATTGTTTTTGAACCCTGCGCAGATCAGAGACACCTCTCCGGCGGTTCGGATCCGACTGGAGCGGCACCCTCTCTGACTTCGGCCGCGACTCCCACAACGACCTACCCTCGAACCGGAATCAACGTCTCCAGCTCTCGGCAATGCGTGGACACTCGACCTATCCGTTACCATCACTTGGAATGATGGAACCACGAGACACCTTCTCACGCTTCCCAGAGATTAGCGATACACAATTCCACGCCACAAAATCGGATCAGAACTCTAGCGCTCGCCGGCGAGCGCCGATCGGCAAAAACTTGAACTATCCACAGACTTGCGGGCTGCCTCACCGGCGGTTTGAAGACCACCTCGAGGGATACCACCCCTAGGGTCTACCGCGCTAAGTGTTGTAGATACAGCTAAATGCAACGCATATCCTTGTCGTCTAGATTCACTCTTTGAATCGGCACTCGCCGGCTTCTTCGCGCGCGACCCCCGGTCAATTTCGTCCGTCGGGGAGAGGAAGAGCAACCACGCGGGACGTGCGCCGGCTTATGGTCGGCGTTGAGATTTCACCGCCCCTTACCCTGCTTTTTCTTTTAGTGTTGGTTGACCGGTTTCCTTTTTAATGCTAGTTGACCGGTCAACTGGGTCAACCTCAATGTTTTCAACGGTTTCAGAGGTCAACCCATTAGGTCAACCGGGTCAACCAAGTTGCCTAGTCGGTTGATTGGTTGACCGAGGTTGACCCTCGTGGTTGACCTTGCTTAGCCCTACTCCCGCTTATGGTTGACCCGGTTGACCGGTCAACCTGTTAGGCGACTCCGTAACCGGTACGTTTCCATACCGTGGATCCGGGGCCGGTTCCCTGTTGCACGACCTCCACGAGTGGAGGCTTCTCCTCGGCCATGCTGAGCAGCTCGCCATACACGTATCCTCGCGCGTCGCCCGTGGTATTCTGCTTGAGTTCTATCCCCGTGAACTCATGGCGAGCCCATCTGTCGGAGTCGGCTTCTCCGCTTTTCAGATACTTGGGTGAGGGATTTTGCATGAACGCGAGGATCCGCGTCCGAGCCTTCCGCCTATCGGCTTCGATCGACTTGTCCGCCATGGCCTTGGAGATCCGCCGATCCTTCTCCTTGTCCGCCCCGGCCTTGCGTTTGAACATGGCCCGGCACTTCAATAGGTTCGCGAGTTGAGTCCTCGAGTATTTCATGATCTCGCCGGCGAGTGCCCAATGATCTTCGCTGACTTCCACCATTTGGCCGGGTGGAGTGTCGAGGAACGCGATCAACGCGGCCGTTCGTATCCTCGTGAGGTTGGAGTGTGTGTCGAGTTTCCTGTCGGTCGGCGGCGCGAACGTGTTGGAGGTCAGCACGCGCCGGCGGTTGGCGCGGGTCTCCCGGATCACCTTATCGGGATACTCAATCACCGTGAGTGGATAGTTCGTCTCGCCTCCGTTGAGCATGTTCTCCCGCCCCTTAGCCTTGTAGAGATCCTGCAATCCTGTGGGATCCTCGGGCATGTCACCCAATGGGAGCGGATCGGGCTCGTATCCACGGATCACGTCTTCCTCGGAGATAGGCCAATAGTCGGAGGTGTCGGCCCATAGGAACCGTTGGGGTAGGCCTGTGGCCTCCTCGTCGAGGATCACGCCGGCGTTGCCGGGCTGGATCCCGACATACATGGCCGCCCGGTAGCCGAACGCCGGTGCGTACAAGCGTTTCGCCGGATCCTTAGTGAGAGTGCCGATCAGTTGGCCGCTCCACAGTTTCGTCAGCTCCGGGCCCAATGTGGAGCCCTGTCGCCCCATGAGTGCCCCGAGCTGCGAGACCTCGCTTACTCGCAAGTAGGCGCGGGAATTGCAACAGCATGTCACGTCGCGTTCGCCGGCGTCCCCGTCGTCCGAAGGTTTCCCCTTGTATGCGAACATGGCTGCGACCCCCTCGCCCGAAGCGGGCATTATGGTGTTGGCTCCTCGTATGTCGGGTACGAGCATGGAGGCCACTACGTCGGCCGCGTCCTTGCCCTTGCCGGCCTCCCCGATCAATCCAACGAAACAGTTCAACGAGCCGTATCCACCAACGATCCGAGGAGTCACCACTTGAGGCGGGATCCGCGTCGCCACTCTAGCCAATACGCACATGAGCGTCGCCCATGGGGATACGAGCGACTGCCGGGCCGCGTCGCGGATCTTCTCAAGGAACGGGCGAGACCGCCAAAACGACTCGTATGGATCCTCGGCCGGCGGAACGAACGCGCCTTCGTCCTCCTCCTCGTCGGTTTCCACGGTCGGCAGCGAGATTGAGCCCGCTGGAGTCGGATCGGGGAGGATCTCGAACCATTCGCACATCATCACCGCGTCGGTGGTGTCGTGCGCGTCGCCCGTGGCCTGAACCATGGTGAGGTCTCCGGCGATCGGCCGGATCGTCTTCTCCACCTGTTCACGCCATTTGCGGCCGGTCTCGTCCTTGTCCACGACCGCGATAACGTCGGCACCGGCGAGCACATCGCGCGCGTTGCCGAGGTCGAGGCGATCCGCGAACGATCCGCCTCCGCCGATACCCGACACCGCGGCGTACCCGATGGCCCACAATGTGGCCGCGTCCTTCTCGCCCTCCACGAGAAACACGGGTTTGCCGGCGAGCGCCCACTTTTTCGCATTGTCACCTTGGTAGAGGGGACGCCGGCCGCCCGTGCCGGCACTATTGATCGGCTTCTCACCGTCGCCCGCCTGCGGGCCGTGGGCTCCGCGCCATACCGCGGATCCGTCCGGATATACGTAGCGGACGTGGAACGGGAGGGATCCTCCGGCGTAGCGCCTATACGTGGCTTGACTGTCGTTCCTGTCGTAATCCATGAGGGTCATGCCGTCATGTTTGGCGATATACCGGCGATCCGGCTCCACTCGCAGCACGTCGGCCAAACCGTTAAGATCGGCCGCACATTGAAGGCTATTGCAACGCATGAGCGTGGCCGCGTTCAACGGAGAGTAGACCATACGGAGCGTTCCCTCCTCGCCACACGCGGGGCACGTGGCCCGTATGAGATTGGACGCCGGCTCCACATGCAAGAGGGCGCATAGCCGACGGAACTCGTCGGAGTAGACCGGGCTCGCGCTCGCCGGCACATACGGTGTGAACTTCTCCAGTCGGTCGAGACGGGCCGGCTCCTTGATTTTCGCGGTTCCCGGCGAGTGCGAACTCGCTTTACGGTTGCGGGCCGCGAGCGCTGCGATCCGTTCCATGTCCGACATGTCGGAATATCCGCAGTCATGGTCGGCGCTCTTGAATACGTCGGGTATGCCGAGCGCTTGGAGCGTCTCCTCCACGAGCCGACGATTGGTCGGATCCGACATGTCGGCAACGAGCGTCTTGCCGTTCTTGCGCGTGACGTGAACGCTCGGATCGGAGTCGGATCGCAAGGGGCTGGAGAAGAAATACTCGTCCTCGCCAACGTTCTTGACTGCGAGCGTGTGGGAGCGGGCCGCGTCGCGGATCACCTCGAACGGGTCACTCACCGTCAAAGCCGAACACCTCCAGCAATCCGTTGAAGGTCGGCCAATCGGCTACTCGAAGGTCTGACACATCGAAGCATGCGCCGTACTCGGTCTCGCCATACGTGCGGTAAACGAGCGTTCTTCCATGCCGCGCGCGTTCGTCGGCTTGACCTTCTTTCAGCATGGTCACACCGATACGCCTCAACGACTCATAGAACTTCTCGAATACCGCACGGACGGCAGTATCGTTATAATTGGAACTACGCTTTTCGCCCTTACCATTCGCGGTGAGGGCCTTCATCTTTTCGGTCATGCCTACCCCCTCAGCCTTCTACATAAGCCTTGATCGAGGCGTAGGAAACGAGAATGATCCGGCCGCTCTTACGCGCCTTGAGCTTGCCTCGGCGGATAAGCTCGTACACGCTCTTCGTATCCTTGAAACCAAGAGCTTTTGTCGCTTCGGCCACGTTAAGCGCGATTGGATCGCACGGAAGGGTGATATTAGCCACGCTTGCCATAAGTTGTCCTTGTCTGCGGTAACGTCCGTATTTTGGGTATGCTGCCGCTAAGTAGTTGTTGGTTGTTATCGTTTCCCGACGTGTCGCTCCCGCCGTAGCGTCCGGTTTTTCCCGCCTCGGATCGGCGTTTATTCCCCTTGTTTTTCCCCGCCTTGGGGCCGGCGTGAGCCCTACTATACCGCCTCACGGAATGGAGCTTCAAGTATCGTCTAGGCGCTTACGGCGTGTTATGAGACGTTTCAAGGCGCTCGCCGGCGTTCCATCTTCTTTGACGTCGCCGGCGAGTGCTAATCGCCTATCCTTGAACGTGGGTTCGTCATACCCGGGAGGCTCACCTGTCCGCGGTTTCCACTGGATCGAAATACTTCCATGAGTCGATAGAATCGCCCGAATCAAGATAGTCGAGCGCGCGTGAGCGTCGGCCCGGATCCTCCTCCCAGTATTCGCAGAAGAGGTTAAGGCCATTCTTCATACCTTCCTGCTGCATGGCGCGCACTGCGGCTATGGCCTTGACAATCCGGGCTTCCGAATGATCGATCGTCAAACCTTGCTTGTCGAGATAATCGTCAAGATCGGGGACTCCGCGACCCGGCTCCCGATCACCTCCCGAGACTTCCGTAAAAACCTTCTCCGCGGCCCTCTGCGCGTAATGTCGTACGATCTCCCCATTCATTACGTCCAAGGCCTCCTCTGTCCATTCTCCGCGAGTCTCATAATCGGGTCTGTCAGCCATCGTCACGAACCGTGGGAACTCGTCAGAGAATAGGCGGCCCTTCCTGTGCATGGCGGCCACTTTGTCGTATGCGCCGATCACGTACGCCCAATCGCATAGCTGCCATACGATGAACTCGCACTCCTCACCCGTCAGCGTCTCACGTGAGAGCAGTGCCGTGGAGAAGCGTTCTGCGGCCTTGCTTACTAGCGTCTCGAGCTCCGTTGCCGACATGGAGGAGTAGTCGCGGCAATATTTGCGGAGATCCGGCCATCGATCCATGAACTCACGCTCGCGGGCCGCGTATTCTCTCATCTCCGCGATAGAACCGTCAATGATCTTCCGACCCAATGCTTCAAGCTCTGTTTGCGGCATGTTTCCATGCACGTCGGCCACGGCGATACCGAACCGGGAGGAGAGATCACGCTCCAGTCGATCGTATTGTTCCTCGCCATCGGGCTCTCCGAATGGCCCTTCCTCGTGCGGGTGATCCCGTTTCAGTTTCCTCACGTGCTCCACCTGAGCCGCCACACGCCGGCCTACTGCCGCCGGATCCTTGAGCAGATAGGCGTTGTACTCCTCAGGCGAGGGAATTCCCGTATACACTTTCAGATCGTCACCGGTACGTACCTTGAGCACATTGGTACTCATACGCTCGAGGCTATCCAAATGATCCGCGAACGTGCCGCCGCCCTTGTTGCCTTCTAACCATGCAGACCACGCGAACATGTCGTATGGCGCGTCGAAATACCCATCGTAATCCAATGCGATATGCCGCATGAGAGTACGGAATTTCCGCTCCTCCTTCGGATCGATCATCATGCCACTTCCTTCAATAGTTCCGTCATTGCTTCGATTCTTCCCGCCGGCGTGAAGCATTCCAATACACGGGCCCTCCTGCCGGCGTCGAGGCCTTTGAGCACCGTCACGCGGGCCGCCAGCGGCATGGCCTCCAGCGTGCCGGCGAGCGCTTCCAGTTCGGAAGGGACGGCGCTAGCCGACTCCTCCGGAGGCGGATCTGTCCGCTTTCCCGTCGCGCCCTTCGCGGCCGCGTACTCGGCCTCGATGCCCTGCCTGACCTTCATCTCCTCGCCGGCCGTGGAATGCTGATAGTGCATGGCCGTGCTCACCTGCGTATGGCCGCCGGCCGCCATCACGACCTTGAGGTTGTTCGTGTAGCCGGCCATCATGGTAAGGGCCCTGTGTCTCAGGTCGTAGAGGCGAACCTTCTTCTCCTCGAGGCGTGGCACGCTTTTGCGGGCCTCGTACCATGCGTTCCGAATGCTTTGGGGCTGCACTATGTCGCGCGTCCGCTCACCCGTGAAAACCCACGACTCGGGCCGGTAGAGCACGAACCTGTTCAGGTGATCGCGGAGGATCGGCACAAGGAACGGGGGAACGTCCAGCACTCGCCGGCTCTTCCTTGTCTTGGTCTTGCCGGTCGGATCGTATTCCATGATCCCCACGCGCTTGCTTCCATCGCCGTTCTTGCCTTCCTTGCGGGCCCGGCGGATATGGATCCGGCACTCCCTCCCGCCGTCGGAGAACTCGAGATCGCCTCGTTGCAGCGCGTACACTTCCTCGGGCCTCATGCCCATAACGCCGATCAGGTAGATCATGGGCGCGTGGCGTCGCGGCATGGCCCCGGCGAGCGTCTCAAGTTCGGCCATGCTTATGTCCACATACGGTTCCTTGGGATCCGAACGCTCCACTTCGACGCCCTCGGCGGGGTTCGTCTTGAGGAGCGGCTCCCCGGTCTCGTCCAATTTGCGGGTCGAAGCCTCCTTGAAGATCCCGCGTAGCAGCGTGACGACATGCCATCTAATGCTCTTGCCTTTGCCGTCCGCGCCGATGGGGAACGACTGCACGAACCGCCATAGCGTGGCCTCACTGATCGCGTTCATAGGGAGATTGCCCAGCTGTGGGAGGAGATAATCCGCGAGGTACTGCCGATACTTGGCCTTCGTACTGTCGTCGATCGGATCGCCTCCGAGCTTGCCGCGCTGCCGCCTGTTCTCGACGTAGGCCGTCGCATACTGCGCGAACGTGATGGAACGGGCGAGATCCCTCGCGGCCTCGCGCTTCGGCGGCTGCCATGTGCCGCGGTTGATCTCGCGCTCCGCCTTGTTGAGCCACGCCTCGGCATCGGCCTCCGCTTGCCGGCGATCCTCGGGATCCTTCGGATCGAACTGGAAACGCTGCGAGAGACGCTTCTTGCCTTCCAGCATGTCAGCGAACTTCTCATAGGCCCACGCCGGAACCGGATACGACGCCTCGAGACTCGTCGGGTTCTTCTTGTTCGGCTTCGGATAAATGCAGCCGAAACGTCTTCTCGCACCCATGACCCCATCTCCTCGGAATAGCGGGCGGAACCGTGCTAATTGGGCGCGACATGGATCATGCCTAATCTCGCCCAACATCTTGCCCAACATCTTAGCCCATTTGACGGTCTCTCACGGCATTGTGAGGAGTGGTCGAAAACATTGGAAACAAGCCAAAAACGTTGGAAAATAGCCGTTTTGGGCATGAAAAAAGGGCTCACAGTTTTACCTGTGAACCCTGTCCGCGGAGAATACGAGATTCGAACTCGTGAGGCTGTTACACCAACACGCTTTCCAAGCGTGCGCCATAGACCACTAGGCGAATTCTCCAATTATGCAACGTCTCACAGTGTCTATCCGCGAAACGCAACTTGATTAGAATACAACAGTTTCTTTCAAACCCCAAATCGGCGTGTCGCAACGTCCCAGATCGCCCACTCACTGGAGGAATCCGTACACGTGAGGACTTCCCCGCGCACCGAATTCTCCACCCTCTGGGACAATTCACCCGCCAACGCACCTCTCAGCGTCCCAGATCGCCCACTCACTGGAGGAATCAGCCCGCTGCCAAGACTCTCACAGTCCGAATTCCTCCAGTGGCTGGAACAATCAGTACGCCCATAGGCCTTCTACAGTCCGAAACCTCCACCCACTGGAGGAAAACACCCGCGCACCGGCCTCCAAACGTCCTGAAACCTCCATCCACTGGAGGAATTGGTACGTTGGTATGCTTCCCAGCATCCGGATTCTCCCACCCACTGGAGGAATCTGCCCGCACATACACCCCCGAATTGTCCAGATTCTTCCAGCGAGTGGAGGGATCCGGACACGAACTCACGTACCGTGAGCACAGCAGCTATCGTTTGGACGCGAAGGCACACAGGTTGGCGAGCATGGCAGTGAACATCGGGCGGACCGAACCGAACTTATCAAGCAGCGATCCCGAAACCGGAGCACTAGCCGCTCCCAGCAACGCGCCAGGCAGCAACACCACGCCTGCAGCAAGCACAGACGCGCCGAATCCCAGTTGCGAAGCGTTCGGAATCATATAGCCGTAACCGATCGTCACAAACTGCAGCAGCACATACGCAAGCAAATGCCAACGGAATTTCACGCTCCGCAACACGGTCAGACGAACCAGCGAGAACGCACGATGCGACACCCAAGCGAACACTAGCAAAGCGGCCATGGCAATCAGCAGCAGAACCACTGCAATCACACATTGCGTAGTCGCGGAAGTATCCCCATTACTCACTGCGGTAACGGCGGATCCGCCACGGTCGAGCGCAAACACGAAACAGACGAATCCGACTGCTAGGCAAAGCACATGCAGCGGATTGATATGCGCCTCTTCGGTAGGAGTGACCTGATGAATCATTTTAAGGCCGCACACCAGCGAAACAAACAGGAACGGCAGCAGAATCACGAAAATCCAACGCCACGGCATGAACGTACCGACAAGACCGCCCACAAGTCGGTCCGAGTGCCGGCGCCACGGCCACCACCATGCCTCCAACGCCCATCAGCATGCCGATTTTGCTTTTCGGAGACTGTTCAAGAATGATATTGAACATCAACGGAAGCGCGATTCCCGTGCCCGCTCCCTGTAGTATTCGCGCGGTCATCAGCATAGGAAAATTCAACGTGCAAGCTGCCATCAGGCAGCCGGTGATGCAGAGCACGATTGCGGTAAGGAAGATGGTACGCAACTTCAGTTTGCGCTTGAAATAGCTTGAGAGCGGCGTGACAAGCGCTACCGTAAGCAGATAGCCGGTCGTCAGCCATTGAACAGTGGACGTGTCGACGTGGAATTCCGCCATTAATCCAGGGAAAAGCACGTTGGTGAGGGTTTCCGTAAGGATGCCAATGAAGGCCATGATTCCAGTTGACAGAATGGCAAGAATAAGATTGATGGAGATGTTCTCGTCATCTTGCGTTGCCGTGTTATTGTTTCGCGCAATGGACTGTGACATGGATTTGCGGCCGTTCCCGGCCTTCCCTTTCTTGGCCCGGCTTTGCTGAGCCACCATTCCGTTATGCCGGGCAGTTTGCCGGAATGGCGATTATTTGCCCAGAAATACAAAAAGATCCTTGGGAGCGGAGCGCTCTACCAAGGATCTTCATATTATTAAGTTGAATG
>OODN01000222.1_pt1 | contig 44440 bp, 42 predicted proteins | sample 1671651 | NCBI WGS metagenome assembly OODN01 (sample SAMN06348178, study PRJEB24527) | human gut metagenome | biome: human gut; feature: ankylosing spondylitis patient; material: feces | host: Homo sapiens | place: China | collected 2015-10 | reverse complement strand
ATATATATTTATATAGTAGTTTATAATTTTATATACATAAATAAACCTTTGTACTAAAATATATTATATATTTATATCTAGGAGGGATATTATGGACAAAGTAGGGTTGATTTTAGAAGGCGGTGGTATGAGAGGAATTTATACTGCTGGTGTTTTAGATTTCTTTATCGATAAAAATATAGAAGTTGATTTAGTTGTCGGTGTTTCTGCAGGAGGATGCCATGCAGCTTCATATTTATCAAAACAATATAATAGAGCCTTTAGAACTAATATTGACTATTTGCATGATAAAGAATATCTTAGTTTTAGAAATTTAATAAAAACTGGTTCTATATTTGGTATGGATTTAATGTTTAATAAAATTCCTAATGAATTATACCCTTATGATTATGAAACATTTAATAAATCTAAAAGTAAATTTACCGTAGTTGCTACAAACTGTGAGACAGGAGAAGCTGAGTATTTTCAGCTAAAAGATATGAAAAAAGATATAATGTATCTACAAGCATCTTGTTCTATACCTATGTTTGCAAATATCGTTGAAGTTGATGGCTATAAACTAGTAGATGGAGGGGTATCTGATTCTATTCCCATAGAGTATGCCTTAAAACAAGGATGTAATAAAAATATAGTAGTGCTTACTAGAGATAGAACTTACAGAAAAAGTAAAGTAAAGTTCATGTCTGCTATAAAAAGAAAGTATAAAAAATATCCCAAATTAGTGAAATCTATTGAAAATAGACATCTAAACTATAATAAAAGTTTAGATTTAATAAAATCTTTAGAAGAAAAAGAGGAAGTTTTTGTTATACGACCTAAATCTCCAGTTAAAGTTAGCCAGGTTGAAAAAAATAAAGATAAATTAATAGCATTATATAATGATGGTTATAATGATGCTAAAGACTCATATGAAAAAATTATAGAATTTATAAATAAGTAAATAAAAAATTCGCTACGCTCATGTCGCCAACGATATGACACTCGCTACCGCTTTGAGCAACGTGTTGGCGAAGCATTTCGGTCACATCCGTTGCTCAAAATGTCATTTTTACGTTTCTGAAGTTATTTATATTATTTATATTTATAAGTTATCCACAAAAAATTTTATATCATAATTTCATTGTACGTAAAAAATGCTTAACTTGATAAATTTGAAATATTTAAATTATATTTATCAAGTTAAGCATTTTTATTAATATTAAGCTACTATACTAATAATATCAATGTCCCAATTACAATCATAATAAGTCCTATAAATGACTTCTTGTTTAACTTTTCCTTTAAGAATACATATGAAAATGCAACTGTAACCAATATACTTAATTTATCTATAGGAACCACAACACTTGCTTCTCCATCTTGAAGTGCTTTATAATAACATAACCATGAAAGTCCTGTTGTTATACCAGATAAACCTATAAATACCCAGCTCTTCTTATCTATATTCTTTATATCTCCTTGTTTCTTAGTTACAAACACAACTATCCAAGCCATAATAAGAACTACTATTGTACGAATTGCTGTTCCAAGATTTGATTCAATACCTGATATGCCTATTTTTCCAAGAATGGAAGTTAAGCTAGCAAATACTGCTGATAGTATTGCATAAAACATCCATTTGTTACTTTCTATAGATTTTTCATCTTCCTCTTTTCTTATAATCATCATGTATGTACCTATAGCAATAGCTATCATTCCAAGTATTTTTGTAAATTTAAGACTTTCTCCTAGTATTATAAATGCAAGTATCATAGTTAGTACTGTACTTGATTTATCTATAGGTGTTACTTTATTTACATCTCCAAGTTGAAGTGCTTTAAAATAACATAACCATGATCCTCCTGTTGCCAATCCAGATAAGATTAAAAATATCAATGTTTTATTACTTATATCTGATATAGTGTTAAAAGATCCAACTATAAAAACCATCAACCATGAAAAAATTAATATAATAATAGTTCGTATTGCTGTTGCCACATTTGAATCAACATTTTTAATTCCTATTTTAGCTAAAATTGCTGTTAATCCCGCAAATAATGCAGCACCAAATGCAAATAATATCCACATTAAATCTTCCTCCTTATTACCTAATTTATACAATATAATATTAAATAATTATACTGCGTCTAGTTATTTGTATATTTAATACTATTCTACTTTAAATGATAATTATTTTCAAATACTTTTTGCAATTATATGATAAATAAAAAAATATGCATTAATTTAATTAATGCATATTTTTTATTTATTTTATGAAAGTGTTTTAAATTCATATCCATTGTCTTTAAAATATTTTATTATACTTGGTAAAGCCTTAGCTGTTTCTTCTTTACCATAAGTATCATGCATCAAAAGAACTACCATTTCTTTACCTTTTGATGTTTTTATTGCATAATCTACAAGTTGTTGAGCACTTTTTTTCCCACCTTCAGCATCTGCATTTAATGCATTCCAATCTATAGATGCTTTATTATTTTCATCTAAATAAGCATCTAACTCATCCATACCTTTCCAAGACATATATCCCCCAGGACATCTTAATACCCTTGTTGAAAAGTATTTTCCTAAAATGTCTGTTAACATTTTATCTGTTTTTTCAAAATCAGCTTTAAATGCTTCTAAATCTAATGTTCTACCTGGATATAGTAATTTATAATTATGGCTATAGGAATGATTAGCTATAGCATGCCCTTCATTAAATTCTTGCTTTATAAGTTCCTTTGCCTTCTCTCCGCCTCTTTCTATATTTTGCCCAGTTAAAAAGAAAGTTGCTTTTACATTTTCATCCTTTAAGGTCTTTAATATTTTAGGAGTAACTGTTGTAGACGTTCCATCATCAAAAGTTAAAAATACTACTTTTTCTCCATTATTTGAATAGTCATATTTACTAAGTTTCTCAGAAACAATTTTTGCATCATAAGAGTACTTTTTAGCTTCATGACTTACTCCAACCATATATTTTTTCTTTTCTTCTTCTGCTTTTCTTTTTTCTTCTGCTAGCCTTTCTTGCTCTGCTTTTATTTTTATTTGCTCATCTACATAAGCCCAAGTTCTATTTATTACTCCTAAAATAGTTATACCTAGCAGTATCATAATTAATGCCTTTTTTTTATTTACTCTTCTATTTTTAACTTTTATATCATTCATATTACTCACCTATCAATTGTTGTCTATTATCTTCATCTTTTGCTTTTATGAGTTATATATTTAAAATCAAACTTTTTATACTCAGATTTATTTTATCTTTAGTTCATTAATTCATCATTTTCCATAATTATTGGCTTTGCAGCTCCATTACCAGATGTATCTACATCCAATCTATCCATTAAATATTCTTTTAATTCTGCTTTGTCTTTAAATTTTGATACTTGATATGGTAAAGAGAATCCATATTTCTCAATAAATAATAAACCATCTTTAGTTTTTACTGATATACCACTGTGTCCAACAAATAAAATTTCATCTTCCGGATCATGTAAAAATACATTTATCATAGATACATTTTTATTTTTTATAAATGATATTTTTCTATTTTTCCACTCTTTTTTTATTTCATCTACATGCTTTTGTATATCTTGTGTATTTTCTGCTTTAATAGCTCCATATAAATTTATAAATTTATCTTTATCTTCCTTTGTAAATTCACTAAGAGGATTATTTTCTATTGCATCTATATCAAATATTAAAGTTGTATCATCTCCACTAAACTTGCTATTTGATTTAATATAATCTTTAAATAAAGTAAAAGCGGTTATCCTACAGTTAAAGTCCATATAGTTTATATTATTCTTATAGTCCCATTTTTCATTTAATTCAGCTTCATCATATGGTACTTGTTGTACATTTATAGAGGTAAATCCATTATTTGATGTATATAAATTTTTTATCTCAGATTTTTCATTATAAGCTCTAACTAATTTAATAAAATAATCAGATGTTTTCTTATCTATTTTATTTTCTATTAGAATATTTTTTATATCATTTTGAGTTTTATCATCTATCAAATTTGAATAAGTAAGCTTTATATTTTCTTTTTCACTATTTTGATTTATATTACCATTTGAACATCCTGTAAATAGTAGTGTAGTAGATAATAATATTGGTATAATTTTTTTTAGCATGTCAAATCTCCCTTCGCTGTCAACTTTATTTACTTCATAAGCTTTGATGTTATTTCTTTTGGTATTACAAATTCAGCTAATCCAGTAGATCCTGGTCCAACTTCATATTTATCAAAGCATATAACAAGTTCATTATTATCATTTATATAAAATCCTTGATCTTTATTTATCTTTGTGAAGTTAAGTCCTTCCATATCTTCATCTAACCAATAATGTTCATTTGGATTTTCCTTCATTTTTTCTCTCATTTGCTCTTTTATGTTTTCACTTATTATATTTACATAATCATTTCCTGCAAACATACCTTCTAAAGTCAAAACTGTTTGATCTTTCTTGTTTATATTATAGAATTTTCTAGTTGTGTTTGATGAACCTTGTACATAGTGATTAAATACTACTAATGATAAAATATCATCGTTGTCAGTTTTAACTTCATACCAAGATTTTACTAGTTCTCTTCCTTCAACACCTTCTGATTTTAGAGTTTCCATCTCCTTTAAATACTCTTGGTATAATCTTTTGCCATCTTCCTCAAAATCTTTATTTAATCTATATTCTAAATCTTTATTTTTTAGACCTTCTATTTTAGGTATAGCTATAGAAACATCAAATCCATTTTCATCTATGCTATAGTTTCTAAAATTTATTATCTTTATTACATTTCCTATAACAGGAATTTCTTCTAGTGTATTTGCAAAAGCTGGACTTAAGTTAATAGCACCTACAACTAAACATACTGATGCTGATACAGAAGACCATTTACTTATTGTTTTCCTTTTAGTTTTTATAGATTTACTATTTAATGCATCATTTACAACTTTGTCTAAGTTATCTGGTATTTCTATATTCATATAATTATCTTTTAAAATTTTAAATTCTTTATTATTATTCAAAGTTTTCACTCCTCGTCATCTCTAAGCTTTAATTTTAATTTATCTAAGGCCTTATATAGTCTAGTTTTTATAGTATTTGTATTTTCATCTAGTACTTGAGCTATCTCGGATATTTTCATATCTTCAAAATATCGTAATATAACTATTGTTTTATACTTTTCTGGCAATTCATCTAAAGCTTTTTGTAAATCTATATTCTCATATGTATCATAACTTATTGAGTCATCTAGATCTAAATCATTATTTATTACATATTTTTTATTTTTTCTTATATAGTCTATTGCGCAATTTGATATTATTTTGTAAATCCATGGTTTTATATTACCTATATCTTTGAGAGTGTCTATCTTAGTTAGGGACTTACATATAGAATCATGTACTATATCAAGTGCGTCATCTTGATTTTTTACGTAACCATATGCAAATCTATATAAGGACTCTTTATTATCAACTATATATTTTTTTAATTCTTTTTCTTTTTTTCGTTCTCCTAAGCTTAGTAATTTCATCTTATCTATCCACCTCTCATATACTAGACGAGTTATACATAGAAAAAAGTTTTGCTTTTTTATTTTTTATTTTTATTTTTAACATTTGATATTTATAAATAATATAAATTATTAATTATTTTGCATATACACTGGTTATTATATAAATATATCTTTTACTTCCTAGTGAAAAATTTATCTAATCGTGTTATAGTTTAAGTAGGAAGGTTTTAGGAGGAATAATATGAACTTTATAACAAAAGAAGAACTAGAAAAAAAAGATATTATATCTAAATTTTCTATTAACAATGGGAACTTAGTATTATCAGAAGATTGCGAGTATAAATCTACATTTGATGTAGGAGATATCGTAACTTATAAAGATAATACTGATAGAATTGGAGTAATCTATTTTATTGAAGATGATGAATTTAGTATAAACTGGAATAATGGTACTGAGAGCACTGAAACTTCATCTAACTTAGTAGTTGTACCTCCTACAATAGGACTAGAGCTATTAAATAATAGTGATATTTTAAATCTGTGGGAAAATTTATCAAATGGAAAAAATGAGAGTTTTGACTTAAAGTGTATTTATTTAGACAATAAAGTCGTAAACGAAGTACATTTTATTAAAGCTTTTAAAAATACTAATAGTATTATTGATAAAAAGTTTAAAAGAACTTTTACACTTTATAGAAAGTTTGGAAATAGCCAAATTTTCAGAACTAATTTATATACTATTTCTAATGGTAAAATAATATTTGATACATCAAGATATGTATACTATTTACTAGAAAACAATGTAATTTATTATTTAGGTATAGATTTAAATGAAAAAGATTTAACTACTTACCTATTTAAAAAATAAGAGTATGTATTATATAAATATTTAATAAGTTATTTAATAAAAAATCGGAACCTAATAAGATTTATTAAGTTCCGATTTTTTCAATTTATATATTATTAAACATAAATAAAGCTTATGCTAGATAATTATCATTAGCATCTTCATCCTTGATAGTATAAAGCTTAGCATCACCAAAGGAAGCATGGTCTGCAGCATTACCATCTCTACCATCAGTTACTACTAGTTTTAATTCTTTTGCACCGTCTATATTAAGTTCAATATATTTTTGTGCATCAGTTGCTCTCATTAATCCACTTTCATATTTAAGAACTCCATCAACATAAACTTTAAATTCTAAAGATGCTGCTGTTGAGTTTTTCATTTCTCTATCTACACCTACATAAGATGTAAAGTATGAGTAATCTTTATCAGTTAAATCGTAAACTATTGTTGATGTTGAGTGTGTTCCTATACCTTTTTCGTATTCTACTTCATTTCCATTTTCATCTGTAAGTCTTATAGGATTTTCCTCTATAGACTTATCCTTTTGAATAGTTCTCCATCCAGAATTTGCACTCTTCCATTTAATATCTGATAAATAAGTATAGTCTTCCATATTAACTACTGATATAGTTCTAGCTTTTTCAACTGTATTACCATCATTGTCAGTTATAGTATAAGTTACGTTATATCTTCCAACTTTATTAAAGTTTACATCTCCACTTAATACTACATTAGAGGTTATATCTCCATCTTCTGCATCTATAGCATATACACCTTCTGTTAAGTTAAGTGTTTCACCAACCTTTATTATTTGTGAAGCTGGTATAGTTAATTTTGGTCTTGAGTTTATAGAGTAAACCTTAGTATCTGCCCAAGATGCAAAGTCTCCAAGACCTCCATTACCTGCTTCATCTGATACTAATTTAAGTTCTTTTACTCCAGTTACATCTAAGCTAACAAAATCAGCTTTAGAATCTTTTCTCATTACATCAGAAGTATATGAGTATTTAGATTATTATCTATAGCTTTATCAATTGATGAATTACTATATTGTCCACCATTGTTAGTTATAGATTCTATTTTTGAATTGTCAATTTTGAATACGTTGTTGTAATCATTTAATTTATCACTATTGTATAAATCAAACTTACTTACAACCGCCTTAGTCACTTCTTTATTATCATTTATTTCTAATATTGAAGTATTATTTGATATCTCATCTGCTAAAACTTCTAATGTTGCAGCTGAAAAATTAGAAATTATTATTGCCATTGTCATAACTGCAATTTTTTCTTATGCATATTTCTACCTCCTGATTTATTTTTTATCCCTCAGAAGTACATTAATTTTAGTATTTAATTAATAAATAAAATCTATGAAGGCCAAAAGAAACTACAAAAAGAGGTAAGCACTGTACTTATAGACATTGCAGATTTTATTGTAAATCCTAATAATAAAGATATGTATAATAAGGACCTTAATACATTAAATGCACTTATTGATAGTAGTATTTCTGAAGCTTATAATAATATTAATAATAACTTATTAAGCGATACTAGATTTTTCTTAAATCATATGGAAATTATAAAACATCAAAGAGATATACTAGAAAATCTATATAGCTATGTGTCACAATTAAGTTCTACTCCACCACAAGCTCATATTATTTCTGCCTTTATACATAAAATAGGTTACTCTGATTTTGATATAGAAACTGGGAATCTACTTCTTGATGAATTAAATAGACTAATGCTAAGTATGAAAAATCAACCTCTTCCTATAGATAGAGTGGAATTTGAAAATAGAGCTATATTATTCTTATGCTTAACTGAACTAAAACAGTTTTTAGTTAATCGTAAACATGCCCAAATGCTTAGAGATAATAATTTCTATAAGTAACTTTATTAGTTTTTAATAATATTATTCTATAATACTAATAATTTTATAATAATTTAATTTTATACTATATCTTTAACTCAATTATTCTTTTTGCGATTTTTATTATTTTTATACTATCAAATAAAAAGCTGTTATACTACTTTTTACTAGTATAACAGCTTTTTACTATTATTCAAAAGAATCAGCCTTATCTTGACTAAAGTTTTTCTCTATAATTTTTGCAATTTCCTTTTCTACTTTGGTAAATCCATCATCTCCAAATTTATAATTATTTCCATTTAACATCATAATATATCCAAATTTACGATTCTCATCATAAAACATATTACTTAAAAGGCCATAAGCTTCTCCTGTATGACCTATTAGCCTTGAACCTTCAATTAAATCATCTGTAATATGAAGACCTAATCCTTTGCATTTATATAATCCATTAAGAGCATCTCCATACCAATGAATTTGCTCCATTAACTCAACAGTGTCTTTCTTTAATACTCTAGTGCCATTATATAATCCTTTATTTGATAACATTATCATAAATTTAGCTAATTCATTTGGAGAAGTTCTAAGACCTCCCATTGGAGAATACTTAAATGCATTACCTAAAGGTATTTTACCATCTTTATCTCTAACAGTAGATGATATAACTATATTATCTTCTATTCTCTTTTTATCATTTAGTCTTTCATAATAGTTTCCATCTTCATCTATACCGTATAATACAGCTATATTATCTACATCCTCAAATTTATTAGGATTAAATGAGGCCTTCATATTTAACGGTTTGAATATATTTTCTTGTACAAAATCTTCAAAATCTTGGTTCGAAATTTGCTCGATTAATGTTGCTAATAAATTATAACCATAATTTGAGTATTCAAATTGATCTCCTGGTTTATAATCTCCAAAATCTTGTATGTCATAAATAGTGCTATATGTATCACCATCTATAATGCTTGATGTATGTGTAAGTAGCATTCTAAATGTTATTTTCTCATCAGGGAAATTTGGATTTCTAACTTCAAATCCATTTAGGTAATCATTTATATCATCATCTAGTTTAAATTTACCTTCTTCATATAGCTTCATAATTGCTGATGCAGTGATAGATTTTGATATCGATGCTATTCTATATATTGTATTTGTATCTGTTTTTATGCTTTTATCTATATCGGCGTAACCAAATCCTTGTGAATAAGAAATTTTATTATTTTCGATAACAGAAATAGATAGTCCTACTACATTAAGTTTATCTACAGTTTCCTGTATTTCTGTTTCTAAATTTTTAAATTCATTTTCTTTTCTCTCTAACTTAGTAAATATTCCTAAATTCAAAGCAAATACACCTTTTTCTATTATAATATATGATGATATCAAGGATATACTTAGCATAGCTAATATCGTTTTTTTTGTATTTTTATTAATATGATCACCCCCTAAAAATAGATACATTTTCATGTACCTATTAATAGTAATGATTATGAAATTTTAAATTTTAAAATGCTTAATTTAAAATATTATTTATATCTATTTTTTATCCATTTCTTTAAATTTTCATTGAATTTTTATAAAAATTTAGTTGATTACTATTCTAAACAAATTTAATACCTTTTATTATATTTTTATTTTTTAATATATGTGTATCAATTTATACAAAGCTTTAATATATATATCATATCGTATAAAAATTATAAATATTTATTTTATTATTGCCCACAAATACAAACAATGTTATCCTGATTAGATGAATATATTTCAAGAATATAAAAGGAGGTACTTATGACCAAAGATATGACTACAGGAAGTCCGGTAAAATTGATTTTATTTTTCTCTATACCCTTATTAATTGGCAATATTTTTCAACAATTTTATAGTATGGTTGATACTATAATAGTTGGAAGATTTCTTGGAGTAAAAGCTCTTGCAGCGGTTGGCTCAACTGGTTCTATGTCATTTTTAATACTAGGATTTGTTCTTGGACTTTGTTCTGGTTTTTCTGTGTTAATTTCTCAGAAATTTGGTGCTAATGATAATGAAGGTTTAAGAGAGGCTGTAGCTAGCTCAATTATTTTATCAGTAATAATGGCTATTATAATTACTATTATAAGTATATTTACAGCAAAGCCTTTGCTTCATTTAATGAATACACCAAATGATATAATAAATGATTCATACTCATATATTGTTGTAATATACGCAGGAACTACTGCAGCATTTTTCTACAATATGATATCAAGTATATTAAGAGCTCTTGGAGATAGTAAAACCCCATTATATTTCTTAATTGTATCATCTATTTTAAATATAATATTAGACTTAGTATTTATCATTAATTTTAAAATGGGAGTTGCTGGTGCAGCTTATGCTACAGTTATCGCTCAAGGAGTTGCTGGTTTGTTATGCTTAATATATACTTCTAAAAAATTTTCAATGCTTAAACTTGAAAAAAAACATTTTATAGCTGGAACTAAACATTTTGTAAACCATTTAAAAATAGGTATACCTATGGCATTACAATTTTCAATAACTGCTCTGGGTGTAATAATACTTCAAGCAGCAATTAACGCTTTCGGTTCTAATGTTGTTGCTGCTCATACAGCTGCCTCTAAGGTTGAACAACTTGTAATGCAACCTAGTATTACATTTGGTGTAACTATGGCAACATATTGTGCTCAAAACCTCGGTGCTGGAAATATTGAACGTATTAAAGAAGGGGTAAAGAAATGCACTATGATAAATATAGTTATAGGTCTTATTTCTGGTTCTATACTTATTTTATTTGGTGAATTCTTTATAAAAATGTTCGTTTCAAATGCTGATAAAAGTGTTATAGACACTGCTAAGTTATATTTAACTACAGTATCAATATTCTTTATACCTCTTAGTTTAATATTTGTTTATCGAAATACACTTCAAGGAATGGGTTATACATTTGTTCCTATGATGGCTGGTGTTTATGAACTTTTAGCTAGAACAGTTGTTGCTTTCACACTACCTGCATTTATAGGATATTTAGGTATATGTATAGCAAGCCCAGTTGCTTGGTTTAGCGCTTCAATTCCATTAGCTTTTGATTATAAACGAAAGATTAATAATTTATTAAACAATAAAGAATTAGTTAAATGCTATTCAATTAATACCTCTGAGTAATAAAAACCTCTAAGAATATAAAATTTATATTCTTAGAGGTTTTTGATAATTATAATAGCTATAATCGTACACAATATTTAATTAACTCGTTGTGCTAGTTAATTTTTTCAATAATAAAACTCCAACAAATATAGCAACCTAAGATTATCAATACTAATTTAAAGGAGGTTTACTATATGATGTTGGAGCTTAATAATTATTATATCCAGGAGTTAGAAAATTTAACAGATTTGTTTACAAATATTTTTGTAATTATAGATGATATATACAATGAAATTATACCTATTGGTATAAGGAATAGACGTAATATTAAGGATAGCAAACTTTCAGATAGTGAGATAATTACTATTAGTATAGTTGGAGAACTTTTAACTATTGACTCAGAGAAATCATTTTTTAGTTTATTAAAAAGAGAATATAAAGAACTATTTCCAAGATTAGGAGATAGAACTAGATTTAATAGAACTAAAAGAAATTTACATTTAGTAATATCTAAAATAAGAGGATATATATCTGAATTTATGCAACTTTACTCTAACAATATAAGAGTTATAGATAGTATGCCTATTCCTGTATGTGAGTTTGGAAGAGCTCATTTTAGTAAATGTTTCAAAGGCGAAGCCTCCTATGGAATATGCGCTTCTAAAAAAGAAACTTATTTCGGATTTAAATTTCATGCACTTACTACTGTAGATGGATTTTTAACTGATTATGTTATAACTCCAGCAAACATAGATGATAGAAATGCGGTATGGGATTTATGCGATAAATATAGATCTATCTCTATAATCGGAGATAAAGGATATATTAACAAAAGGCTAACGCCTGAATTAAAAAGTGAAAGAGATATAGATTTACTATTCTTAAAAAGGGCAAATAGTAGAGATAACTATCCAAAAGAAGTAAGACAACTATTATTTAAAGTTAGAAGAAGGATAGAAACTAGTTTTTCTCAATTAACAGAACAATTAAATTTAAATAAGGTTAAAAGTAAATCAATGCTAGGATTTATAACTAGAACCTCAATAAAAGTTTTAGCTCATAATATTTCATTTCTAATAAATAAATTGATGAAAAATGATGATTCTATGGCTAAGATAAAAAGATTAGTATTTGGTTAATATTTACAAATACTAATCTTTATGGGAGATTGTTTTTGAAAAAATCAATTTACTTTATTTGGAAAATAATTTTAACTAGCACAACAGATTAAATAGTAACAAAATAAAACAAGTGGTAGAAAGTAAAATAAAAATGTTATGCTACTAAATACCAATATATCACCACCTTTAAATTTATAAAAAATTCATTTTGATTGAGCTATGTGTCAGCAAAATATTTACTGTCACCAACCATATATCCCTGTTTTTAATATGGATATATATTGCTCAAAAATAATTATTTTATTGAAAGTTACACACAAATATATATTTCATAATATATTAGTATATTGAAAAAGAGTATATCAATATAAAAAATATTGATATACTCATATAATTTTAATAAGTATTATTTAATCATTTCTAATATTTTTGATTCTATATCCTTAGCATTATTAGTAGCTATAAAATAAACATAATCACCAACACTTTCAAGTATAGAATCAGCAACAGCAGTTGCATTTTCTTCTCCTCCGTATCCATCAGAGAAACTTCTTAAATTGTTAGTTTTATACTCTTCTATTGCTTTTTTTACTTTTTCAACATTATCTGTTTTAACTACGAATACATCTTGTAATTTTACATTTATCATAGCTTGTAAAACAAAGCCTTCTTTTATATCATCTTTAACATTTTCAAATACATAAAATTCTTTTGCATCTATATCAAATATAGGTTGAATAGGTAAAAGTGTTTCATTATTTATTGCTGATTTTATATCAGAAACTGGTATATCTTTAACTTCAGACTTAGATGAACATCCAACAAGTCCTAATGTTAAAACTAATGATAATAAAGCTATTAATTTTTTCATTCTATCCTCCAAAATATATTTATTTGTAATAATTATATAAATTTTACTATTTGCTACAATAAAAATCAACTTCAAAAAAGAAACAATATCTTAATTATTATTAAAACTTATTTCTAGTTATTTAGATATATATTTCATAAATAATCCATTGTGCTAGTTAAATTTTACAATAATAAAACTCTAACAAATATAGTACCCTAAGATTATCACCAATCTAAAGGAGGGTTACTACAGTGTTGGAGCTTAATAATTATTATATCCAGAAAGTAGAAAATTTAACGGATTTATTTACTATAATTTTTACAATAGTCGATGATATATATAATGATATCATACCTATAAGTATTAGAAATAGACGTAATATCAAAGATAGCAAACTTTGCGATAGTGAAATAATAACTATAAGTATAGTTGGTGAACTTCTAACTATAGATTCAGAAAAAGCATTTTTCAGCTTATTGAGTAGAGAATATTCAAAACTATTTCCAAAGTTAGGAGATAGAACTAGATTTAATAGGACAAAACGAAATTTACATTCTGTAATTAATGAAATAAGAGAGTATATTTCATTGTATATTCAATCTTATTCGAATAATATAAGAGTTATAGATAGTATGCCGATTCCAGTTTGTGAGTTTGGCAGAGCACATTTCAGTAAATGTTTTAAAGGCGAAGCCTCTTATGGAGTATGTCCATCAAAAAAACAAACCTATTTTGGCTTTAAGTTTCACGCACTTACTACAATAGATGGTTTCTTAACTGACTATGTTATAACGCCTGCAAATGTTGATGATAGAAATGCAGTATGGGATTTATGTGACAAATATAATTCAATTTCTATTATAGGTGATAAAGGTTACATTAACAAAAGGCTAACGCCTGAGTTAAAAACTGAAAAAGATATAAATTTACTATTTTTAAAAAGAGGAAATAGTAAAGATAACTATCCAAAACAAATAAGACAATTGATATTTAAAGTTAGAAGGAGAATAGAAACTAGCTTTTCTCAATTAACAGAACAATTAAACCTAAATAAAGTAAAAAGTAAATCAATGCTTGGATTTATAACAAGAATATCAATAAAAGTATTAGGACATAATATTTCATTTCTAATAAATAAATTGATAGGAAATTATGATTCTATAGCTAAAATAAAAAGTCTAGTATTTGGTTAAATTTTACAAATACTAGACTTAATGGATATTGTTTTTTGTTAAAATCAATTAACTTTATTTGGAAAAAATTTTGAACTAGCACAATAGATTAATTAAAAAAATTAATACTTATTAAAAAAGAGAAGTAATATTTACAATTTTGTAATTACATAATATAATATTATATTGTGCAACTACAAAATTCGACATATTACTTCTTTTTTTGTAGATAATATACAAAATTATTATAAAAACATACAACGAAATATTAGTATTTTTGTAATGATAAGAAAAAATATTTAAAGGTGGGATAAGAAATATTATGCATAGAAAGAGAATTAAGTGTTTACTTACACTATCATTATGCGCAACATTAACATCACAAAATGCAATGCTTATAGCTAATGCAGAAGAAGTAAGTAAAATTCTAAAAAATGATTTAAGAAATGAAGAAGTTGTTTATGGGGAAAAAGCAACTATTGAAGAGGTTGAAATTACTGAAGAATTAACTAAGGAAAATATTGAAGCTACTTCATATGACTCTGATATTCAAGTAGATCCAGAGCAAAACAAAACATATAGTATAGATGGAGGTCTTACTAGAAGTGCTAGTTTAGACAATCTTGAAACAGTAACATTAACAAATCCTAATTCAATAGGATGTGGTACTGTAACAACTGATAATTTAAATGTCAGAAGCGGTTCATCTACTTCACATGAAAAAATAGGAGCTTTAAAACTAGGTGATACTGTTGATATTACAGGAAAAAGTAATGGATGGTATAAAATTGATTTCCAAGGAAAAGAAGGATATATACATGCTGCATACTTAGAATTAAAGCCAATTGAAAAAGGTATTGATGTAAGTAAATGGAATGGTGATATTGACTGGAAAAGTGTAAAAAATGCTGGTGCTGATTATGTAATTATAAGAGCGGGATACGGTAGAAATACAGTTGATGAAAAATTCTATCAAAACATAGAAGGAGCTAGAGATGCTGGTCTTAAAATAGGTATATATTGGTTCAGTTATGCTACTAGTGTAGAAAATGCTAAGATAGAAGCTCAAAAATGTCTAGAAGTAATATCAGACTATAAAGAAAGTATTACGTACCCAGTGTTCTTTGACTATGAATATGCAAGTCGTGATTATGCAGAAAAGCAAGGGGTTACAGTAACTAAAGAGTTAGCAACAGAAATGGCTAATACATTCATTAATACAATAAAATCAGCAGGATATGTTACAGGACTATATACTAATAAAGACTTTGGTAATAAATATTTTAGTGAAGATGTTATTAACTCAAATAATCTATGGGTAGCTCAATATGCAAGTAAAAATACTTATGGTAGAGCTTACGATATGTGGCAATATACTGAAAATGGTAGTATTGCAGGAGTAAGTGGAAATGTTGACTTAAATTACACTTGTTTAATACCAGAGGGAGTAAGTATTAATACAGGTGGAAATAATAGCAATAACAACGATAATGTAAATGACGGAAATAGCGGAAATGACAACAACGATAATATAAATGATGGAAATAGCGGAAATGACAACAATGGCAATGTAAATGACGGTAATAGCAATAACGACAATAATAATACTGAAAATAAACCATCAGTACCTACAGAAAAAGGAGTTACAACAGCGAATCTTAATTTAAGAATGGAAGCATCTACATCAAGTAAAATAATAACAACAATACCAAAAGGTAAAACTATAGAGATAGTAGAGAAATTAAACTCAGGTTGGTATAAAGTAAACTATAGTGGTAAAACAGGTTATGTTTCTAGCAAATATGTATCAATGAATGGAAGTAATAATAATACAAATACAAATAAGCCATCAACTACTTCTCAAAAAGGAGTTACAACGGCGAACCTTAATTTAAGAGTACAAGCGTCTACATCAAGTAAAATAATAACAACAATACCAAAAGGAAAAACTATAGAGATAGTAGATAAGTCAAAAACAGGTTGGTATAAAGTAAACTATAGTGGAAAAACAGGTTATGTTTCTAGTAAATACGTAAGATTATAATTAAAAAATAAATTATTTAATAGCTAAAATCAGATTGTAGACAAATAGCCATTTTATTTTGTATAAAATGGCTATTTTCTTTTTTTATGAAAAATTTTATTGAGATTATACTAGATATAGAATTAAGTTTTAGCTTATTAGATGTGTATTTATATATCAAATTGAAATATTTATCACTTCATAAAGAGTATTGATAAAATAAAAGAGTATAGATTTTGTCTAGAATCTGAATCCGGTAGAGAAATATTGGAGTTTTATTCGTAATAGTATATAATATTGAGCATAATTTTTCATTATTAAAATACATTTATTGTAAAAATATTTATTTAGTAACTATATTAATCTATTTATCGTCGTTTAGTATCCATAATCAAAATACCGTCTTTATAGGTGTTTCAAATCTTAATAATAAAAGTGTTAATACTAGATTTAAGTTAAACTTAAAAGCTACAATATATCCAATAGGAAGCAAAAGAAATAAAAATAGTACATCAACAACTGTATCAAATTCTATATTGTACATAGCTATAACAGGATTTTTAATTAATAATAATACGCAAGCAGAAACTATACCTAATCCCAGATAAACATATAATAATTTATTTTTTTAGCTATTGCATCTTATTTATTTCTAGAACCAACAGTTTTACATATGATTACAGACGAAGCATTGGCAACTACAAATATAATATGAAATAGAAAATATCATTAAATAAGAAATATCCGAATTTATAACTTTAATGTCTGAAGTAAATATAGTCATTAATTTTTTTGTAAAATTAACAATACTAATGCAAGGATTAAACATACTATAAAAGAATCTTTAAAACTATAGTAGTTACCTTTTGAATACTTTTTATATTTTATTTGCTCAGTGTTGACTGAATAAAACAATATCTTCTTAGCAAATTTTGAATATAAGCAAAGTAAATATAAAAAATACTTAATTTGATAAACTAGTAGCAGTTAAAGAACTTAACCAAGTATTCCAAGTATTACAGTACTTATTAAATTTGCACCATAAGAAATTATGTTCTGTAAAGCTATTGTATTGTAATTGCAGAAATAATCTTATAGAAGTTTTTATTTTTGCCAATGTATTTAGATAAATTTGATTCCACAATACTAACTTCTTTTTAATATATTAAATAAAATTTATTATATTAAAAAAGCATAACATTTCTAGTGTAAAAATTCAATATAATAAAAAAAATTAAATATATTGAATTTTTGTATTCTAATGAGTTATACTAAATATGACGGGAGGGATGAATATGGAATATGACAGGAGAGAAGAATATGGAAAATTTAAAAATTGGAAAGAAAATAAGTGAATATAGAAGAGTTAATAACTTAACTATAAAGGAATTCTCAGAACTAACTAATTTAAGCTCTGCATTATTAAGTCAACTAGAAAGAGGAATGGGTAATCCTAGTTTAAGTGCATTACAGTCTATAGCCTCTGCACTTAATGTGAGTCTATCCTCCTTATTTGAAGAAGATGTTACTAATGAATCGTTAATTCTTAGAAGAGAAGATAGAAAAACTATATATAACCCAGATCAAAAGCATGTATTATATGATGTTTTAACACCTAGCCCAATAAATTCTACTGTAGAATTATTACTGATGAATTTAAGTGCTGATAGTAATACTTATGGAAATTACTCTACACATATTGAAGAAGAGCTAGCTTTTATTTTAGAGGGTGAAGTTTATATTATATTTAATGATGAAGAAGAGTTTTTATTAAGAGAAGGAGATACAATTAGGATATTGCCTAATAGAGAGCATAAATTTAGAAATAGTACAGATAAGGATGTAAAAGTTCTTTTTATAAAATCAAAGCCAAATTATTAATCATAAGGAGAGTATGAATATGTTAGACATAAAAAGAATAAGAGAAAACTTAGAAGATATAAAAAAAGCAATGAACAGAAGAGGAGAAAAAGAATTTAACCTTGATGAAGTTGTTGAGTTAGATGATAAAAGAAAAGAACTTCTTAAAGAAGTTGAAGTATTAAAAAATAAGATGAATGTAGAATCTAAAAAAATACCTCAACTTATAAAAGAAGGTAAAGATATAACTGAAGATAAAGCAAATCTAAAGAAATTATCAGATGAAATAAAATCTTTAGATGAAAAAATTAAAATAGTTAATGATGAATTAGAGTACAAGCTTTTAAGAATACCTAATGTACCGAATAAAGAAGTTCCTCAAGGGGAAACTGATGAAGATAATGTTGAAGTAAGAACTTGGGGAGAGCCTACAAAGTTTAACTTTAACCCAAAAGCACATTGGGATTTAGGAACTGATTTAGGAATATTAGATTTTGAAACTGCCGCTAAGATAACAGGTTCAAGGTTTACTTTATATAAAGGATTAGGTGCTAGACTTGAAAGAGCATTAATTAACTTTTTCTTAGATACTAATATAGGTGAGCAAGGATATACAGAAGTAATTCCACCATTTATGGCTAATAAAAATAGTTTTTTAGGTACTGGTCAATTACCTAAATTTGCAGAAGATATGTTTAAGATAGAAGGACTAGACTATTATTTAATACCTACTTCTGAAGTTCCTTTAACAAACATTCATGCAAATCAAATATTATCATTTGATGAACTTCCTAAAAATTATACAGCATATACACCTTGCTTTAGATCAGAAGCAGGGTCTGCAGGAAGAGACACTAGAGGTTTAGTAAGACAACATCAATTTAATAAAGTTGAAATGGTTAAAATTGTAGCACCAGAAGAATCTTATAATGAACTAGAAAAACTTACTCATAATGCAGAGTATTTACTTCAACTACTAAAAATACCTTATAGAGTAGTTAAAATATGTACAGGTGATTTAGGATTTACAGCTGCATTTAAATATGATGTTGAGGTTTGGATGCCAAGCTACAATAGATATGTAGAAATATCTTCTTGCTCAAATTGTGAAGACTTCCAAGCTAGAAGAGCAGGAATTAGATTTAAAAGAGACAAAGATTCAAAAACTGAGTATGCACATACTTTAAATGGTTCAGGATTAGCTATAGGAAGAAGCTTTGCTGCTATACTTGAAAATTATCAACAAGAAGATGGTTCAGTAATTATACCTGAAGTTTTAAGACCTTATATGGGTATAGATAAAATTGAATGTAAGTAATATATAAAAGCTATGGATTAATCCATAGCTTTTTATATATTAGAGGTAAGATAGAAATTGAGATTATTTTTTTATATTTAGTTAATTATTATAAAAAATATATTTGAATATAGATATTAATATATAATTTATCAAAAAAATAATAAATATATTATACAATTCAGAGGTTTTTACGAATTTCGACATTAATAATAGTGTATAATGTAAACGTTATCAGAAATGCTGTGGTTAAAATAAATTAAATCGAAATATGTATTAATAGTAATTTAACTTACAAAATGATAATGTCCAAAACTTTAAAAATATATTATAAAAGTTACAGCACATTAGGTAAGATGAGCTGTAAAATGATCGGATTAATTATAACTATAGGGGAGTGTAGTTATAGTTGTAGGGGAATTTATTGTATCAAGCATAAAAAGTGCTGAGTGTTATGGGGGAAATATTGTTTCGTGAAAACGTAAATATCTAAATAAGCCTATATTATTTAATATAGGCTTATTTAGATATTTTAAATTTATTAATGATTTTGATGCATAATATTGGGGTAAAATATATATAAATTAAAATATTATCCAAAATAAAACTTATTAATAAATCGTAAGGGGATTTTATGAAGTATAAAGTAAGAAGAGGCAGTGTAGGGCGTCCATTAGTAATAAAGAAATTAAAAAGGCCAGAAGGTACAATAACTATAAGATCTAAAAGGATAAGAGATAATAAAATAGCAAAAGAAATTATAAATATGATAAATGATGGCAAGGGGTATGATCAAATAGCAAAAGATTTAGGATTAACTAAAACAGAAGCATTAATAATAAATCAAAAAAATACTTTAAGGCATGGAAATAGTATTAACAGAACAAATATAAATGATATGATAAGCCTTGGTATTACAACTAAAGAAATAAGTGAGATATTTAACTGTAAAGAAAGTGATGTTATATCAATTTGGAAAAATATAAATTATAGTAAAAATTTAGATATTGAAAAGGAAATAAATATTGCTATTAAAGTTAGAGATTTGTTAGAAAAACATTTTAACTTTAATGAGATATCACATGAATTAAAATTAAGTAGATATAAACTTTTTAAGATATATAATAAATACTTTGAAAAATACAATGACGAAGTTATTGATTTTGATATTATTGATAAACTCTTTAATCTTAAGTTAAATTATGATGATATTGCGAAGTTTTATAATATTCCTAAACAATATTTAATGGAATTAATTAATATGAATGAAAAAAGTAAGATTGAAAGAGATAAGAGTAAGACTAAAGAACAAAAAGTTACTAAAGATGAAGAAGATATATTAACAAAATCTTATAAGGCTAGTAATATAGACTTTCATGCTCGAAAATATAGTAAATAAAAGTACTTTTATGACATGATGTCTAGGCGAAGCAAATTTTTATTATAGATATAAATAATATCAATAATTTCAGAAACGTAAAAAATGACATTTTGAGCAACGGATATGACCGAAACGGTAGCGAGTGTCATATCGTTGGCGACATGAGCGTAGCGAATTTTTTATATTTAGATTTTATATTATTTAAGAATATTACTTAGGGTTATAAAATATTTCGTATACACCTTTGTTAATATAATTTAAATTTTTATTTATATAAAAGTTTAACCAATACTTAAATTAAAAAAGACAAATTTGAGGAAAAAATTAATAGGAAATTACTGTAAAAACATAAAGAAGTTACTTATATAAATACAGTATTAAAATATAAAGTTAAGTTGATAAAAGTATTGCAAATACTAATAATATTTAACGTTGAAAATTTATATTAAATAAAAAATTATATAAAAATATAATAAAAATTTTATTGATATATCTGATTTTTAAATATTTTCAGAAAATAAAGTCGAAAAATGTTTACTTTTGCAAAGAATAGTTATATAATTAACTAAACTAAGTAAAATAAAAAATTATTAAGAGAGGAATATTACACTATGGAGTTAGTAGGAATATTAGTTATAATCGTTGGATTTGCACTTAAGCTAGATACTATAGCAGTAGTTGTAGCAGCAGGTTTAACAACAGGATTAGTTGCTCATATGAGCATAGGAGATATACTTAACACATTAGGGGAAGCTTTTGTAACAAATAGAACGACTTGTCTATTTATGCTTACAGTTCCAATAATAGGATTATGTGAAAGATATGGATTAAAAGTAAAAGCTATAATGCTTATAAAAAAAGCAAGCAGTTTATCAACAGGAATATTATTAAGTGGATACACATTTATAAGAGAAGCTACAATAGCAATGGGAGTTACACTTGGTGGACACCCACAATTTGTTAGACCTTTAGTAAGTCCAATGGCAGAAGGTGCAGCAGTTGCTAAATATGGAGAATTAGACCAAGAAGATATAGATAAGATAAGAGCTTATTCAGCGGCATCTGATAATATCGGTAACTTCTACGCACAAAATGTATTTATGGCAAATGCAGGTATACTTTTAATAGTTTCTACACTAGATGGATTAGGAATTAAGGTTGATTCACTTGAATTAGCAAAGTATGCAATACCAGTAGCAATAATAGCATTTGTATTATGGGTAGCACAAAATATTATGTTAGACAGAAAATTAAAGAAAAAATATTCAGCTAGAAGTAATGTAGGAGGTGCAAAATAATGGATATGGCACAACTTTCAAATACATTATTACAAATATTCTATATAATGATAGGATTATATATGGGTCTTACAATGGTATTTACCTTAAAGGATAAGAATCATAAAACAAGAATAGGAACAGCACTATTTTGGGGAATACTATCGGCCGTATTTATGTTTGGAGATTATATACCAAGTCAAATAGTTGGAGCACTTGTAATAGTTATAGCAGTACTTTCTGCAACTAAGCAAATAAACATAGGGACATTAAAGCAATTAGATGAAACATTTGCAACTTTAAAAGCAGAAAAATTAGGATTAAAAATATTTATACCTTCTTTATCAATAGCGATAATAGCAATGCTTATAGCATCATTTACAGATTTCTCTGGAACAGTTGCTATAGGTATATCATCAACATTAACTTTAGTATTAACATTTGTAATAACTAAAGCAAAACCAAAAGAATTCTTAGAAGATAGTAATAGAATGTACCAATCAATGGGATCATTTGTTATATTACCTCAATTACTAGCATCATTAGGTGTATTATTTACAGCAGCTGGTGTTGGAGATAAGATATCTGCTATAATATCAGGAGTTATACCAACTGGAAATGTGTTAGTTGGGGTTATAGCTTATTGTGTAGGTATGGCAGTATTTACAGCAATAATGGGTAATGCATTTGCAGCATTCTCTGTTATAACTGTAGGGGTAGGTTTACCATTTGTATTTGCTCAAGGTGGAGATCCAGTAGTTTGTTCAGTACTTGCACTTACTGCAGGATACTGTGGAACATTATTAACTCCAATGGCTGCAAACTTCAATATATTACCAGCAGCACTTCTTGAACTTAAAGATAAGAATGCAGTAATAAAAGCACAAGCACCAATAGCTATAATATTACTTGTAACTCATATATTCTTAATGTATACATTAGGATTTTAATTAAAATTTATAGGAGGCAATACTATGAAGATATTATTAACAGGATTTGATCCATTTGGAGGAGAGCCAGTAAATCCAGCTGAAGAAGCTGTGAAAATGGTTAGTGACAATATAAATGGAGCTGAAGTTATAAAAATAACTATACCAACAGTTAGAACTAAATCAGTTAAAGTAATTGAAGAAGCTATAGAGGCTCATAGCCCAGATATAGTAATATCTGTAGGACAAGCTGGAGGAAGATTTGATATAACTCCAGAAAGAGTTGCTATAAATATAGATGACTTTAGAATAAAAGATAATGAAGGAAACCAACCAACTGATGAAATAATACAAGAGGATGGTCAAGCAGCATACTTTAGTAATTTACCAGTAAAAGCAATGGTAAAGCATATGAACGACAACAATATACCAGCAACATTATCTAATACAGCAGGTACATTTGTATGTAACCATGTAATGTACGGAATATTATATATGATAGATAAGAAGTACCCTAATATAAAAGGTGGATTTATACACATACCTTACATGACTAGTCAAGTTATGGATAAGAAAAATACACCATTTATGTCTTTAGATGAAATAGTTAAAGGATTAGAACTTGCACTTGAGGCTTGTACTTTATATAACGAAGATATAAAAACTATAGGTGGAGAAATCTGCTAATGAAAAAAATAAATCTTTTTGTTTATGGAAGTTTAAGAGAAGGGTTCTTTAACTATGATAAATACTTAGCTGGAAAGGTAGTTGAGAAAAAAGACGCTAGCCTTGAAAATATGAGATTATATCATATGCCTTATAAAGGATATCCAGCAATAACTCCAGGTAATGATAAAGTACTGGGTGAAATAATGGTTATAAATGAAGAAGAGTATGATGAAACTGTAAAGGCTATGGATGAAATGGAAGGATTTATAAGTGAAAACAATCCAGAAAATGAATACCATAAGATAGTTTTAGAAGTGAAAAATCTTCAAACTAATGAAAAGGAAAAATGTTTCGTATACTTTTATAATAAAGATAAAGATAAAGTTTTTGATAGTGAATCGGTATATATTCCAAATGGAGATTGGAAAGAATATATGCTTACAAAATAAGTTTAAAATAAAAAATGCTAAGGCAATTTGCCTTAGCATTTTTTTATTTAAAATATTATTAAAATATTAAATGAATTATTTTGTAAATTATGATAATAGATAAGTAGGTAGATATGACAGATTGAAGTTAGATAATATAGAGAGTTTGATAGATGATTATGGGAATATAATATATAAATTTTGTATTAAGATTAGTAAAAATAAAGAAGAGGACTTATATCAACAAACATTTTTAAAAGTTTAAAGGTAAATTATTTAAGTTAATATAAAAATAAAGTTGTAATATTATAATTAAGATATGATAGAATAGTTTTAAAAATATCCAAAATTATTGAAAAATATAACTGATATAAAATACAAAAAAGGTAAGTCATCTAGGGGGGAGATTATGAAAAAGGTAATAATAATATCTTTAGGAAATAAAACAGGAAAATCCTTATACGAACAACTAAAATCAATATTAGATGAAAAAATATATGTAAATTTTTATTCTATAGAAAATCACATTCCAGAAAACTTAGAATGTGATTTAATAATATTTTCAAGTGATACAGTGAAAGATATAATTATATCTAAAATCACTATAAATTCAAAATACATAATAGCTAGAAGAATAATAAAAAATCAATTTATAGATGAATTAATAAATATACCTACAAATCAAGATGTATTAGTTGTAAACGATAAAGCAAGTACTTGTGAAGTAGCAATACAACAACTAAAGTCTCATGGTATAAATCATATAAATTATTATCCTTATTACCCTGGAATAGAAGAATACAAAAAATTAGAAGTTGCAATTACACCTGGAGAAGCAAATATTGTTCCAAGTTGTGTAAAAAGAATTATAGACATCGGTCCAAGGATAATGGATATAACTAGTATAGTTGAAGTTTTAATAAGTTTAGAGTGTATTAATGAATATGCAGATAGATTATCTTCATACTTTTTTAGAAATATGATAATCACCTCAAAGCGATATATAAATATGGCAAATCATGCCAATAAAGTAAAAGAAATTTTAGAACATATAATAGATAATTCACAAGATGGAATAATTTATACAAATACAAATAATGAGGTTTTAGTTTTTAACAAAAAAGCTATTAGTTTACTAAAGCTAAATAAAGAAAATTTAATTTCAAGAAATATATATGAAGTTTGCCCTAAACTAAAAGGTGATATAGCAAACATCAATGATAAGGAAGTATTTATAGATAGACGACCTATATATGTTGAAGAAATATTAGCAGGTTATATGATAAATATAAGCATTTTAGAGAATATACAAAAAATAGATGAAGAGCTAAGAAGAAAGAAAAAAGATTCAAATTTACAAGCTAAATACACTTTTAATGATATGATAGGCTCAAGTTCTAGAAACCTTAAGAATATAAATTTAGCTAAAAAAATAGCAAATAGTAATTCAACAGTGCTTATACAAGGTGAAAGTGGAACCGGAAAAGAAATATTAGCACAAGCTATACATAATCATTCAGATAGAAGTAAATATCCTTTTGTAGCAATAAACTTTGCAGCATTATCAGAAAATTTACTAGAAAGTGAATTATTTGGATACGAGGAAGGTGCTTTTACAGGAGCTAAAAAAGGTGGAAAAGTCGGTTTATTTAAAAAAGCTCATAAAGGAACTATATTTTTAGATGAAATAGGAGATGCACCATATCATTTTCAAGCAAGACTTCTTAGAGTAATTCAAGAAAGAGAAATAACACCTGTAGGAGCAACTGAAATAACTCCTATAGATGTAAGAATTATAGCAGCTACAAATAAGAATTTACTTGAAGAAGTAGAGAAAAATAATTTTAGAGAAGACTTATTTTATAGATTAAATGTAATGCCAATATCAACGCTACCTTTAAGGGATAGAAAAGAAGATATAGAACAGCTTATAAGATATTATTTAATGAAAAATAAAGTATTTATAAGTTTAGATGATTTTTTAGAAGAGGAAACATTAAAATTTTTCTATGAATATAATTGGCCAGGAAATATAAGAGAACTTATAAATATTGTAGAGTATTTAATAAATATAAGAGAAGATGAAAAAATAAAGATAGAAGACTTACCATTATATATGCAAAGAAATACTATTTCAAATAAAGATTTAAGTAAACAAACTAAAATTTTAGATAAAGATACTATTTGGGTATTAGATAAAATATATAAATATAATCGGATAGGAAGAAGAAGCTTAGCATTAATTGCAGAAAAAGAAAATAAAGATTTAGGTGAAGGAAAAATAAGAACTTTATTATCTAATTTACAAAAGGAATCATTTATAAAAATAAATAAAGGGAAAAAAGGAACAGAAATATTAGAAAAAGGAATAGAAATGCTAAAAAGTCAAAATTAGATTAATGGGATAATGGGATAGAATTAATGGTTAATATTTATCCTATTATCCCTTTTATTTATCCCATAAAATTAAAAATATAAGAAAAATGAATTTTCTGATAATTTTTCTGTAAAAGAAAATTTTTTTAATATATAATTACATTTATGTCAAAATAAATTATTTAGGATATTAAAAAAATGAATTTTTTATAAGATGATATATCTTTTTGCACTAGTAAAGAAAAGTTGGCATGGGAATTGCTATATAAATATTGTATAGAAAAATATAAAAATAATATTACAAGGGGGAATTTATATAATGAAGAAAAAGCCAACAATATTACAAGCATTAACACCTATAATATTCATAGTTGTAGCACTAACAATTGGGTATGGATATTTCAAAATGAAAATTGAGCCACTTATGGTTATATCAGCTTTTGTTGCAGGATCTATAGCTTTAAAACTAGGATATACATGGAAAGAAATGCAAGATGCAATAATAGAAAAGATATCAAGTGCTTTACCTGCAACACTAATACTTTGGAGTGTAGGATTTTTGATAGGAGCACTTATGTTTTCTGGAACAGTGCCTATGATAATTTATTATGGAGTTCAAATGATAAATCCTAAATTTTTACTAGTAACAGCATTTATATTATCAGCACTATTATCTACAATAACAGGAACTTCATGGGGAGCAGCAGGAACAATAGGGGTTGCTATAATGGGGATAGCAGGAGGTCTTGGAGTATCTTTACCAGCTACGGCAGGAGCAGTAGTATCAGGAGCTTTCTTTGGTGATAAATTATCACCATTATCGGATACAACTAACCTTGCACCAATGGCTGCAGGAAGTGAATTATATGAACATATAAAGCATATGTTATACACTACAATACCAGCCGCAATAGTTTCTTTAATAGTTTATGCAATAGTTGGGCTTACTGCTCATGGAGATATGATAACTCCAGAGTCTGTAACATTAATGATGGAACAATTAGATTCAATGTTTAAATTTAACATAGTATTATTATTACCTATAGTTTTAGTAATAACAGGATCATTAAGAAAATGGCCTACTATACCAACAATGCTTGGAACAAGTATATTAACAATATTATTAGGTGTAATATTCCAAGGATTTAGTATAGTAGATGGATTCGCTTCTTTAGTAAGTGGATTTGACTTAACAATGACAGGATTTACAGGAGAAGCAACACAAGAAGTAATAAAGCTTATAAATAGAGGAGGAGTAGCCTCTGTTACAAGTACTACAGTGCTAATTTTTTGTGCAATGGGATTTGCAGGAATAGTAAGTGTATCTGGGATGTTAGATGTAGTATTAGATTTGCTATTATCAAAAGTAAAGTCAACTGTTGGTATAATACTAGCTACAATAGCATCTTGTGCAACGGTAGCATTTGTTACAGGTAGTTCATACTTATCAATACTTATACCAGGGGAGTTATTTAAAGAAGCTTATCCAAGAAAAAATCTACACCCTAAAAACTTATCAAGAACACTTGAAGATTCAGGTACTGTTTTAGTTCCACTTATACCGTGGTCAGCAGCAGGTGCATATATGGCATCAACTTTAGGTGTACCTACATTAGAATATTTACCATGGGCAGTTTTAAATTACACAGGTATAATATTTGCAATAATATGGGCAGTAACAGGATTTGGAATAGCTAAACTAAATGACAATAAGAAGGTTAAAAATAAATAAGACAATTATAGGAGATTAAATATGATAATTATAAAAAATATAGATGTATATTCACCAGATTACATAGGAAAGAAAGATATATTTATAAGTGGTGGGAAAATAAATTTAATAAGAGATAATATAGATATAAATCATGAAGATATAAAAGTAATAGATGGAAGCAACAAAATATTAACGCCAGGGTTTATAGATCAACATGTTCATATAACTGGAGGAGGTGGAGAAGGAAGCTTTAAAACTAGAGCTCCGGAAATAACTCTATCAAAGCTTACAACTAGTGGAATAACTACAGTAGTAGGATTACTTGGAACTGATGGAACAACTAGAAGTGTAGAAAACTTAGTTGCAAAAGCAAAGGCATTAAAAGAGGAAGGAATAAGTGTGTACGCTCATACTGGATCATATGAATATCCAACTATAACTTTAACAGGAAGTGTTAAAAAAGATATTGTATTTATAGAAGAAATAATAGGTGCAAAAACAGCAATATCTGATCATCGTTCATCAAGTATGACTAATACTCAACTTGCACAACTTGCGTCAGATGTTAGAGTTGCTGGGATGATGAGTGGAAAAGCAGGAATATTAGTAATACATATGGGTAATGGTGAAAAAGGATTAAATCCAGTATTTGAAGTATTAAAAGAAACTGAAATACCAATTAAGACTATGAGACCAACTCATGTAAATAGAAGAAGAGAGCTTTTAGAACAAGGTTTTGAATATGCTAAAATGGGTGGAATAATAGATTTAACTTGTGGAATATATGATGAACTTAGTCCTAAAAATGTAGTAAAGGAAGCTGAGAATAAAGGCGTTTTAAGTGAAAATATAACTATAAGTTCTGATGGATATGGAAGCTGGTCAAAATATGATGAGAATGGAAATCTTATAAAGATTGGTGTATCTAGTGTTAGTAGCTTATATAAAGAGTTTAAGGCTATGGTTAATGAAAGTGAAATAGCTATAGATAGAGCATTAAGTTATTTTACAAGTAATGTTGCTAAGGCATTAGAAATATATCCTAAAAAAGGATGTATAGCTGAAGGTAGTGATGCTGATATGATTATTTTTAATAATGATTTTTGTATTGACCATGTTATAGCTAATGGTAGAGTTATGGTTGAAGATGGTAAAGTTTTAGTTTATGGAAGTTATGAATAGTTTTAAATACCCTCCTTTATGGAGGGTATTTTTTACGTACAAGGAAATTATGTAGACTTAGAAAGTACATATAAGTAAGTTAAGCTTAGTTATATAGATGTATTTATTATAAGTAAAAATGATTTTGAGCAATGGATGTATCCGTAGCGTGAGCAAGGATATATCGTTGGCGAAATGAAGTGTTTCGCCGACACGTCGCTCAGGCGAAGCGAATTTTTTATTTTACTTACATGGACATATTACATCGATTGAAAATTAAATAAGAAAATTTAAAGTTAGAAAATAGATATAAATAAGATTACAAATTTGGAGCAATAATATATTTATGAGAGGTGATAAGGTTATGATACATATTAATAAACTGCAAAAAGTTTATGATAATGGATATGAAGCATTAAAAAGTATAAATCTTGAAATAAATGAAGGCGAGTTAGTATGTTTGTTAGGTCCTAGTGGGTGCGGTAAAACAACAATATTAAACTTATTAGCAGGATTATTAGACCCTACAAGTGGGGATATTAAATTTGATAATGAATCAGTTATAAACAAACATCCTAAAGACCGTAATATAGGACTTGTATTTCAAAATTATGCATTATATCCTCATATGACAGTTTTAGAAAATGTTATGTTTCCATTAACTGTTGGTAAAAAAAAGAAGCCAAAAGAAGAAGCTGAAAAAATAGCTAAAGAGTATATGAAAATAACTAGTATTGAAGAATTGGCAAATAAAAAACCTGGAGAGATGTCAGGTGGACAACAACAAAGGGTTGCAATAACAAGAGCTTTAGTTCAAAGTCCAAAAATTCTACTATTAGATGAGCCATTAAGTAACTTAGATGCAAGGCTAAGACTAAAGATAAGAGAGGAAATAAGAAGATTAGTAAAAGAGATAGGTATAACTACAATATTTGTAACCCATGACCAAGAAGAAGCTTTATCTATAAGTGATAGAATAGTTTTAATGAATCAAGGAATAGTACAACAATTTGATATACCACAAAATTTATATCTAGAGCCTGCAAACTTATTTGTTGCAAAGTTTATGGGTAATCCAATTATAAATATTTATGAGATGAATAAAGAAGGCAATGTTTTAGTTGGAGATGATTTTTCTATTGATTTAGGATTACTAAATGAAAGCAGAATAAAACAAAGTTTTAATGAAGATAAATATGTTGTAGGTATAAGACCTGAATATTTTATTTTAAGTGATACACCATTATTTAAAGGAAAAATTGAAACTGCTGAATTAATAGGAAAAGATTGTATATTAAATTTCAAAATCAATAATAAATTTTCTAAAGCAATTACAGATATAAATGAAGGTATATGTGAAAATGACGAAGTTGGATTTGATATAGATTATAACGGCATTTATATATTTAAAGAAGACGGAACGAGGGTTTACTAATGAAGAAATTAAAATATAGTGCAGAAAATTCACCACAAGCATGGTTATACTTATTACCTGCTTTAATTATAATTCTAGTATTTCATGTATATCCATTAATAAAAACTTTTATTATATCTTTTGAAAAAGGAACTTTAAATAATCTAGTGTTTAATGGAATTAGAAATTATCAAATTGTATTAAGTGATCCTAAATTTCATAAAGCAATATTAAATACAACATTATATTCTTTTACGGTAGTACCAGTAGGTGTTGTTATTGCAATGATTATATCGTTAATTATTTTTGAAAAAATCAAACATAAAGATATATTTGAAACTATATTTTTTATACCTTATTTAACAAGTATTATAGCAGTAGGTATAGTATTTAGATTTTTATTAAATAAGGACTATGGATTTATAAATTATATATTAGGCTTTATAAATGTAGGACCAATAAATTTCTTAGATGACCCTAAGATGAGTATGTTTACATTGATTATATTTGGAATATGGTCAGGTCTTGCATTTAATATAATAATATTAATTTCTGGACTTAGAAATGTAGATAAAAATTATTACAAGGTTGCAGATATGTTTGGTGCAACTAAAACAGAGCAGTTTTTTAGAATAACATTACCTCAAATGATACCGATTATTACATTCTTATTAATGATTAATTTTATAAATGCATTTAAGGTATATGCACAAGTATTTGCAATATTTAATGGTAAAGCTGGTATTGCAGATAGTGCGACTACAGCAGTATTTTATATATTTAATAAATTCTATGTTGAATACCGTTATGGTCAAGGTATGGCAGCTGCAGTTATATTATTTATACTTATACTGATATTTACAATGATTCAAAATTATGTACTAAAGAAAATATCTAAGTAGGTGAAAATATGGGAAAAGTTAGTTCAATTTTAGAAAAAATATTTGTAGTTATTATGGCATTGATAACATTATTTCCATTTGTTTATATGATTTTATCAAGTTTAATGACTTTTCAAGAAGCAACGAGTGTACCTCCAACATTGTTTCCAAAGTCTTTTCAGTGGCAAAACTTTAGAGAAGCAATGAAGCAAGCACCTTTTGCTAGATATTTCTTAAATACCATATTTGTAGCAGGAATATCAACACTTGGTACATTAATAACTTCAGTACTTGCAGCTTTTGCATTAGTTAAATTAGAATTTAAATTTAAAAATATATTATCAGGTGCATTGGTTACATTACTAATGGTACCATATGAAGTTACAGTTTTTACTAACTATCAAACAATAGCAAGGTTAGGGTTATTAGATACTTATACAGCACTTATTGTACCATCACTTGCAAGTGTATTTTATATATTTTACTTAAGAGGATATGTTTCAAGTATTCCTATGTCATATTATAAAGCAGCTAAAGTAGATGGATGTAGTGATTTAGAATTTATCACTAGAATTTTAGTTCCGCTTATAAAACCATCATTATTTACAATGGGAATATTAAGTTTTATAGGTGGATGGAATTCTTTTTTATGGCCAATACTTGTAACTAATAGCAAAGAAATGAGATTACTTAGTAATGGACTAAGTGCCTTTGCTACAGAAAGTGGTACAAATGTGCAATTACAAATGGCTGCATCAACAATAGCTATAGTACCTATACTGATTATATACTTAATATTTAGAAAAGAAATAATTAAAGGAGTTGCAAGCAGTGGTATTAAAGGATAAAAAAACAAAAATAACTTTTCATAATGGAATACTAACAATTGGAGGAACTATTATAGAAGTTGTATATGAAGATAGTCATATATTCTTTGATTTTGGAAGTGAATATAATCCAAGTGCATCTTTTCAACCATCTAATTTACAAGAACTATTAGATGAAAAATTAGTTCCTTATTTAAATAATATGTATGATCCAAGCATTGAACTTAAAGGATATAAATCAAGTGAAGATAATTTTAAGCATACTGCGGTATTTTTATCTCATATGCATTTAGATCATTCAAAAATTATTAATTATTTAAATCCAAGTATTCCTTTATATACATTAGAAGGAACGAAATCATTACTTAATACACTAAATATAAATGATGATTTTTTATTTCCTCTTCATAATAAAAAAGATTCTAATACTAGAGAAATAATTGGAGTTAAAGAAAATGAAGTAATTGAAGTAGGGAAAATAAAAGTAAAAGTAATGCCAGTAGACCATGATGCTTATGGTGCTTGTGGTTTATTAATTAAAACACCAGATCTAGTAATTTCTTATACTGGAGATATAAGACTTCATGGTTATAGAAAAGAAGATACACTAAAGTTTTGTAAAGAAAGTGAAAATTGTGATGTTTTATTAATAGAAGGTGTTACAGTTTCTTTTAAAGATTTTGAAGATGAAGAGAATGAAAATGATTTATGTAATGAAAATGATTTAATAAAAAGAGTAAATGATATAGTAAATAATAATCCTAATAAGCAGATAACATTTAATTATTATATTTCTAATATAGAAAGGATTTTAAATATAATAAAAACAAATCCTAGAAAAGTTGTTTTAGATGCATATTATTCTTATGTATTAAAAGAAGCTACTAATTATGAATCTTATTATTATACATTAGACGATAAAGATTATGGATTAAATCCAGAATATGAAATTAAATTTGAAGAGTTATTAAATGATGAAAGTGAGTATATGTGGCAATTAGATAAAAATTCACTTAAACAATTTAATAAACTAAAAAAAGGTGGAATATATATCCACTCAAATGCAGTACCTTTAGGTCCTTATGACCCAAGTTATGAACCATTTGTAAATAAATTTAAAAAACATAATATAGAATTTATAACAGTATCATGTAGTGGACATGCTCATCCAAAGGATTTAATAAAAATAATAAATTTAATTAAACCAAAGCTATTAGTACCAATTCACTCATATAAGCCAGAGAAACTTTATAATGATCATGGAGAAAGATTATTACCAAAGAAAAATCAAACTATTTAAGGAGGAAGAATATAATGAAGTTTAAAAAAATATTACCATTAGCTATATCTTTAAGTTTAATGGTAGGATGTTCAGGAAAAAAACAATCAGCTACACCAACTAATGAAGAAATAGTTACTGAAATAAAAAATCCAGTTGAAATAACTTTTTGGCATGCAATGAATGGTGACCAAGAAAAATCATTACAAGGATTAGTTGATAATTTTCAAAAAGAAAATCCTAATATAAAAGTAATTCTTCAAAATCAATCAAGTTATCCTGATTTACAACAAAAGATAACAGCAACAACAGCAAGTCCAAAGGATTTACCAACTATGACACAAGCTTATCCAGATTGGTTGTTAAATGCTATAGATGAAAATTTAGTACTTGATTTAAAACCTTATATAGAAAATGAAACTTTAAAATTTGACAACTACGATGATATAGTAAAAGGGTTTAGAGAAGCATCAACATTAGATGGAAAAATATATGGAATTCCCTTTAATAAATCTACTGAAGTTTTATGGTACAACAAAACTTTATTTGATAAATTAAATTTAAAAGTTCCAAAAACATATGAAGAATTTAAAGATGTAGCAGAAGATATAAAAGAAAAAGCAAATATAGTTGGTGGTGGATTTGATTCATTAAGTAATTATTACACAACATATTTAAAAAATGAGGGTGTAACATTTGACTCAAAACTAGACCCAACTAGTGATAAATCAGAAAAAGCAGTTGATTATTATCTAGATGGTGTAGAAGATGGATATTTTAGAATAGCAGGAACAGACAAATACTTATCAGCTCCTTTTGGAAATGAAACAATAGCTATGTTTGTAGGATCTAATGCAAGTGAAACTTTTGTAAAACAAGGTGTTAATAATAAATTTGAGATAGGCGTTGCTCCATATCCAGCTAAAGAAGTAATGCAACAAGGAACAGATTTATTTGTATTTAATAGTGCTACAGCTGAACAAAAAACAGCAGCATATGAATTCTTAAAATTCTTAACAACAAAAGATAATCAAATAACTTGGGCTACACAAACTGGATATATACCTGTTAGAGAAAGTGCTATAAATTCTGATGAATACAAAAATACAGGAAGTTTAATAGCTCCAATTATAGCAGATGCAACTAAAAACTTATTTACAAATCCTCTTGTAAAAGGTATGGATAGTGCATATAGAGAATCAAATACAGTATTAGAATCAGTATTAGCAGAGAAAAATCCAGATGTTAAATCAAAATTAGAAGCATTTAAATCTACTTTAATGTCTATTTGGGAATAAAAAATAGTTAGGGCGTTTCTTAAAACAGGATTACGCCCTGTTTTTACGCTTAAGGATATTATAATACTTTAAAAAATGTGGATAACTTATGAATGTAAGTAATATGAATAAATTGTTTTTGAGCGTAAAAAAGATTTTGAAATACTTCGCCCACGCAGTGGCTCAAGCAACGGACGAAGTCGTTGGCGACATGAAGTGTTTCGCCGACACGTCGCTCAAGCGAAGCGAATTTTATATTATAGATTATAAATTATCTTATTTGTAAAAATATTAGACTTTGATAAAAGGAGTAAAACTATGAAAATTGTTATATATCAAACTAGTGACTTACATGGATATATTTATCCTACAAACTATGTAAATGATCAACCACTAGGTTTTTTAAAAATTGCTAGTTATATATTAAATGATGAAAAAAATTATGATGCATCTTTAAAGATTGACTGTGGTGATTTAGTTCAAGGCTCAGCACTTACACATTTTTTATCTAAACAAGCTATAGATGAAAACCCTATAATAAAAGGGTTAGAAGCTATAAACTATAATGCCTATGTACTTGGAAATCATGAATTTAATTATGGACTTAACTATTTAAAAAATGCATATGATAAAATTTCTGATAAAGTAATAAATGCAAATATAAAAGGATTGCCTTTTAATACTAAACCATATAAAGTATTTGATTTTAATGGTTTTAAAGTAGGGTGTATAGGTTTTACAACTGTTTATATACCTAATTGGGAACAAGAAGCAAATATAAAAGATTTAGAATTTCTAGATGTAGTTAAACAATATGCTAAATATGAAAAAGAATTAAAAGAAAACTGTGATTTTATAATAGTTTGTTATCATGGTGGATTTGAAAAAAGCTTAGATGAAAATATGACTCCAACAGAAGCTTTAACAAAAGAAAACCAAGGAAGTGAGCTTTTAGAAAATTTTGACTCAATAAATATGATATTAAGTGGTCATCAACATCGTTCATTTATAACTAAGATAAAAGATGTAATTTGTTCTCAACCAATGCATAATGGTCAAAGCTTTACTAAGGTAGTTATTGATACAGAAAGTAATGATATATCTTATGAATTGATAGATGTTAGTAAATTAAATGATGACATAGATGATAAATTAGAAAATATATTTACTCAAACACAAAAGGATTTAGAGGTTTACTTAGATAAAATTATCGGTGAATTTGATAAGGATATTAAGGTTGATGATATATTCTTAGCAAGATTAAAAGGTCATCCATTTATAAATTTTCTACATCAAGTACAGTTAGATGTTTCTGGTGCTGATTTTTCTGCATTATCAGTATTTGATAGTGCTATGGGATTTAGTAAAAAAATATCGGTTAGAGATGTCTTAATAAATTATCCATATCCTAATACTTTAAAAGTGCTAGAAGTTACAGGTGAAAAATTAAAAGAAGCTATAGAAAAGAGTGCAACTTACTTTGTTATTGAAGATGGAAAAATAGGTATAAACAAAGAATTTTTACATCCTAAAGTTCAACACTATAACTATGATACTTTTGGAGGATTAGAATATAAGATAGATTTATCAAGAGATTTTTATGATAGAGTTGTCTATATGAAAAAAGATGGTAAGGATATTAGTATGGATAAGACTTATACAATAGTTTTAAATAATTATAGAGCTAGTAATACTTCTATATATCCAGCATATAAAGGTTGTAAGGTTGTTAAAGAAATTAATTTAGATATAAGTGAAATAATACTTGATTATATTCAAAAGCATAAAAAGATTGTTGTTGATGAAAAACCAAATTATTTTATAAACTAAATACTTATAATTAAACTTTAAAGTTTTTAATCGAGCTCTCTTTTTTAGAGGGCTTTTTTATGCTTAAGGATATTATAATACTTAAGAAATGTAGATAACTTCTGAATATAAGTAATATCAATAGGTTTATAAATGAAAAAATATATTTTAAAATGATTATTATACATAGTGGTTTAGTGTAAGATATTGTTTAAGAAATAAATTATTTCGCTTACATGTCGCTTAAGCGAAGCGAATTTTTTATGTATAAGTAAAGTAGATTATGAAAAATTTTGTGTTTGTATATAGCCTATAAATGTAAATAATGAAATTTTGAGCAACGGATGCATCCGTAGCGTTAGCAAGGATATATCGTTGGCGACATGAGCGAAGCGAATTTTTATATAATAATGTATAAAAAAGTATTGTGTATCACACAGTACTGTGTTAATATAATTAACAGGTAGTGTGTAATGCACAGTACTATGTAATTAATTTAAAGAAATACATAAGAAAGGAGTAATTAATGAATACTCAATTTAGAAAAGGAGTTCTTGAAATTTGTGTCCTTACTTTAATATCTAAAAAAGATATGTATGGATACGAAATAGTTCAAAATATATCAAAAGTTATTGAAGTAAATGAGGGAACAATATACCCAATACTAAGAAGGCTTACAAAAGAGGGATATTTTGAAACTTATATACTAGAATCAAATGAAGGGCCAGCGAGAAAATATTACAAAATAACACCTGAAGGAATTGAAAACTTAAATAGATTAAAAAGCGAATGGAATGAATTTGTATATGCAGTAAATACATTTTTAAATGATTAAGGAGGAATTGAATTGAAGAAAGAGGATTTTTTAGAAATTTTAAGAGATTATCTTAAGAAAGGTTTTTCTGAAGATGAAGTTATGGATATATTAAGAGATTATGAAGAGTACTTTGTAGATGGAATAATTGAAGGTAAAAGTGAAATAGAAATAATTCAATCATTGGGTTCACCAAAGGAAATTGCAAATGAACTATTAGCCGAAAGTAATATAAAAAGTGAAAATAAGGTTAAAGGAAAAGTAGAAAACTTTTTTATAGAAGCAAAAGGAAAATTTAAATCAGGATTAAATAAATTTAAGGTAAACTTAAATGATAAAGAACATGTAAAATCAAGAAAGAAAATAGAAATTTTACAAGTATTACTTACTATAATACTATTACCATTTGCATTTGCTATAGTATGTTCAACTATTGGAGTAGGAATAGGTCTTATAGGTTCGTTAATTGCATTAGTTATAGGGACTCCTTTTGCAATTAGTTTAACCAATGTAATGCCAGAAGTTAAAACATTAATAATATTTTTATTTATAGCTTATATAGGATTTGAAATACTAATATGGCAATTATTTATTGCAGTTGTAAGATTAGAAAAAAAAGCATTTAAAATATATATAACATGGATAAAAACAAATCAATTATATATAGATGGAAGTATAAAAAAGGAAGAAATAGAAAGGCATGATGAAACAATAATTAAAGATAAGGATGGAGGAGAATTAGATGAATAAAAAACGTATAGTTACAGGTGTTGGTGTAGTTCTTCTTATAACAGGTATTGTAGGTAGTATATGGTCGGGAATAGAAGTAATGCCAAAGTTAATAAATGATGCTCAAGCTATGCAGAATAATTTAAATCAACAAGAGGTTTTGTATAAGGGAAAAATAGACTTGGCAAAGTTAAATATAAATTCTAAAGTAAGTAACATAATAATAAAAAAATATGATGGAAAAGATGTTATAGTTGAAAGGAGTGGAAATAAAAACTTAAGTACAATAACTACCAAAGAAAGTGGTAGTGAATTAACTATAGATGAAGAGTTTAATAATAACAATAATAACTTAGGAAAAAGTATAGATGATATAGTTAGATACTTAGTAGATGAATTATATACATCTCATAATTCAGATATAACAGTTTATATTCCTGAAAATATAGATATAAATGTAAATACAAATAATGGTGGACTATATATTAATGGTGTCAATGCTAATAATTTAAATTTTAATACACAATATGGAAATATATCATTAAGTGAAAATAGTAATATAAAAACTCTAAATATAAAATCTAACTCTGATATATCTTTAAAAGTTAGGGAGGTATATTGTATAGATAATTTAAGTATAGAATCAAATTATGTAAATATATATGAGGGAACTTTTGTAGAAGATGAATCTAAAATTCCAGAAAGTATTAAAATATTGGCACAAGGTGGTTATGATAATAGTGTTAATATAAATACAAACTTACCAATAGCTAAAAATCTTGATATTACTTCAGAGGAAAATGTAGATTTAAAGTTACCTATATCAGATTATAAATTTAATTTTGATATAAAAACTTCAAATAGTATATCTTTTGATGAAAATAGTGTAAGTAAATATTTAGGTACTTCTTTAGAAAATTATATTAACTCTAATGATACAGAACATATACTTAACGAAAAAAGCTTTAAAGGATTGATAAATGAAGAACTTATAAATAATCCTACAGAATATTTTGTTAATATAAGAAGTGCAAATGTAAAGTTCAATTAATATTTTATCAGTTAATATGTTAAAAATGTAAAGGTATGGGTATAATAATTTTATATAAATTTGATGGAGGTAAAATATTATGAATAAAGATGAAAAAGTATGTTACTGCTTTAATGTAACTGTAGGAGATATAGAAAAGGCTATAAATGAAGGTGCAGATTCTTTAGGTGCAGTTCAACAAGCTACAAAAGCTGGATCTGGATGTGGTAGATGTAGTGCAAATGTAGAAAAAGTAACTACAGAATTATTAAAAGAAAATAAATAATTATATATAAATACCCCGTCGTAAAATACGACGGGGTATTTATATATAATTAAGTTAGTCAATTTTAGATTTTAAAAAATAGTTGCAATAACAACTGAATAGTAATATAATGAAAATAGTTGGCTAAGCAACTATTTTTATTTATAGACGTAAGTTTATCTAAACTTGAGGAGGAAAAAATGATAAATGGAAAAAGAGAGCCTATCGGAAGATATATATCTCAGATTTATAGAAAAGGAAACTCTTTTATAAGTAAAGAAATTTCTAAGTTTGGAATAGGATCAGGACAAATAATGTTTTTGATGCAATTATATAAAAAAGATGGTATCAGTCAAGAGGAACTAGCTGAAAATTTACACATAGATAAGGGTACTACTTGTAGAGCTATAAAAAAGCTTGAAGAAGAAAGTTTCTTAATTAGGGTTAAAGATGAAAATGACAAAAGGGCTTATAAGTTATATCTAACTGAAAAGTCAAAAGATATGGAAGATAATATTAAAGGGATATTATATGAATGGGAAAAACATATCTCAAAGGATCTTTCACAAGAAGAAGTAGATTTTTTACTTACTGTGTTAAAGAAAATATGTATAAGTCAAAATATTAAATAGGAGGTTTAAGATGAAAGATAATCAACAAATTTTAGGTACAGAGCCTATAGGAAAATTACTGATAAAATATTCTGTTCCAGCTATTATAGGTATGATAGTGAACGGATTATACAATGTAGTAGATAGAATATTTATAGGAAACATTCCAGGAGTTGGTCCACTTGCTATAACAGGGCTTGGTGTTACTATGCCTATTATGACTATAATAATGGCATTTGGTATGTTAATAGGTATAGGTACTACAACAAACATATCTATTAAATTAGGTCAAGGTAAAAAAGAAGAAGCAGAAAAGTTAATAGGTAATGCAATTACATTAGCATTAATAGTAGGTTTATTAATATCTGTTTTTGGGTTAATATTTGAAAATCAAATACTTAACATGTTTGGAGCTAGTGAAGGTAGTTTACCTTATGCAAAAGCATATATAAACATAATATTATTAGGTAGTGTATTTAACTTATTAGGGTTTGTTTTTAACAATGCCATAAGAGGAGATGGAAACCCTAAACTTTCTGCAATGATAATGGTTGTAGGGTGTCTTACTAATATAGTATTAGATGCTTTATTTATAATGGTTCTTAAGATGGGAATACAAGGTGCAGCAATTGCAACTATAACATCTCAATTTATAACTAGTATATGGGGATTATCGTATTATTTAAGAGGAAAATCAAATTTAAAGTTTAGAAAAACTAGTTTAAAATTAGATAAATCTTTAGTAGCATCAATATTTGCAATAGGATCTGCACCATTTGCAATGCAAATAGCTGCAAGTTGTGTTCAAATAATATGTAATAATTCACTTAAAACATACGGTGGAGACTTAGCTATAGGTGCTATGGCTACTATAAACTCTGTAATAATGATGGTAGGTATGCCAATAGTTGGTATAAGTCAAGGAGCTCAACCTATAATAGGATTTAATTACGGTGCTAAAAAGTATGATAGAGCTCATAAGGCTCTTAAAATATGTGCAACAGCTGCAACAATAGGATTATCTATTGGATGGTTATTAGTTCAATTAGTACCAGGACCAATTGTAAGTATGTTTAATAGCGATGCAGAACTTGTAAGTATATCAGTAGATGGAATTAGAAAATACTTAAGTATGATGCCATTAATAGGGGTATCAATGATAGGTTCAAACTATTTCCAAGCAATTGGTAAAGCTAAACATGCTATGGTATTAAGTTTACTTAGACAGGTAATATTATTAGTTCCTATGATGCTAATATTGCCTAGAATATTAGGATTAAATGGTGTTTGGTTTGCTCAACCAATAGCAGACCTTATATCATTTGTAGTTACTGCAGTATTACTAATTAAAGAAGTGAAATCAGATAAAATAGAAACAAATGATAAAGTAGAATCAGAAATTATATCACTAGAGGTATAATTTTGTTAATGATAAATTTTTTATATATTTTTAAATAATAATATAATGTGAACTTGAAAGTAGGAGGTATACTCCTACTTTTTTATTTATTAATTACTTTCTCCTTCATCAAAAGCAAAGTTACAAACAGTAACTTTGCTTTTTGATTTCGTCGAAATCAAAAAACTTATTCTACTTTACGAAATGCTACAACCTGAAAAACAGTTGTATCTTTTCGTAAAGTTCAATCATGTTTTTTTGTGCTATGTTTGGCGACCAAATCTACTTGATAGTCCTCACATAACTTGTTTTGTTACACGTTTTACAATAACTTTCATTACCTTGTTTTATTCCTCCTTTTGTAATTAGTAGTATATATACTACTAAACCTTGTTATTTGATGTTACTCAATTATATAAAATCCTAATATTTTTTATAAATTATGTGCATAAAAAATGACCTAAAATAGGTCACCTTAAAAACTTTTTTTGCTTTTCTCTAATAAAATACTCTCTTCCCTGTTACTATTATTAGTATGAATAACTATTGGTTAATAATAATACTGATAATCAAAAAGGAGCTACAATAAGCTCCTTTTTAACTAGTAATTTAAATTCTATTTACAGTATTTTATATTTTCATCATAACTTTATTTATTATAATATCCTTCTTCAAATACAAATAATGATTCTACATCTTCAGAGTCGCCATATATATTGAATCCATACTTATAACTTGTGAACCCATACTCATCGATTTCAATATCTCTATCATATTCTTGAAAAACTTCTTTTAAGTTTTCTATTTTACCTTTAGTTAAATTTATTTTATTAAATTTAACTTCTATTTCAGGAAAAATTTCAAATGCTATGCTTTTATGCTGATTATTATAATATACATGCATTAATTTAAAATCATCTACAAATTCTCCTTCTGATTTCTCAAAAGTTTCAGGTATAATATTTAATATAGTTGAAATTTCATCTTTTGTCATACCTATTTTTATATTTCCAATTCCTTCATAAGGATTTAGTATTAATTCCATATTATTTAATCTCCTTATTATCTTAATCCAAGTTTTTGTGTATATGAAATTGCCTTATTTATAGCTCCATTATATTTACTACCAAATCGATGTTAACTTTTTAATAATTTTTTTCATAACAATCCTCCATATATTTTTAATAATTTCAAAAGAAATTATATAATCAAAATACATAATAATATATAAAATTACATATTTTGTATATTATTTGTCTTATTTTTTTGTCAAATCATGTCGTGGTTATGTTCTTATTAAGTACCACTTAAATAAAATCAAATATACCTAATTATTAAATACGTTGATATTATTTTACTTCACTACCATTTTAACGTAATTTTTTATATGAATTAATATGAAAAGTGTTTAAAAATGTGTAATGCTATTGATTTTTTACACCTAAAGCTTTATATTATATATATAAAAAACAAATAAAAAAAGAGGATTTATCGGCTAAATAAATCCTCGTTATTAAATCCTAGTTTTCTATTTGTTTTTTATAACGGTAAAATGTCGGTTTTTTAAGATTAAGAATTCGCATTATTTCTTTAGATGAAAGTCCTTGTGCTAGAAGGTCTTTCATTTTTTTTATGCAGATTTCTATTTCTTCTTGTTTTATCATTTGACCTTTATTCTCCAAACTTTTCTTATACTTTTCTCTTCTTTTGCTAGGACTATAATTTTCCTTATCTCTTCTATTTTTTTCTTTTTGATTAAATAATGTAAGCATATGCTCCATTTCAGACTGAGTTATTCCAATCTCTTCAATTATCTTTGCATTAGTCCAAAGCATGCATTTTCTATCTTTTACAAATTTGTTAAAGCTAATTGATTTATCTGTATCTTGATAATCTTTTTGAGCTTGTTTAAAATTTCTGTAATACCTAACGGTTGGCTCTGTTGCTCTAGTTATATATTTTTCATCAAATCCTTTGTATCCAAAGTCTTTCATTTTATATGCTAGATTAATTGTTTCTTGCAAAGATTCCGTTTCTGAAAAATTTTGATGCAATAAACTTTGTCTATATATTAAACAGATAAAATCTCTTGCTCCTTCACAGTTACCTCTTAGCTCTACGAGCTTTTCTAAATCTCTACACTTTTTCCAATCCACATTAATATTCCAATTTAATACATATGCACCCTTATAAGTCTGTTGTGCTAGTTAAAATTATTTTCCAAATAAAGTAAATTGATTTTTTCAAAAACAATCTCCCATAAAGATTAGTATTTGTAAATATTAACCAAATACTAATCTTTTTATCTTAGCCATAGAATCATCATTTTTCATCAATTTATTTATTAGAAATGAAATATTATGAGCTAAAACTTTTATTGAGGTTCTAGTTATAAATCCTAGCATCGATTTACTTTTAACCTTATTTAAATTTAATTGTTCTGTTAATTGAGAAAAACTAG
>OODN01000221.1_pt1 | contig 44911 bp, 30 predicted proteins | sample 1671651 | NCBI WGS metagenome assembly OODN01 (sample SAMN06348178, study PRJEB24527) | human gut metagenome | biome: human gut; feature: ankylosing spondylitis patient; material: feces | host: Homo sapiens | place: China | collected 2015-10 | reverse complement strand
TGCGCTTGCCGTGGGCGATCGCGCGCCCTGGGCGCCGGCGCTGGATGGTCTGGTGCTCAACGTGCCCGCGGGCGGGCGCGCTTGCGTGATGGGCGCCTCGGGTGCTGGCAAAACAACGCTGCTTGCCCTGGCGGCGGGGGAATGCGCACCGTGCTCCATGATGTTCCAGGATGCGCGTCTGGTCGAGGACGCTTCTGCCTTGGATAACGTGCTCGTGTGCGCCGATGCACGCGTGGATGCCTCGAGTGCCGCAGCCCTGTTGCGCCTGCTGGTGCCGGGAATCGACGTGCATGCTTGTACGGCCGAGCTTTCGGGCGGCCAGCGCCGACGCGTCGAAATCGCTCGCGCCCTGCTGTGCCCGGGCGGTGCGGTGATTCTGGACGAGCCCTTTACCGGCCTGGATGTCGCCGCGCGCGATGCGACGGCCGAGGTCGTGCTCGACCTCCTCGATGGCCGCACACTCCTGTTCGCCACACACGACGCCTCCGACGCTCAGGCCCTCGATATCTCGGACATCATCACGCTCTAAATACTAACTCAGCAACAAAATGATCCGTTTTCCTCCGTCCCCATGGGGTCGGGTGTGGTATTCTATCTGCGGGGTAATACTTAGGAATACCAAGTAATACCAACGCCGCAGAAACAAACTCCGGATGCGGGCCAATCGGGTTGCCTTCACAGCCCGTCGCCCAGCCGCGTGGCCCGCATCTATCCGCACCACCGTCGTTTCAAAAAGGAAGCGCCATGGCAGAACACATGACCCCGGTTGTCGCGAAGGTCTTGCCCGAGGAGAAGGCAGCCTTCGCGGCGGCAACCCAGCTCGTGGGCACCACGCCGTCCAACGCCATCCGCATGTTTATCGCCGCGTTCAATCGTTGCGGCACCTTTCCGTTCGACATCTCGCCCAACGGGGCCTTCGGCAAAGACTGTCCCCAACAACTAGTCGTTGAAGAACGTCCCCAATGACTAGTCGTTGGGGACGTTCTTATATGACTACCCGTCGAGAGGAGGTTGGCATGCTCAATGCGATGATTTGGGCGCTTGCCTGTTTTGGCGTCGTCGCTGCCGATATAGCCCTGAGCGTCGTTTTGTTCTCCGCCCTTGGCGTCGCATCGGTGTTCATGGGTTTTTCAATCGATGACCTCGACATTCAATTGCTTCAGGCCGTCGCGCAGACGGTATCGTTTTTGATGGCGCTGCTGTGGTGGCGTTATCTGTGGCCGCGCTCGTTTATGGTGCGCTGGCAGGGCGAGCGCCCGCTTGGCGGGGGAGCAGGCAAAGCATGGAGGCGCATCGCCTGCGTTATCGTGATCGGCCTTGCCCTGCAGGTGGTCGTTGGCTACGTGACCGACGCCGTGCTGTCGCTGTTGCCCGAGGCGGCGGCCGATTACAGCGAGCTTGTCGAGGAGACGGGCATGGGCGACACGAGCTATCTGGCCGTCCTGACCACGGTGCTCGGCGCTCCGTTTTGCGAGGAACTGCTGGTGCGCGGTATCATTTTTGAGTTTTCGCTCCGAGCGTTTAACCCGCAGTGCCGTCCGCTCTGGAAACGCCGGCGCCGCGCGAACGCGCAAGACGGCGCCATGGTGCCCTGGGCGGCGCCGGACAAGCGAGGCATCGCCGCGGCGATTGTGCTGCAGGCGGCGGTCTTTGGCTTTATGCATATGAACTGGGTGCAGGGCTGCTACGCCGGCGCCGCCGGTCTGGTCTTTGGCTGGGTGCTCGTGACCACCGGAAAGCTCCGCTACACGATTCTGCTGCACTTTGCCTTTAACGCCGGGTCGTACCTCATGGGCCTGCTGTGGTTTGTGAACACGCCGCTCGACGTGATAATCACGGTCGCGATCGCCGGCGTGATCCTGGTGGAGGCAATGCGCTCGCTGCGCCAAGCGTGTGGGATGGACGCAGCGAGTGCACCACTTCGCTAGTTGCGGCGACCGCCTCCGTTGGCACCCTGACGCCCCTGAGCTGCGCGGTTGCGGCCTGCGGTGTTCTGCGCGCGCGACATGCCGCCGTGACCCTTGCTGCCCTTAGGCCCCTTGCCAGCGCCGGCGTCACCGTGCGGCTTGCCGCCCTTCTTGCCGGTGCCATGCCCACCGCCAGCAGACGTCTCGCCCGGGCGCGGCGGTACGGGACGGATCAGGCAATGCTTGGTGTAGCCGATCAGGTCACGACGCCCGGCTTTTTCCAGCGCCTCGCGCACGAGCTTGTAGTTCTCGGGCTTGCGATACTGGATGAGCGCGCGCTGCATGGCCTTCTCGTGCGGGTCGCGCGCTACATAGATCGGCTCCATGGTGCGCGGGTCCACGCCGGTGTAGTACATGCAGGTCGACATGGTGGACGGGGTGGGGTAGAAGTCCTGCACCTGCTCGGGCATGTAGCCCATGTCGCGCACAGCCTCGGCAAGCTCCACCGCTTCCTTCATCGTCGAGCCGGGGTGGCTCGAGATCAGGTACGGAACCACGTACTGCTTGAGTCCGTATTCACGGTTCAAGCGCTCAAATTTGCGACAGAACGCGTCGTAGACGGCGCGGCTCGGCTTGCCCATCACGGAGAGCACCGCGTCGCTCACATGCTCGGGCGCCACGCGTAGCTGGCCCGAGACATGGTGCTCCAGCAGCTCGCGCAAAAACTCGTCCGAGGCATCGGCCATGGTGTAGTCAAAACGGATGCCGCTGCGGACGAAGACCTTCTTGACGCCCGGCAGCTGGCGCAGGTCGCGCAGCAGCTGCGTGTAGCCGCTCTCGTCGACCACCATGTTCTTACACACGCTCGGCCATAGGCAGCGCTTGTTCTTGCACACGCCATGTTTGAGCTGCTTGTCGCAGGCCGGGCGGCTAAAGTTGGCCGTCGGTCCGCCCACATCGTTGATGTAGCCCTTAAACTCGGGGTCGTGTGTGAGCAGCTCGGCCTCGCGCATGATCGAGTCGTGGCTGCGCATCTGCAGCACGCGGCCCTGGTGGAAGGTCAGCGCGCAAAACGAGCACTCACCAAAGCACCCGCGGTTGGAGCTGATTGAAAACTTGATCTCGGCAAAAGCCGGCACGCCGCCCGCTGCGTCGTAATCGGGATGCCAATCGCGTGCGTAGGGGAGTTCGGCCACCTCGTCCATCTCGTCGGTGGTAAGCGTCGCGGACGGCGGGTTCTGCACCACATAGACGCTGTTGGGGTAGGGTTCTACCAGGCGATGCCCGGTGATGGGGTCCATGTTCTGCTGCTGCACGTTAAAGCTGCGCGCGTAGTTGAGCTTATCGGCGGCAAGGTCGTCCCAGCTGGGCAGCAGGTCGTAGTCGTAGACCTCGTCGAGCGAGCTGGTGCGGTAGACGGTGCCGTTGATATAGGTGATCTGATCGATGGGCAGGCCCGCGTCGAGCGCATCGGCGATCTCGACGATCGCGTGCTCGCCCATGCCGTAGATGAGGATGTCGGCGCCCGAATCGAGCAGCACCGAGCGCTTGAGCTTATCCTGCCAGTAGTCGTAGTGGGCCAGGCGGCGCAGACTCGCCTCGATGCCGCCGATGATGATGGGGGCGTCCTTGAACGTCTGGCGGATGAGGTTGCCGTAGACCGTGACGGCACGATTGGGGCGGTGCCCCTCCTCGCCACCGGGGGTATAGGCGTCGGTGTGGCGGCGGTGCTTGGTCACCGAATAGTGGTTGACCATGGAGTCCATGTTGCCGGCACTGACGAGAAAGCCCAGGCGCGGCTCGCCGAGCACCGTGATGCTGGCGGGGTCGGTCCAGTCGGGCTGGCAGATGATGCCCACTTTGTAGCCGTGCGCGTCGAGTACGCGGCTGACGATGGCCATACCAAAGCTAGGGTGGTCCACGTAGGCGTCGCCGCAAATGTAGACAAAGTCGCACTGGTCCCAGCCGCGCGCATCCATGTCGGCGCGGCTGACGGGGAGGAACTTGTCGCGGCCCGGACGCCAGGGGCGTGAGGGCGCTGCCTGGGCATGAGTGGCGTGGCCACCCTGGGCCTTGCCGCCACGCTTTTGCTGCTGGCCGCGCTGGGCATGCTTGCCGTGCTGGTTGTGCTGAGCGTCCTGGGGCTTTTTTGCCACGATTCCTCCCGTTGTTAGTATGCTGCACGTAATTGTAACCAGTCTTTTTGGGACGGGGCTAAAAAGACTGGTGGAGTACATGAGCTGGCGGATCGGCGCGTCGATGCGGGTGCCGTTTGTTTCCAGACTGTGTATCCCCGTGTCGAAGGAGCCGTCTCGCGCGCACGCCATGTTGTCAATGGGTTACAGTATGAACGGCGGCTATGTTTCCGCCAACGCACGAGAGGGTCGTCAACAAGGAGGATGCACGACGATGCAGCGTGCCAAACAGATATCGGAGTCCATCGAACTGGGCATTATCCTGGCGCTCGCCGGCGGCTTTATGGATGTGTATTCGTACATTGGGCGCGACCATGTTTTCGCAAACGCGCAGACGGGCAACATCCTGCTTGTGGGCGTGAGCATCTCGGAGGGCAATTGGGCACTTGCGGGGCGCTACTTCTTCCCTGTGGTGTCGTTTGCCGTGGGCATTATGCTTGCCGACCTGGTACACGAACGGTTTGGCAGCGTGATTCACTGGCGCCAAGTGACGGTGTTCTTTGAAGCCGTCATCTTGCTGGGCGTGAGCTTTATCCCGGGCGGCAATTTCAACCTGCTCGCCAACTGCCTCACCTCGTTTGCCTGCGGCATGCAGGTCGAGAGCTTCCGCAAGATCCACGGTCACGGCATCGCTACGACCATGTGCATCGGCAACTTGCGCAACGCACTGCAAAACGTGGACGATTACATCATCACCCACAAGCGCGGCTTTTTGGAAAACGGCCTGCTGTACTTTGGCGTGATCTTCACCTTTGTGTTTGGCGCCGTGCTGGGCAACTGGTGCATCGAGCGCATGGGGCTGCACGCCATTGCGGTGGCGAGCATGCTGCTGTTTATCGCGTTTGCCATCATGTTTATCGATCGCGAGCGCGACTTGCGTTTTCGCTGGAAAGTTGCGGCCGAGGCTTGGAAAGAGGGCTGTCGAAAGTAACCGAATGCGGCAAAGGGACAGCCCCTTTGCCGCAATATATTTTCATCTTCTGTTGAAACGCTTTAACAATTTTGATGTTCTCACGTGTTTTTTGTTTCAAAAGCGTTAGGATGGGACTCATAGCGTGGGGCGTAATGGGTGCCCCGCACACGATGGGAGGCTATCAATGGCTAATCGTTTCGTTCTCAATACCATTTCTTATCATGGTTCCGGCGCCATCAAGGAGATCCCCGGCGAGCTCCAGCGTCGCGGCTACAAGAAGATCTTCGTCTGCTCCGATCCCGACCTGGTCAAGTTTGGCGTTACCGCTAAGGTGACCGACGAGCTCGACGCCGCCGGCATCGCTTGGAGCCTCTACTCCGAGATTAAGCCCAACCCCACTATCCAGAACGTCAAGGACGGCGTCGAGGCCTTCAAGGCCGCCGAGGCTGACGCTATCGTGACCATCGGTGGCGGCTCCTCCATGGACACCGCTAAGGCCATCGGCATCATCATCAACAACCCCGAGTTCGCCGATGTCCGCAGTCTCGAGGGCGTTGCTCCCACTAAGAACCACGCCGTGTTCACCATCGCCGTGCCGACGACCGCCGGTACTGCTGCCGAGGTGACCATCAACTACGTCATCACCGACCCCGAGAAGGTCCGCAAGTTCGTGTGCGTCGACACCAACGACGCCCCCGAGGTCGCCGTCGTCGACCCCGACATGATGGCTTCCATGCCCGCCGGCCTGACCGCTTCTACCGGCATGGATGCTCTGACCCACGCCATCGAGGGCTACACCACCAAGGGTGCTTGGGAGCTCTCCGACATGTTCCACTTTGAGGCCATTAAGCTGATCAGCGAGAACCTGCGCGACTCCGTTGCCGAGGCCAAGTCCGGTCAGCCCGGCTCCGGCCGCGAGGGTATGGCTCTTGGCCAGTATGTCGCCGGCATGGGCTTCTCCAACGTCGGCCTGGGCATCGACCATGCCATGGCTCACACCCTGTCTGCCCACTACGACACCCCGCACGGCGTCGCTTGCGCCATGCTGCTGCCGATCGCTATGGAGTTCAACAAGCCGGTTTGCGCCGAGCGCCTGGCCAAGGTTGCCGTTGCCATGGGTGTTGACACCACGGGCATGAGCACCGACGAGGCTGCCGACGCCGCCATCGCCGCCGTCAAGCAGCTCTCTGCCGACGTGAACATTCCGCACGTCTGCGAGGCCATGAAGGCTGACGAGATCGAGGTCCTGGCCAAGGACGCCATGGCTGACGCCTGCTTCCCGGGTAACCCGCGCGAGGCGACGCTCGACGACGTCATCGAGCTCTTCAAGAAGATCTGCCCGGCTGCCTAACTTGGTTCGGCGGGCCCCTGCCCGTTAGCCCCACAATCGTCCTCGGACATGTCGGAAGCCCCCGCTGCGCACTTCGTGCGGCGGGGGCTTCCTCCGTCCTGCGGAAAGATTGTGGGACTAACGGCAGGGGCCGCCGGCTCGTTATCGTGGCGGGCGCAGTCCTGGCGAGCTCGATGGGTCATCTCGCTAGGTAAAAAGATGGCTCGCGGTGGTATTGTTGCTGTGGGTTTAATTCGATATGAAAGGGTGACTTTGGTGTCCAAGATGGATTCTACGCTCTCCTATATTACTGACCAGTTGAAGGCGCTTACCTCGATTGCTTCGCCTACGGGCTATACCCGTGCGGCGACTGATTATCTGATGGAGGCCCTGCGCGATATGGGGTTTGGGCCCGAGCGTTCTAATAAGGGCAACGTGCTCGTTGAGCTTGGTGGCGAGGGTGAGCCGCTCGTACTGGCGAGCCATGTCGATACCCTGGGCGCCATGGTACGCTCCATTAAGGACAATGGTCGCTTGCGTCCCACGACGCTCGGCGGGCATCAGTGGTCTACGGCCGATGGCGAGAACTGTACCGTCTACACACGCGATGGCAATGTCTACACGGGCGTGGTCCTCAATACCGAGCCTTCGGCGCATGTGGCCGATGAGCCGGTCAAGACCATCGAGAAGAACATGGAAATCCTGCTCGACGAGAACGTTGACAGCAAGGACGATGTACTCGAGCTGGGTATTCAGACCGGCGACATCATCGCTATGGATCCGCGTACCACGGTGACGGAGAGCGGCTACATCAAGAGCCGCTTCCTGGATGACAAGCTGTCGGCGTCGATTCTGCTGGGCCTGGCCCGCGCCGTTGCTGGCGGCGAGGTGACGCTTTCGCGCAAGGTATCGCTGCTCTTTACGGTGTACGAGGAGGTCGGCCACGGCGGTGCCTTTGTGCCGGACGACACGCGCGAGATGATCAGCGTGGACATGGGCTGCGTGGGCGACGACCTGGGTTGCACCGAGCGCATGGTTTCGATTTGCGCCAAGGATTCGGGCGGTCCGTACAACTACGACCTGGTGACCACGCTGTCCAACATCGCGCGCGAGCTGGAGCTCGATTACGCCATCGACGTGTACCCGCACTACGGCTCCGACGTCGAGGCCACGCTCTCGGCCGGCTACGACATTCGCCATGGCCTGATCGGCCCCGGCGTGTACGCGAGCCACAACTACGAGCGCAGCCACATCGACGGTGTGCGCAACACCTACGAGCTCGTTCGCGCCTACGTCCAGCGCTAGGGAAGTAGTTTGCGACTCGGCTGACCAATCGCTAAGGCCCGATTTCTCGGGCCTTTTTTCGCCTTAGGTCGTTTAGTATTATGATGTATGTAATATGTTAACTAAACGCGTAAATTACTTAACGAGGTGATGCAGCATATGAATACATCTGAGTACTTATCTATGGGTGATGCCGCCCGCCTGTTGGGCGTTACGAAAGCCCGCATATCGCAACTTGCCGCATCGGGAACGCTCGCGTGCGATATTGTGGGCGGACGGAAGATGGTTGAGTATGATTCTGCGCTCGCTTATCAAAAGGTCCGCAAACGTGGACGCCGTCCTGCGGCCGATGTGGGGCGCAAGTTTACGCTGATGTCGGCCGACCATGAGGTCGCGCATGTCTCATTTGATCCGACACGTGAGTTTCCCTTCGAAATCGCCGAGGTGCTCGATGCGCAGAGGATGCCGTTTGGCACGTGCTCGAGTTCTTCTCCTACGGTGAATAAACGGGAGCTCAACGTGTGGTGGAGCCATCGGTCGGTGCCTGACGTCCGCCCCGGACTCGTCTCGCGCTATCGTGAACTGGGAATTGCCAGTGGCATTGAGGTGCCGGTTCAGTGCCTGGGCCTATCGCTTTCGGATTGCTATTGGCTGCGGCCGGCCGATTGCGCCGAACTCAAATGGCAAAACATCAATTACTTTGAGAACGAATTTGAGCGATCGGCGCCCGAAGAGCGTTCGGGTTGGCTGGAAGGCATCGGTCTTAAAAATCCTGATAACACGTCCGAGGGCGAGCTCCCTAAATCGTGGATGATTCGCAACGGTGTTCGCGTTCTGGTCAAGGGATGCGGCATGGACGACCAACGGCCCTTTAACGAGGCGGTTGCAACGGCTCTGTATCGTCGCTTGCTGTCGGAGGGCGAGTTTGTTCCTTATACGGTTGAGCGGATGTTCGATGGCCCTGCGTGCCTGTGCGAGGATTTTCTTGACGGCCGCGAGGAATATGTTCCGGCTGTTTACGTTAAGAACGCCCTTGGTGGCCAGCGAGGAAGCTCGACGTACGACCGGTACTGCCGCTTTCTTGGTAAGCATGGAGCAGACGAGGCCGCTGTGAGAAGGTCTATGTCGCAGATGATCGTTTGCGATGCCCTTTTGGCCAACAGCGATCGCCATTGGCGAAACTTCGGCATCATCCGCAATGTCGACACCCTGGAGATAAAACCTACTCCGCTGTTCGATAGCGGCAACTGTCTGTGGTACAACGTGCCAACTGCCGTGCTCGCAGCTGGGGAGTTTGGGTTTTCCGCTAAGCCGTTTGGGCCCGACCCTTCCGTCCAGCTGGCGCTTGCGGATTCGCTCGATTGGTTCGATTCATCGTGGCTCAACGGATTTGTTGATGAGGCGATCGAGATTCTTTCGCAGAGCGAATGGGCCACGGCGGAGGGTCGACTCGAGGCCATCCGCCGCGGCCTCGAGCGTCGCATAATCGAGGTTGGTGCCGCTGTTGAGGTACTTCGACACGTGCAGCGATAAACCCGCGGCTACTTAAGTGCGCCGGTCACGGTGCCGCCGCCCAGGACGATGTCGCCGCGGTATATAACGACAGCCTGGCCGGGGGCGATGGCGCGCTGCGGCTCGTCAAAGGTCAGCAACATTTGCCCGTCTTCGCCGCGCGTAAGGGTCGCTGCCTGGTCCTTTTGACGGTAGCGGTACTTGGCGCCCACCTGAATGCCGCTGGCATCGAGCTCCGCCTCCATGTGGTCGGCAGGGGCGCTCCAAATCCAGTCGTTGGCCGTGAGCGCCGTGGCCGTCAGGTCCTCTGCCTCGCCCAGATGCACGATGTTGTTGACGGCGTCGACACTCGTTACGTACACGGGATGCGCCATCGCGACGCCCAGGCCCTTGCGCTGGCCGATGGTGTAGCGCAGCGCGCCGTTGTGGTGCCCGACCACGCTGCCGTCGCGCCATACGATATCGCCCGGTTCGGCGGCATGTCCGCAGCGGCGCTCGATATAGCCCGCGTAGTCGTCGTCCGTGATAAAGCAGATGTCCTCGCTTTCGGCCTTCTTGGCGTTGGCAAAGCCCTGCTCGGCGGCAATGCGGCGCACGTCGTGCTCCTTGTCCAGGCCTGCCAGCGGAAAGATCGTGTGCGCCAGGCGCTCCTGCGTAAGCGAATATAAAAAGTAGCTTTGGTCCTTTTTAGGGTCCTCGCCGCGATGCAGCTGCCAGGTGCCGTCGGACGCCTGGCTCGTTTTGGCGTAGTGACCTGTGGCGATGTAATCGCAGCCCATATTGAGTGCCGCATCGAGCAGCGCGCCAAACTTAATATGGCGGTTGCAGATGATGCACGGGTTGGGCGTCAGCCCCTCCTGGTAGGCGTTCACAAAGCGCTCGATCACGTTGCGGTCGAAGGTTTGCTGCAAGTCGAGCACGTGATGGGGTATCCCCAGGCGCTCGGCGACGGCCTTTGCATCGGCGATGTCGCGGTCGACCTTACTCATGCCCGTGGTGGGATCGGGCGCGGGGCAGGTGAGGCGCATGGTGGCACCGACACATTCGTAACCCTGACTTTTGAGCAGATACGCGGTCACGCTGGAATCGACGCCGCCGCTCATGGCGACGAGCACGCGCTTGTTGTGCATGGGGAGGTTCTCCTTGGTGGCATGTGGCCAAAAAAGAAAAGCGGCGCGGGAGGCTGGTTCCGCGCCGCAGACATTGTAGCAAGTTCGGGCGTCCTGTGGGACACCCTGTTGGGATGAGCTCAGACTGCCAGAAGAGAGGGGGGCGGCGTGCCTTGGACTCGTTCTAGGAACGAGAGCTCTAGTCCTGGAAGAGTGCCGTGGACAGGTAGCGCTCGCCGGTGTCGGCGAGCAGCGCCACGATGGTCTTGCCCTCGTTCTCGGGGCGCTTGGCCAGCTGCAGTGCGGCCCACACGGCGGCGCCGGACGAAATGCCCACGAGCACGCCCTCCTTGTGGCCCACGGCGCGGCCGGTGGCAAAGGCGTCGTCGTTCTCGACGGGGATGATCTCGTCGTAGACCTGGGTGTCGAGGACGTCGGGCACAAAGCCGGCACCGATACCCTGGATCTTGTGCGGGCCGGCCTGGCCCTTAGAGAGCACCGGGGAGGTGGCGGGCTCGACGGCGACGACCTGAATCTCGGGGTTTTGCTCCTTGAGGAACTCGCCCACGCCGGTCACGGTGCCGCCGGTGCCGACGCCGGCGACGAAGATGTCGACCTTGCCGTCGGTGTCGTCCCAGATCTCGGGGCCGGTCGTGGCTTTGTGAATGGCCGGGTTCGCGGGGTTCACAAACTGGCCGGCGATGATGCTGTTGGGGGTCTCCTTCTGCAGCTCCTCGGCCTTGGCGATGGCGCCCTTCATGCCTTTGGAGCCGTCGGTGAGCACGAGCTGTGCGCCGTATGCCTGCATAAGCTTGCGGCGCTCGACGGACATGGTCTCGGGCATGGTGATGATCACCTTGTAGCCGCGGGCCGCCGCCACCGAAGCGATGCCGACGCCGGTGTTGCCGCTCGTGGGCTCGATGATGGTGTAGTCGCCGCCACGCACGAGCTTGCCGGCCTTCTCGGCCTCGTCAATCATGTTTTTGGCGACGCGGTCTTTAACGGATCCGGCGGGGTTGAAGTATTCCAGTTTGACGAGCACGCGGGCCTTGAGGTCCTCGTCGGCCTCAAAGTGGGTGAGCTCCAGAAGCGGGGTGTGGCCGATAAGCTGATCGATGGACGTGTAAACATTGCTCATGGTGAACCTCCAAAGTGTTCAAATGACTGGATACCGTGTGGTTTTACGGTGTGTAGCAGCGAAACCCACAAACCTTATAGGTTGTTCGTTTTGCTGTTGGCAAGCATGGTAGACAGTAAAGCCTAGTAACGCAATAGGAAATAGAAGATTATTACGAGTCGATTAACCATCTTGACGGGAATAGGTATTTTCAAAACCAATTTTTCGGCTAGAATTTCTACGAATTAAAAGACCGAAAGGCAGCTATATATATGTTGGTTTCCACAAAGGGCAGATATGCCCTGCGCGTTATGGTCGACCTGGCCGAGCATCAGGCGGCCGGTCGCATCCCGCTCAAAGAGATCGCGGCGCGCCAGGGGATTTCGGAGAAGTACCTCGAGAATATTCTGGCTACGCTCGTGCGCGCCAACATGCTCTCGGGCATGCGCGGCAAGGGCGGCGGCTATGTGCTCACGCGCCCGCCCGAGCAGTACACGGTGGGCGAGATCTTGCGCCTGACCGAGGGCAGCCTGGCGCCGGTCGCCTGCCTGGATGGCGACTGCAAGGGTTGTTCGCGCTCTGACGAGTGCCCCACGCTCGACGTGTGGAAGAACCTGGACAAGCTCATCAACGACTACCTCGACGGTGTGACGCTTGATCAACTTGTCGCTCCCAACGAAGGCTACGACTACGTGATCTAGCCCACCTGCCATTTGGGGACGGGGTGGAAATGGCAGATTCTCTCGCCCTTTGAGACTTGGCAAATAAGAAGGCCGCCCATTTTTGCGATGGGCGGCCTTCGTTTTGGGCTGTTGAGACGGGCGCGGCCGGAATGGCCGTTTTAGCCCTCGGCGATGCTGTCGAGGATGCTGCGCATGATGGACACCAGGATGCTGCCCATAAAGGCCGATCCAAAGCTGGCGATGGAGATACCCGCGCCCAGCAGATTGACCGACAGATAGCTGGCCAGCTCGAGCATAAAGCTGTTGACTACGAGCTGAAAAATACCCAGCGTAATGATCGTGAGCGGCAGCGAGATAACCGTCAGGAACGGCTTGACGAGCGAATCGACGATGTTCAGGAACAGTCCCACGAAGGCGAAACAGACCCAGGCCTCGGCAAAACCGAAGGGCTGGATGCCGGGGACGAGGAACGTGGCAATCGCGATGGCGATCGAGGTAAAGAGCCAGTTAAGCATAAAGCGCATGGTGTGAATCCTTTCTTGCGCAGGGTGCGTCGGTGTCGCGTGAAGCGGTTTGCTGCGGCAGCTTGGACGGCCGCTCGGGTGTGCCGCCTTGTTCGGCCGCCCATTGTCTCAGATATTCGTGGAGCTTACGTGCGCATTCGGTTTCAAAACGGCGTTCGTCCTGAAAAACGCGCCGCTGGCAGAGAGTCTTGTCGCTTTAGTTTGGTGGTGTGCTACACTGCTACGGGCAAAAGCCACAGGCGTTGCCCTATTGCATAGAACGGGCGAACGATGCCCGATGTCAGTATCAACTTCGATGCCTTATGGCGGGTTTGGCGGTGATCGATGAATATCGAGAACATGTTTGACAAGCCTGATGTCAAGCAGCTGGTCCACGCATTTAGTCTTTTGGATGACGAGAAGGATATCCAGGCGTTTTTGACCGATATCTGCACGCCGCGCGAGATCTGCGATCTTTCGCAACGTCTGCAGGTTGCGCGTTATCTGGATGAGGGCGAGCCTTATGTTGAGGTTCAGGCCCGCACCGGCGCTTCGTCCACTACGGTGAGCCGCGTTTCAAAGGCACTCAACGGCGAGTACGGCGGCTATCGCAAGATCCTCATCAAACTGGAGGATGGCGAGTAGGCCAGCGGCAACAAACGAATTGCGCAGAACCGTCCCTTCGGGGGCGGTTTTTTGATCCTTTGGGGACGGAGGAAAACGGATCGCTGGGTTAGACTGACCTCCTCGGTGATCCATTTTCCTCCGTCTCCAAGGGGTCAAATCTGTTGGCGTGGGGCAAATCTGTCCGCGCGGGCGGGTAGGATGGAAACATTGAATATTGCGAACGGTTTGAGTGGAGGACCATGCCTGTTCGAATCTATACCACCAACGCCGGCGCGGATTTGAGCGATGCCGAGGCGGCGCTGCTTGCCGACCTTATTGCCCGCCACGGGCGTGCCGTGCTGCTGGCGCCAACGTTTGCTGAGCTCGACCTGTGCCGTCATGATGCGGCGGAAGCCGGCGTTTCGCTGGGTATTGACTACAAGACGCCTACATCGTGGCTTCGCTCGCTTTGGGAGCTTTTGGGCGACGGGCGCGGTTTCGTCGACAACCTGCAGCGCCAGATGCTGTTTTCGGACATGGTAGCGCGCCTCGACGACGCCGACCTGCAGCCGCTTTCGCGCAGCCAGGGCACGGTGCGTATGCTCGCGCGTATGGCTCGCGATGTGCTGCCGGGTGTGGCAGGGACAGGCACCGAGCGTTGCTGCGACAACGTTTGCAAGCCCAAGCCCAAAAGCGACGCCGAGGCTCGCGTGTTTGAACTTTTGTGCGCCTATGCGCGCGGTTTGGACCGTCGAGATATGGTCGAGCCCTGCGAGGCGGCTGACATTATGGCCGATGCCCTGGCCGATAACCTGCCGGCGTGCACCCGCGCCGTATGCGTGCGCGGTATCACGTCGTTTACGCACGGCCTGCTCGAGCTGCTGTCTGCCGTGGCGAACAATGGGGGAGAGGTCGTCGTACTGCTTGCCTGCGAGCAGGCGGCGATGCGCGAGGAGCTTGCCGCGGCATTTGATGCCCGCGGTGTGCTGTTCGAGGCCGCGCCGCTGAGGGAGGACGCCGTCGCGTCTGATGCCGCTTGCGGGACCGCCGCTCAGCCTGCCTTTATTGAGGTCGCCGGCCCCCATGCCCGTGCCCATGCTTATGCGGACGCCATCGATAAGTTGGCGAAAACGCACAAGGAGTCCAAGGACGATAAGGCTGCTGCAACGCCCGCCGACCCCGTACGCGTGCTCGTTGTTTCTGCCCGGGCACCCCAGCTGTTCGGTGAGCTCGCCTCTCGTCTGGCGGCTCGTCATATCGCTGCCGAGACAGTTGAGTTCACGGCGTTTTCTCAATCCATTGCGGGCAGGCAGTTCACGGCGCTCGCCAACCTGATCGAGCGTATGAAGGCCGCCGACGAAGGGGCAGCTTCTAAGACTGAGTGGTGGCCCGCGCCGGAGCTTACCGACTGGATTTACAGTCCGCTTTCGGGCGCTGATGCCGTCAATGCCCGTACCTTCGATAAGAACATGCGACTGTCGCGCAGCAAGACCACTGCGGGCGTCAAGAGCCTGCTGCAGAGCGTGCAGGGCCAGGTGAGGGGCGCGCGTAAAGCGGCGAGCGACGAGAACTGGTTTAAGAACGTGCCGTGCGTGGTCTCGGACGTGTTCCAGGCGCTGTGGCGCGACAAGCCCGTGACGGCGCTCAAGGCCATGCTTGCCGTTGCCGAGGCACTGCCCGATCGCGCGCTTGGTGGTCTCGACGGTCAGGCCCGTCGCCAGGCGGAGGTGGCCCTGCTGCGCCACGCGATCGACATCCTTATGAACGATGCTCGCGCGCTCGACGTGTCGCAGGCCGCGACCGTGCCCGTGCTCGATGGCATTCGCACCAAGGTGGACAAGCGTAGCACCGCCTACGATTACGAGACCTACGAGGTTGACCGTGCGCCACGTGCCCAGGTTCGCTTTACTTCGCTTGCCGATGCGGCGGCCCTGCGCCCCGGCAGCTACGATGCCGTGCTGTTTGCCGACGTCGACCTGGACAGTTATCCGCTCTCACATGAGGAGGGCCCGCTGGCAACGCTGGCGGCAGAGTTAGATCGCAGCGGTGTGACGCTTGAGCCTGCCGCCTTGTTGCGCGTGCGCTTTGGCCGCGCGATGCAGGCCGCGCGCGGTCCGGTTACGCTCGCCCGCGTGACGCACGATCGCCAGGCGCGCGAGTGCTACCCGGCTGCCGTGTGGACCGAGTTTCGGGCGCATGCCGAGGCCGCTAACGATGCTAAGGCCGCTGACGCCGACAAGGCCGCTGGCGACGCTAAGGCCGCTGGCGCCGACAAGGCGAAGTGCGTGGGTGAGGGCGATATCGTAAGGGACTTCGATCCCGCGGCAGGCGAAGGTCTTAGGCGCGAGCGCGTGACCTGCGAAGCTCCTCAGCATCTGAGCGATGAAGCCATTCCGTATTTGGTCCTGCGTCGTCGCGATGGCGAGGGCGAGGATGCGCCGCTGGTGCCGCGCCTGACGTCTGCCTCGCAGATCGAGGCCTATTCGACCTGCCCGCTATGCTGGTTCGTCTCGTACCGCGTGAAGCCCCAGTCGATCGACGCTGGCTTTGGCAATATGGAGAAGGGCAACTTTGTCCACGACGTGCTGGAACACTTGCATGCCCGTCTGCCCCAGGAGGGCATGGAGCGCGTGACACCCATGAATCTGCCACGCGCGAAGGAGCTGCTGCGCGAGGTCTTTGACGAGACCTTGGCCGAGCATGCGGGCAAGCGCGGTACCGAGGGCCCGCTCGTGCCGCTCTCCCCGGTGGAGGAGCGCCAGGTGGCCGAGATTTTGCCGCAGCTGGAGGGCGTTCTTGCCTACGAGTCCGAGGCGCTCGCGCCCTTCGCGCCGCGCTACCTGGAGTTTGCGTTCAACGAGCTCCAGGTCGAGTATGCCGGCTGGCCGCTCGGCGGGCGCATCGACCGCGTGGATGTGGATGCCGAGAATCGCGCCGTGGTAATCGACTACAAGCATCGCACGGGCGTTGAGGAGTTTAAGCTCGCCGATCCCACGGTGCGCGACGAGGAGTCGGGCGAGGCCCCCATCGACGACCCGCGCTGGTTGCCGCCCCATACTCAGACACTCATCTACGCGCAGGCCATGCGTCGGGCGCTGGATCTGGATACCCGCGCCGCGCTCTATTTTTCGACCAAGGGCGGCAAGCCCGCGCTGCGCGGTGCGGCGAGCGCCGAGTTGCTTGAGGAAGAGCGCGGCGACGGCCGCATCCCAGGCCTTAAGAAGGGCTTTCCCGGCGAGGGCGGCAACATGGACTTCGATGCGCTGCTCGATCGCGTGGAGACCGGCATTGCCGAGCGTCTGCGCGAGCTCGAGACAGGCAACGTTGCCGCCGTCGACCCGACGTCGGCTCAGGCCGCGCATGCGCGCTGCTCGTATAACCACGAAGGAACGTTTGTAAGGAGGGACGTGTAGACCATGGATCTTTCGACTTTGATGCCGCAACAGCTGCAGATCGTCAAAACGCTCGACCGCCCGCTGTTTGTCTCGGCGGGCGCCGGTTCGGGTAAGACCTTTACCCTCACGCGCCGCGTTGTCTATGCGCTCTCGCCCGAATCCGGTCCGTTTGTCGAGCATCTGGACCAGGTGCTCGCCATTACCTTTACCAAAGATGCCGCGGCCGAGATTCGCGACCGCGTGCGCCGTGCGCTTATCGACGAGGGCATGGACGAGGAAGCACTGACCGTCGACGACGCGTGGATCTCGACCATTCACGGCATGTGCTCGCGTATCCTGCGCGCGCATGCGTTGGAGCTGGGCATCGATCCCGAGTTCACGGTGCTCACCGATACCGACGAGCTCATGGACCAGGCTGTTGAGCATGTGCTGGGTCGCGCGACGGCACCCGATGCCGCGCCCGAGCTCGCCGCTTCGCTTAAGGCCCTCTACGCTTGGTATCCCATGGCGGGCGAGGGCGGGCCGTTTGGCGCCGGTACCACCATCAAGGGTCTGGTGCGCGACCTGCTGGAGCTCTCGAGCCAGCTGCCGGGCGGCATGGACGATGTGTGCGTGGCGCGCGGCCAGGCTGACACTTCGGCGCTTGCCGACGCCTATCGCGCGGCGTTGGGTGCGAGCAAGGCCGCGACCGAGAAGGCACAAGTGGCACTCGACGCCATCGACGCGTTTGAGGCGAGCGGCAAAACCATGGAGGACGCGGCGCGGCTCATGATGTCGTGTACCATGCCGCGCGCGAGCAAGGCATTCCCTAAGGAGCAGATTGAGCTGCTCAAGGCCGAGGCCGCCGATGCATTTATCAATATCGTGCTCGCCTGCGGTGGTCCCGCGCTCGATGCACTGGTTGGCTTGGCCCGCTCTGTAGAGGCTGAGTACCGCGCGCTCAAGGCTGCCCAGTCCGCCCTCGACAACAACGACCTGCTGCGCATGGCCTACGAGGCCCTGCGCGACTACCCGGCCATTCGAGCTGCCTATGAGGGCCGCTTTAAGATGGTCATGATCGACGAGTTCCAGGATACCGACCAGATGCAGGTCGATTTGATTCGTTACCTGACCGGTGCGGGGGAGCGCGCGCTGTGCACCGTGGGCGATGCGCAGCAGTCGATCTATCGCTTCCGTGGTGCCGAGGTCGAGGTCTTCCGCCGCCAGGAGCGCAAGGTGGGCGCCTCGGGGACGGCCGAGGCGGCGGCCGTCGCTGGCACTGCTGCCGATGTCCCCGCCGGCGAGCTCGTTAAACTTGTGCGCAACTTCCGCAGCCATGACGAGGTGCTGCGTTACGTGGCACGCGTCTTCGACGGCGATGACGGCGGCCTGATGCAGGGCTTTTTGGATCTTGAGGCGAGCGACGGCCGCAAGGACACGCTGGTGGCAGACGCCTCGCGTCGGCAGGCGCTCTTTGTTGCCGGCGGCAGTACGCAGGAGCGCACACAGGCCAAGGCCCGCGCGATCGCGGAGCGGTTCCGCGCGCTTGCCGATGCCGGTCAGCCCCAGGGCGGCATGGTGCTGCTGCTGGGCCGCATGACCAACGCCGACGTCTATGCCCAGGCTTTCCGCGACCAAGGACTCGACTGCGTGATCGCGGGTGGCTCGGTCTTTGCCCAGGCAGCCGAGGTGCAGACGGTGCGCGCCCTAGTCTGCGCGCTCGCCAACCCGGCCGATACGGCGCAGGGCCTTATGCCGCTGCTCGCCTCGCCGATGTTTGCGCTCGGCGCCCAGGAGTTCCTGGCGCTGGCGACCAAGCTCGATAGCGAGACGGGGGAGACCTCGCGCCGGAATATCGACGCGGGCATCATGAGCGATTCCGATGTGCCCGGCTTGCAGGGCTTGCCACTGGTGACGCGCGCCCGCGAGGTGCTGCGCTATGCGCTGCGCCGCGTGGGACGTGATTCGTTCGCCAACATCGCGCGCGACGTGGTCAACGCCTCCGGCTGGTTTGTGCGTCTGGCGCAGCGTGGTCCCGAGGGCAAGGCCATTGCCGCCAACGTGCTCAAGGCGCTCGACGCCGTGGCCGAAGCGGAGGCCGAGTTCGGTAACTCGCCGCGCTCCATTGCGCTGGCCTTTGACCGCTTCCTGGCGGGCAAGGAAGCCCCGGGCGCGCTCAACGAGGAGGGCGACGGCGCGGTGCGCATCATGACGGTGCACGCCTCCAAGGGCTTGGAATATCCGGTCGTGGCGGTCGCCGAGTGCTTTGGCGTGCGCAAGTCCTCGGGTGCGGCACAGATGGGTCGCGTCGAGGGCGGAGCGCAGGTCGTGGCACTGCCGGCACGCTTCGACGGCGTTAAGCTCGCCGACGGAACCTTTGTGAAGGGCGACGACGTTAAAAAGCAGTTTGAGCATGCGTTTAAGGGCAAGGGCACGTCGCTGTGGCTGCCGCCGGAGCTCATGGAGGACGTCTGTGCGACGGGTTCTCCCGCCGAGGCATTTGCTCGCCTGCGCAACGATGACCTGCAGCTTTCGCTCGAGGAGCGGGCTCGTCTGCTCTATGTGGCCATGACGCGTGCGCGCGAGCTGGTGATCTTGGCGATGGATGCCGGCGTGAGCCGTGGCAAGCTGTGCGCGCCGACCTTCGACGTCGAGACCGATCTGACCTATGACGTGCTGCGCCGTATTTTGCCGACGGACGGCCTGGACATGCCACAGCTCGATGCCGACCGCCTGGTGTTCGACAACTCCCAGCCGGGCGACTACGAGCTTATCTCGCTGGCGGACTTTACGTTTGGCGAGCAGGCGTTTGAGGCCAACGCTTTACTGGATGCCGAGGGCAGGCTTGTCTGCGGCGATGCGGAGCCGGAGGGTGCCGGTGCAGATGCCCGCGCCGCCGTTCCCGGTCCTGCCGACCCCGAGCCCGATGCGTTTGAGCTCGTGTATCCCCAGGCGGTGGGCGTGCGCATGGGCGCCTGTCCGTTCCCGGCGCGTGACTCGTATAGCTACTCGTCAATTGCCGCGGCGCTCCATGCCGAGTCCGAGGACCGTGCCGCCGAGGCACACGTGCCCATGGACGAGGCTGGCGATGATGCCGAGTCGGATGGCTCGGAGATGGCCGATGCGGACGTGGCTGCTGTCGAGCCCGCCGGCAATCCCATGGCCTTGGGTTCGGCCTTCCACGCCGCATGCCAGTGGCTCATCGAGATGGGTGCCGATGCACTGCCCACCGCGCGCGCCGAAGCGCTGGCGCGTCTGTGGCGCTTGACGCCGGAGCAGCGCGAGCGCTTCGACGTTGCCCTGGACCGCTGGCTCAAGTCGGCTGTTCGTGCCGACCTGCTCGCGTGGCCGTGCGTTCGCGCCGAGGTGCCGTTCTTCTCGCTGGGTTGCGAAGACGAGGACATCGCCCGCTACGGTGCCTATGCCGAGGGCGCCATCGACGCTTTGGCGACGAACCCGGCGGATTCGTCACGCGCGCTGGTCATCGACTACAAGACGGGCGGCACGCCGGACGAGACGCCGGAACAGCTGCGGGAGAAGCACGCCCTGCAGGCGCGCGTCTACGCCGATGTTCTGCACAAGGCGGGCTTTGAGGCCGTGACCGTCAAGTTCGTCCGCGTGGAGCAGGCCGATCCCGCCAACCCCTGCGAGCCCCAGGTGGTCACCTACAACCTCTAACCCTCAACAACCTGCGGTGGAATACGGACTGTTTTGGCCAAAAAAGCCGCCAAACAGTCCGTATTCCATCGCAACTCAATAGGAGCCGTGTGGGTTTGGCTAGGTTCGGGTGCTGTCCGTGCCGTGGGGTAAAATCGTTCAGTCAGAACACGAACCCGCATCGGAGCTCATCACATGGCATTCGTCCATCTGCACAATCACACTGTCTTCTCCATGCTCGACGGCGCAACCCGTATCCAGGATATGGTCAACCGTGCCGTTGAGCTGGGCATGCCCGCCGTGGCCATTACCGACCACGGCTACATGTATGGCGTACCCGACCTGGCGCTGGCCTGTGACGCCGTCAACCACAACACGCCCGAGTACAAAACCTGGAGCCACGACAAGGCCTTCTTGGAAAAGGACCGCCGCGACGAGCTGGTGGAGCCCGACCCCGAGGAAAACCCGCGCGAGCATGCCCAGTATGTGAAGGACATGGCCATGTGGGACGAGAAGGGCAACATCGACGAGCTCAAGCCGCCCCTGGTCATCAAGCCCATCTTTGGCTGCGAGGTTTACTTTACGCCGGACGAGACCCTTGCTCGCGACCATAAGCCCGAGCTCTACCACATGATCCTTCTGGCCAAGGACCAGGAGGGCTACGTCAACCTGATGCAGACGGTCTCCGAGGCCGCCGTTCAGGGCTTTTACTACAAGCCGCGCGTGACGCTCGACAACCTACGCCGCCACGCCAAGGGCATGATCTGCACCAGCGCCTGCATCGCGGGCATCATTCCCAAATACATCGACCGCGGTGACATGGAGGGCGCCATCAAGTGGGCCGAGACCTTCCGTGATACCTTCGAACCTGGCGACTTTTATATCGAGATCCAGGAACACGGCATCACCACCGACAATGGCCTGACCGACGAGCAGATGGACCGTACGCTCATCGATATCGCCAAGCAGGTGGGCGTCAAGGTCATCGCCACCAACGACTTCCACTACCTGCGCCGCGAGGACGCGCCCGTGCAGGACGTCATCATGTGCATCGGTATGAACGCCAAGGTCGACGACCCTAACCGCATGCGCATGACTGGCTCGGAGTTTTACATGAAGACCGAGGAGGAGATGCGGGCGATGTTCCCGTATTGCCCCGAGGCCTGCGACAACACGCTCGAGATCGCCGACAAGTGCTACGTTGAGCTGGACTGGGACTCCATCATCCTGCCGCGCTTCCCGCTGCTCGATCCCGGCGAGACGCACGAGAGCCAGTTCCGCCGCGAGTGCGAGAAGGGCCTGCGCCAGCACTACGGCGACGACTGGGCCACGCGCGAGATTGGTGGCGTCAACATCAAAGAGCGCTTTGAGTACGAATACAAAGTCATCTGCGACAAGGGCTTTGCCGCCTACTTCTTGATCGTTGCCGAGTACGTGCAATGGGCCAAGGACAACGGCATCGGCGTCGGCCCCGGCCGTGGCTCGGCCGCCGGCGCTATCGTCGCCTACGCCATGAACATCACCGCGTTCGACCCGCTCGAGAACGGTCTGATGTTCGAGAGGTTCCTGTCCCCGCAGCGTACCGAGATGCCCGATATCGATATGGACTTCGACGATGAGCGGCGCCTCGAGGTCGTGGAGCACGTTCGCCAGCTCTACGGCCCCGAGAAGGTCACCCACGTCATCACCTACTCGACCATTAAGGCCAAGCAGGCCATCAACGACGCTGCGCGCGTCCTGGACTACCCGGTCTACATGGGCCAGCGTCTGTCCAAGATGGTCTCGAGCGACCCCAAGGTCAAGCTCAAGCAGGTGCTCGAAAAGCAACCCGGCAAAGAGGATCTGTTTAACCCCGATTTTGCCGAGGCCTATAAAAAGGACGACGACGCCCGCCGCATCATCGACACGGCGCTCTCGATTGAGGGCCTTACCCGTGGCGAGGGTGTGCACGCGTGCGCCGTTCTGATCTGCCGCGACCCCGTCAACGAGCACGTGCCCACCAAGCTCGACACCAAGGGCGGCGTCGAGATTACCCAGTACGAAGGTCATACCGTTGCCGACATGGGCCTGCTCAAGATGGACTTCTTGGGCCTGCGCACGCTGACGGTTATCTCCAAGGCCAAGGCAAACATCAAAAAGAACTTCGGCATCGACATCAAAGAGGAAGAGATCCCCTTTGACGACCCCGAGATCTTTAAGCTCATGGGCTCCGGCCATACCGCCGGCGTCTTCCAGGTCGAGTCCGCCGGCATGACGGCCACGATCAAGAACATGAAGCCCACCGAGTACAAGCACGTCGTGGCATTGATCGCCCTGTACCGCCCGGGCCCGCTGGGCGCCGGCATGGTTTCGTCCTACATCAACCGTATGAACGGCAAGGAGCCGGCCGTCTCCTACGACGACCGCCTGGACGACATCCTGGGCGAAACCTACGGCACCATGGTCTACCAGGAACAGGTTATGCTCATCTCCGTCGAGATGTGCGGCTTCTCCAAGGGCGAATCGGACTCGCGTATCCGTAAGCCCGTGGCTAAGAAAAAGATTAAGCTGCTCACGTCGACGGTGCTGCACTGGGAGGATGGCTCGGACGAGACCACCTACGACCACTGGATGAACGGCGCTATCAAGAACAACTACACGCGCGAGGTCGCCCAGAAGATTTGGGACGATGTTCTCGAGTTCGCATCCTACGCCTTCAACAAGTCGCACTCCGCCGGCTACGCCATCCTGGTTATGCAGACGGCGTGGCTCAAGGCGCACTATCCGCACGAGTACATGGCGGCCGTTCTGACGTCCTATACGGGCAAGACCGACAAGATCGTTCACTACGTCTCGGCGTGCCGTCACGACGGCATCCCCGTGCTGTCGCCAGATGTCAACGAGTCCGGTACCGAGTTCACGGCTACCAAGGAGGGCGTGCGCTTTGGTCTGGCCGGCATCCGCGGCGTGGGCACCGGCGTGGCGCAGGCGATTATCGCCGAGCGCGAGGCGGGCGGTCCGTTTAAGACACTGCACGACTTTGTCGAGCGCGTGGACTCGAGCCAGGCCAACCGTCGCGTGATCGAATCGCTCATCAAGGCAGGCGCCTTCGACTCCACGGGGTATCCGCGTCGCCAGATGATGCACTTTGTGGACAAGAACAACCCCGAGAACATCATCGACGCCGCGATAAAGCGCCAGAAGGACCGCGCGAGCGGCCAGACCTCGTTCTTCGATATGTTTGGCGACGTTGAGGGCTCGGGCTTTGAGGTGAGCGTGCCCGATCCGGACGGCCAGGAATGGGACCGACACCTCAAGCTGAGCCAGGAGAAAGAGGTTCTGGGCATCTATGTCTCGGACCACCCGCTGCGCCCGTTTGAGTATGCACTAGCCAAGGCGCGTGACTTCTCGTTCTCGCAGATCGACACCGGCTACGAAGTTCAGAATCCTACGGGCGGCACCATCAACCAGGAGATTCCCGAGGGCAAGGCGCTGTGGTGGGCCGGCATGGTCTCGAGCGTGTCCAAGCGCGTGACCAAAAACGGTGACCCCATGGGCATCGTGCAGCTCGAGGACATGGAAGGCGAGGCCACCGTCGTCGTGTTCCCCAAGACCTATAAAGAGGCCGAGGGGTACCTGTACGGCGAGGTCGATCCCGAGACCGGCGCGCAGCTGTCCGATGCCTTTGTGCGCATTAAGGGCAAACTCGAGCGCTCGGACCGCGGCGACCAGATCATCGCGCAGGAGATCGTGCCGCTCGAGCTTAACGAGGAGAACAACAAGCCCAAGGTGTTTGAGGTCATGGTGCCCAACAGCCGCTTTAGCCAGGGCAATATGGCGCGCCTGGCCACGGTGCTCACCGCTAACCCGGGCGGCGACCGCGTGGAGATCTTTATCGAGCAGGTGGACGGGCGCGTGCTGCGTGCCGAGGTACCTGCCAAGGTCAACGCGCGTTCGATTCCGCTGCTGGCCGAGGCCAAGGCCATTGTGGGTAACCAGGGTCGCGTGACGGTGATCTAAGCTACCCCGGGTGAGATTGGAGGAAGTGATGGCGCAGGGGACGTTTGTGCAGGCGCTTCGCAAAGAGGCGGCGTTGAGCGGCACCTTTATGAAGGGGCGTTCGCTCATGCTCAACGGCGCCGTTCTGTCGATTGAGGACAGCGGCTCGCGCTTCTCCAAAAACGTGACGGTTGAGGGATCGGTGCGCGGCTCGCGCGGCGACCTGTACAAGACGCACGTGGCGCTCGATATGGACGAGCACGAGGTTATCGACTACGACTGCGACTGCCCCGCCGCATACCGCTATCCCGGTATGTGTAAGCACGCTATTGCCACGGCGCTGGCGTATTTGGATGCCAGCGGCGCCGAGCCCGTCGAAGGTTTGCGCACGCCGGTTCGCACGTTTACGGCGCAGCCGAAACAGCCCGCGCGCGCCGCGTCCGCCGTGCCGGCCGTCAACCCCAACTTTCCCTTCCCGGCGCCCGTCCCCACGAGCCCGAGCCTTGTGGCGGCGCTTTCCGATCTTTCGGACGCGCGCATGGATGAGCTGGCGAGCATGCGCCGCAAGCTTGCCGGTGCCGTTGATCCCGACGCCCCCAAAGCGGCGTTGGAGCCCTCGTTGGTGCCGTACTACAATCCGCTGTTCGCTGACCGCTTTAGCTGGGCGCTCGAGTTCCGCATTCGCTGTGGATCGGTGTCCTACGTGGTCAAGGACATCGACGGCATGGCCGATGCCTACGTGCGCGGCGGCACGTTCTCCTATGGCAAGAAGCTCACGTTTGTCCATTCACCTGAGGCCTTTGACGAAACATCGGCAAAGCTGCTCAACCTTGTTGCGACGACAGTTGCCTATCTCGATGACATCACAAGCTCGCGTTCGGCGTCGTACGACTTTGCCCGCAGTGGTTTTGTTGCCGAGCGTCAGTTGCCGCTGCCCGAGCATAGCATCGTATATGTGCTGGACCTGCTGCGCGGCCAGACCATCTCCTTTGAGCCCGCCTGGTCGCGGGGGATGACGACGCATCGCGCCTACGACGTGGCGGTTGAGCTGTCTCCGCAAGGGGAGGACGAGGCATCCGCTAAGCGCCCACCGCTGCTTGCCGCCAAAATCGCGCCGGCGGCTGGTGGTAGCTATGACCTGCGCCTGCCCGCCGATATGTACTGCTTTGCGTCGGGCGATGCCGCCTACTTGGTTGACACGCGCCGCGCGCGCCGTACCGACGCTGCATTTGCTCAGCATGCCGCACCTTTTTTGTCGCGCTTGCTGCCGTGCCGCACGCCCGCCCATATTGCCGCCGAGCAGGTGGGTGAGTTCTGCCGTATGGCACTGCCCATTTTGCGCGACTACACCGATCTTACCGCTCCCGCCGTGCTCGACACCGTGGCGCCCGAGCCGAGCTTTGCCATGGCGATCGGCGTCGACGATGGGCTCGTGACCTGCAAAATTACGGTTACCTACGGCGACTGGTCGGCAGATCTCTTTAGCCTGGGCGCTCCGGGCAGCCCCTTCGAAGAGCGGCGCCCGGGCGTGCCGCCGCGCGACGAGGTGGCAGAGTTTCGCGTTATGGACACGGTGGCCCTGTATTTCGACTTTTACGAGGGCGGCCTGGCATTTGAGGAACGCGATGACGAGAGCCTGTTCCACTTGCTGACCGAGGGCCTGTCCGCCCTGTCCGAGCTGGGCGAGGTCATGCTCAGCGACCGCCTGCGCCAGGTCTCGGTCCGCCCTGCGCCCAAGCTTTCGGTGCGTGCAACCGTCAAGAGTAACCTGCTCGACGTCGAACTGGGCGCGAGCGGCCTTTCGGCGGCAGACCTTGCCATCTACCTCGACTCCTACAAGCGTCACCAGACGTTTGCGCGTCTCACGTCGGGCGACATCATTCGCCTGGACGAGGGCGCCCGCGCCGCGTTTGGGCTTGCCGAGGACCTGGGGGTCGATGCTGTCGACCTGCTCGACGGCGTGTCGCTTCCCGCGTCGAGTACCCTGTTCGTCGACAGCATGCTCGCGCGCACGCCGGCGCTCGAAGCCGATCGCGACGCTGCGTTCCGTCGCACCGTCGAGCGCCTGGACACGCTCGGCAAGATGGACTTTACGGTGCCGGTCTCGCTCAAGGCCACACTGCGCGGCTACCAGGTCGACGGCTACCAGTGGCTCGGCTCGCTCGAGCACCTGGGCCTCGGCGGTATTTTGGCCGACGATATGGGCCTGGGCAAAACGCTGCAGATGATCGCGCATGTCCTGGCGCGCGTGGAGGCGGGGGATGCCAAGCCCACGCTCGTGGTGTGCCCTGCGTCGCTCGTGTACAACTGGACCGCCGAGCTGGAGCGCTTTGCGCCTTCGCTCGACGTGTGCGCCATCGTGGGCGCCAAGGCTCAACGCCGCGTGCAGATCGCTGGCGTGGCCGAGCATAACGTGGTCGTGACGTCATATGACCTCATGCGCCGCGATATCGACGAGTATGCCGAGCAGGACTTTACCCGCGTGGTGCTCGACGAGGCCCAGTACATTAAAAACCCGCTCACGCAGGTGGCGCGCGCCGCTAAGCGCCTGCCGGCCGGTGTGCGCTTTGCCCTGACGGGCACGCCCATCGAAAACCGCCTGTCCGAGCTCTGGAGCATTTTCGACTTTTTGATGCCGGGCCTGCTTGGCACGCGCGAGTCGTTTGCCAAGCGCTTCGAAAGCCCGGTCGAGCACGCCGAGGGTGACAGCGCCGCTCGCTTGCAAGCGCTCGTGTCGCCGTTTGTGCTGCGCCGCGTTAAGGAAGACGTGGTGGCCGACCTGCCCGAGAAGATCGAAGACACCGTCATGGCACAGCTCACCGGCGAGCAGCGCAAGCTCTACCTGGCCAACCAAGACCGTATCGCCCAGCAGGTGCAGCATCGCGAGGCATCCGAGTTTAAGAAAGACAAGCTCAAGGTGCTCGCCGAGCTCACCAAGCTGCGCCAGATCTGCTGCGACCCGCATCTACACTACGAGGACTACAAGGCAGGGAGCGCCAAGCTCGACGCTTGCATGGAGCTCGTGCACGGTGCGCTCGACGGCGGGCACCACATTCTACTGTTCAGCCAGTTCACGGGCATGCTCGATATCATTGGCAAGCGCCTGGCCAAGGAGGACATCGGCTTTCTTAAGCTCACGGGCGCTTCGTCCAAGGAGAGCCGCGCCAAGATGGTCGCGCAGTTCCAGGCGGGCGAGGTGCCGGTGTTTCTGATCTCGCTCAAGGCGGGCGGCGTGGGCCTCAACCTGACGGCGGCCGACGTGGTCATCCACTACGACCCGTGGTGGAACGTGGCCGCGCAGGACCAGGCGACCGACCGCGCGCACCGTATTGGCCAGCAACATACCGTGACCGTGTACAAGCTCATCGCCAAGGACACGATCGAGGAGCGCATCATGCAGATGCAAGAGTCCAAACGCGACCTGGTCAACAGCGTGCTCGGCGGCGACGGCATCTCCTCGGCGCTGTTTACCCGCGAGGATGTTCTGGCACTGCTCGGCGGCGACGGGCGCTAACCCGCTCGGGTGGGGCCGCCAGGGCGGATAGCGCACGTTGCCCCATCGTCCCCGCTCGTTATGTGTTCATTTGCGATGCCGTGGATGGTTCGCGCGCCTTTGGGCATAAGAAGCATCGAGAACATCGGCACATCAGCAAAGGAGAACATCATGGCGAAATTCTATAAGGACCCCGACGGCAAGCTCATTGCCGCCCTTGGCAACGACGTTGCAACCCCTGCCGGCTGCACGGAGCTGACCGCGAACACCGAGGACGCGGCGCACGAGAAGCACGTGCCCGTCGTTGAGAGCGAGCGCGACGGTCACGTGATCCGCGCACGCGTGGGCTCGGTCGAGCATCCTATGGTGCCCGAGCACTACATCGAGTGGATCGCCCTTGAGGCCGAGGGCCGTCTGGAGGTCCATTACCTCCAGCCCGGCATGAAGCCCGCGACGTTTTTTGCCGGCGGCTCCAAGACCGGCACCGTCTATGCCTATTGCAACCTGCATGGGCTGTGGTCCGCGACGTTCTAGGAGCGCGTCCCCGCTCGGGGTATCATAGCTAGCATATGCACATGCGAGCGCCGACTGCATCATGCGGCCGGCGCTTTTACTACGACAACGATGGTTTACGACGGAAAGGGCTGAGCCATGAAGCTCGCACTTGCACAGATCGATATGCGCCTGGGTGATATTGAGGGCATTTGCGGCCGCATCGAGGACCAGGCTCGTCTGGCCCACGAGCGCGGGGCACGCGTGCTGTGCGTGCCGGCTCCGCTCTTTATGGGCGCCATGCCCGGGGGCCTGGTGGGCACTGCCGACTTTGAGCACGACATGTTGACAGGCCTGACCGGTGTCGCCGAGCGTATCCAAGAACTCGATATGATCTGCATCGTGCCCGCGGCGGTTTCGTTTGAGGGCCAGCCCCTGCTCGACTACATGATGCTCAAGGACGGCCATGTGGTGCCGGCCCGTTCGAGCATTGCCCTGCAGCGTGGTGGGAACGGTGATGCCCGTTGGGCGCCGCCGGTCTTCGACGTGGACGGCGTGCGTATCGCCGTGATTTTCGACTTGGACCGCGAGCTCGAGATGCTGCCGACCGGCGTCGACCTCATCGCCTATTTTCAGTTCAACGCGTTTGACATGACCGACCGCGAGACGGCCGCCATTGCCGCCGTTCGCAGCGGTGCCTACCGCAAGATCGCATCTAAGCGCAGCGTGTGGTTTGCCTGCATGGCGCCGGTCGGTGCCTATGACGAGTCGGTGTATACCGGCGGATCGTTTGTGCTCGACGACTGCGGGCGCGTGGTGGCCCAGGCGCCGTGTTTTGAAGAGAGCCTGCTGGTTCAGGAGATCCAGCGCGGTGTGATGCTCGATGCCTTGGAGGACCACGAGCTGCCCGAGTTTCGCTCCGAGGAATGGCTGTGGCAGGCGCTGGTGCTCGCCGTTCGCGATAACGCCCGCGCCCGCGGTACGTCGCGCGCCGTGGTGGCGCTCGAGGGCGACTTGCCGTCGTCCCTGCTGGCGGCGCTTGCCGTCGACGCCCTGGGTCCGCGCAATGTGGTCGGCCTGGTGCTGGGACGCAACCGCATCTTTACGCCGGCGCAGGAGGAGGCCGAGGCTGCTCGCTGTGCCGCCGTTCGCGCCATTGCCGAGCGCCTGCATATTCGCACGGTTGAGCGCGATGCCCCGGATGCCGCGCGTGTGCTCGACCGCGATGTATCGGCGGGCGACGCCGAGCGCCTGCGCTCTCGCACGCTGGGCCTCATGCTGGAGGATACGGCGCTCGAGCTGGGGGCGATGGCGTTGAGCCCGCTGTCCAAAACTGAGTACGCGCTGGCGGCGCCCGCGCTTTGCGGTGGCTACCAGGGCGATTATGCGCCCTTTGGCGACGTATACCTGTCGACGCTCGAGTTTGTGGCGCGCGTACGCAACCGTACGTCTGCCGTGGTGCCGCAGGAGCTCGTGACACTCAACGCGGTGGAGGATTGCATGGAGCGCGTGCTGGCGCAAGCGCTCTCGACGCTTAACGGTCCGGTTGACATGCTCGACCGCGCGGCACAGCTGCTCGGCGGGCTTGAGCCGGGCGAGGTCGATGGCACGCTCGAGTCGCACGTCGACCGCAATCGTCCCTTCGACGACATTCCGATGGCCACCGGCAAGCCCGAGGCTTGCTCGCTGCTGCTGATGCTCGTGCGCCAGGGAGAGGCGGCTCGCCGCCAGCTGCCGACGGCGCCGATCGTCTCGGCCCGTTCGTTTGTCGAGCGCGCCTGGCCGTATATGCTCGCGTGGTCCGATCTTGGCCTGAGCGGTAAAGAGCGCATGACGGTCGATGCGCTGGCGCGCGCCGAGGTGAACCGCTTTGCCGACGAGGATACAAGCGAGCGCATGCGTGGCGAGATGATGGGCATACTGGGTGAGCTGTTGGGTATTTCGCCCGAGCAGATGGAGGAGCTGCGCTCCGAGGACGGCCAGCGCCGCCTGCACGAGGGTATGAAGAAGTTTGAGGGCGAGGTCCAGGACGCCATCGATAAGATGATGGGCGGCCAGGGTGGCCCGCAGGGTGGACCCCAGGGTGGCCCGATGCCGCATCCGCCGGTTGATCCCCGACAGTTCCCGTTCTTCTCGCAGAACTAAAAAGGTTACGCGGTTTTGCCAAACCGCGTAACGAGTCGACGCTGCGCGAGCCCCTGCCGGGCAATCTGCCGCTCAAACCGTCGCTTGCGTACAAAAGTACGCGGCGCTCCTCTTTCGCGACACCTTGCCACGGCAGGGACTCGCTCGCTGACTTATGCTCAACCTATGGTTCAACCTTGCTTGCTAGATGCGGCCGCTATTGTGTTATTCTAGAACAGACGTTCGTGAATGATGCGCGGGGCCTTGCCTTGCGCTTGGTAAAAGACGAGGGGAGGTTGGTTTGGTTATCTTGGGCATTGACCCCGGTTTGGCTCATACGGGTTGGGGGATTATCGAGGAGCGGCGTGGCGAGGTTCGCTGCCGTGCCTACGGCTGCATCGAGACCAGTGCCGGAAGTCCGCTCGCGGTGCGCCTGTCGCATATCGCCCGCGACCTCAAGGGTGTCGTGGAGCGTTATCGACCCGATACCGCTGCCATCGAGAGCATTTACTTTGGCGCCAACGTTCGCTCGGCCATCCCTACGGCGCATGCCCGCGGCGCTGCGCTTGTGGCGCTTTCGGAGTGCGCGCTCGAGATTGGCGAGTACACGCCTATGCAGATTAAGCAGGCTGTTGTGGGCACCGGAGCCGCAGATAAGCGGCAGGTCGCCTACATGGTGCGCACGCTCACGCAGCTCGATCACGACCCGCATCCCGACCATGCCGCCGATGCCCTGGCCTGCGCCATCTGCCACGTTAACCTCAGCCGTACCCGGGCGCTTACCGGCGGCGAGTTCTATCAACAGAGAGGAACCGGATACTGATGATCTCCCAGCTCCACGGAACGCTTGTCGAGGCCACGATGAGCTCTGCTGTCGTCGATGTGTCGGGCGTTGGCTTTGAGCTCGGCATCTCGGGCAGCACTGCGGCCACGTTGCCGACGCCCGGCGGCGAGGTCCGCCTCTACACGCGTATGCAGGTGCGCGAGGACGCCATGACACTTTTCGGTTTTTCCTCTAAGGATGAGCGCACGATGTTCGATCGGCTCGTGTCTGTCTCGGGCGTTGGCCCGCGCTTGGCGCTCGCCGTGCTTTCCACCTATACCGTGGGGCAATTGTATTCGCTGGTGATGGCCGAGGACGACAAGGGCATGGCCAAGGTGCCCGGTGTGGGCAAAAAGACAGCTCAGCGTCTGATCCTGGAGCTCAAGAGCACCTTTGCCAAGGACAAGGGCTTTGTGCCGGTCGACGTGATTCCCGGCCAGGTTGCGATGCCCGTGCCCGCTGCCGCTCCCTCGGCCATCGATGACGCCCGTGCGGCGCTCCTTTCCATGGGCTTTAGCCCGCAGGAGACCGATGTCGCTCTGAGCGGGTATGATGGGCAGGATATGCGTGTCGAGGATCTGCTCGGCGCGGCGCTTAAGCGACTCGGAATGGATGCGTGATGTGGGAAGCCGATGACTCTCAGGACCTGTGGGCGACGCCCGGCAACTCGCCGGCGGCATCCATGGCGCACGGCGAGCGCATGGTGGGCTCGGAGCTGACGGCCGAGGACCTCGATGTCGATCGCACTTTGCGCCCCCAGCGCCTGGACGATTACTGCGGCCAGGAGCATATCAAGCAGAGCCTGCGCGTGTTGATCGAAGCGGCGCAGAGCCGTGGCGAGACGCTCGACCACGTGATTTTCTCGGGTCCTCCGGGCCTGGGCAAGACCACGCTGGCCACCGTTATCGCCAACGAGCTGGGCGCTCAGATCAAGACCACGAGTGGCCCTGCCATCGCGCGCACGGGCGACCTGGCGGCCATCCTTACTAACTTGCAGCCGGGTGATGTGCTGTTTATCGACGAGATCCACCGCCTCAACCGTTCGGTCGAGGAGGTACTGTACCCCGCGATGGAGGACTTTGCCCTCGATATCGTGATTGGCAAGGGTCCGGCGGCGCGCTCGATTCGCCTGGATATTCCCAAGTTTACGTTGGTAGCGGCAACGACCCGCTCAGGCATGTTGACAGGCCCGTTGCGCGACCGCTTTGGCATTTCATATCGCCTGGATTACTACACGGTCGAGGAGCTCGCGCAGATTGTGACGCGCTCGGCGACTATCCTGGGCGTGACGATCGACCACCCCAGTGCACTCGAGATCGGCTCGCGTTCGCGCGGCACGCCACGTCTTGCCAACCGCCTGCTCAAGCGCGTGCGCGATTACGCACAGGTGCGCGGCAACGGTCCCATTGAGCTCGATATCTGCCGTCAGGCACTCGAGTTCTTTGAGATCGACGAGCTCGGTCTGGACTGGATGGATATTCGCATTTTGGAGACGCTCGCCAAGACGTTCTCCGGTCGTGCCGTGGGACTTACGACCCTTGCCAGCGCGGTGGGCGAGGACCCGGGCACGCTCGAGGATGTCTATGAGCCCTATCTGCTGCAGTGCGGGCTGATGATTCGTACACCGCAGGGCCGTCAGGCAACCCTTCGCACCTTTGAGCACCTGGGGATTGAACCTACCGTTTAGGGCGCTTTGTTTTGGCGGGCTGTTGGGCTATCGCTGGGCATCGGGTAAACATATCGCCGTTTGTCGGTTGCGGGTGTTTTACTATTGCACGCCCGTGCTATGCTGGATTGGTCTTTTTCTCATCCGGTAACGAAAGGACCGCCCATGCCTACTGACATCGAAATCGCACGTTCTGTTACGCCGCTGCCTATTACCGAGGTGGCCAAGAACGCCGGCGTCGACGTTAAGCACCTTATTCCGTACGGCTTCGACAAGGCTAAGGTCGACTATTCACTGCTCAACGAGCCGACTGATCACCAGGCCAAGCTCGTCCTCGTGACCGCTATCAACCCCACGCCCGCCGGCGAGGGTAAGACCACTACGACCATCGGTCTGGCCGATGGCCTGCGCCGTCGCGGTGTCAAGAGCGCCGTGGCCCTTCGTGAGCCTTCGCTCGGTCCCGTCTTCGGCGTCAAGGGCGGTGCCGCCGGCGGTGGCTGGGCGCAGGTCATCCCCATGGAGGACATCAACCTGCACTTTACTGGTGACTTCCATGCTATTGGTGCCGCCAACAACCTGCTGGCCGCCATGCTCGACAACCATATTCAGCAGGGCAACCAGCTCGGTATCGATGTTAAGCGCATCACCTGGAAGCGCGTTGTCGACATGAACGACCGTCAGCTGCGCCATGTCATCGACGGCATTGGCGGCAAGGCCCAGGGCGTGCCGCGCGAGGATGGCTTTGACATTACCGTTGCCTCCGAGGTCATGGCGATCCTGTGCCTGTCCACGAGCATCAACGATCTTAAGGAGCGCTTGGGCGAGATCGTTGTCGGCTACAGCTATGCCGGCGAGCCCGTCCGCGCACGCGACCTTAAGGCCCAGGGAGCTATGGCCGCACTGCTCAAGGATGCGCTCAAGCCCAATCTGGTGCAGACGCTTGAGGGTACGCCCGCGTTTGTCCACGGCGGTCCCTTCGCCAATATTGCCCACGGCTGCAACTCCATCATGGCCACGCGTATGGCTATGCGTTTTGGCGATGTCGCCATTACCGAGGCCGGTTTTGGTGCCGATCTGGGTGCCGAGAAATTCCTGGACATCAAGTGCCGTATGACGGGCGTTCGTCCCAACGCCGTCGTGGTCGTCGCGACCGCTCGCGCCCTTAAGTACAACGGCGGTGTTGCCAAGGCCGACCTCAACGAGGAGAACCTCGAGGCACTCAAGGCTGGCATGCCCAACCTGCTGCGTCATGTCGACAACATCCAGAACGTTTATGGTCTGCCCTGCGTGGTCGCCATCAACCGTTTCCCGACGGACACCGAGGCCGAGCTCGAGCTCATCGAGTCCGAGTGCCAGAAGCTGGGCGTCAATGTGAAGCTGTCCGAGGTCTGGGCCAAGGGCGGCGAGGGCGCACTCGAGCTGGCCGATGAGGTCATGCGCTTGGTTGAACAGCCGAGTGAGCTCAAGTTTGCCTACGAGGACGGCGCTGATGTCGCTGATGCCCTCGAGGCCGTTGCCACCAAGGTCTACCGCGCCGACGGCGTTGACTTTACGCCGGCCGCCAAGCGCCAGCTCGCCGAGCTGCGCGAGAACGGCTTTGGCAACCTGCCGGTGTGCGTCGCCAAGACGCAGTACAGCTTTAGCGACAACGCCAAGGCTCTGGGCGCTCCCGAGAACTTCCGCATCACCGTGCGTGAGCTCAAGGTTTCTGCCGGCGCCCACTTTGTGGTCGCGTTGACCGGCAGTGTTCTGACCATGCCGGGTCTGCCCAAGGTGCCCGCGGCCGAAAACATCGACGTCGACAACGACGGCAACATCACCGGCCTGTTCTAAGCTCGCTGCTCATAGCTGCTTGCCCGCCCCGCCGTGCTCACAAGGCACGGCGGGGCTTTTGTTTTCTAGTCGCGCTTGTCTTGTAGATACCGACGGCCTTTGCCCATCATAGGCTTTTGCGCGGGTAGAATGCATGCATAACTTGATGCTTACGGGCGACGGAAAGGAATCGTTGCATGGATCAGGACAAGACAACCGTGATGGGCGGCTACGGTTCCACGCAGGCTGGCGATAGCGCCGATGCGACCCGCGTTGTTCCCAACCCCGGTTATACCGACCCCGCCGCGACACAGCCTTCTGCCGAGCCCACCCGGGTTATGGGCTATGGCGACTCGGCGCAGGATTCTTATGCTGCCTCGACGCCGAATCCCTATGACAACCTGCCGCAGAATCCCATTCCGCAGCCTCAGCAGACGACGTATATGCCTCGCACGGCGCAGCCTCGCTACGAGTCGCGCGAGCCGTATCGCGAGTACCCCAAGTCAATTCCGCAATATGGCGAGGACGAGGAGAAGAAGCCGTCGCGTTCGTCGAGCGTGATCAAGAAGATCCTCATCGTACTGGCGATCTTCTTTGCGCTGTCGGTTGTGTTTGCCATCGTGTCGGGCATGCTTAACAAGCGAGGGAGTTCAACGGCCGATGCCACTGTTGAGCAAACCGAGTCCGCCTCGTCTAGCACCGTCGATCTGAGCGATATCCCGGGGCAGTACTGGTCCAACGCCAAGAAGATCCTCAAGTCGCGCGGCGCCGATCTTTCGAATGCCGTGGTCCTGACTGATGATGGCTCAACGCCCGTCGTCGATGCCAACTGGGTCGTTACTTCTGCCTACTATAACGACAACGGCAACCTCGAAATTCAACTCACGCACAAGAACAGCTCGGGCAACTCGTCCGGCGGCCAAAGCGGTACCGACAGCTCGAGCTCCAATACGCTGGAGGACTTGAGCAACAAGGCACAGGAGTTGGGAGACAAAGCGCAAGAGCTGGGCGGCACGGCGCAGAACCTGGGCGACACCGCTCAGAACCTGGGTGATATGGCGACGGATGCCTGGAACGCACTGCAAAACGGCATCTCGGGCGCGCAGGGAAACTAGCTGTTAAGCGGGCTACAGTTGCTCGGCCGGACGCTCGGGCGAGCTAAAGCCCGAATCAAACGTGACGACGCACGAGACGTCGGGCCGGCGCTCGTGCACGATGCGCGTGACGAGCTCCAGCAGCTCCTCGTCGGATATGTCAAAGCCGTCGGGACGCACCAGGTCAAGCGAAACGAACCCGTCGTGCTCGTGCAGGTCGTGGATGGAGAGCGCGGGGTCGATCTGCATGACGCCGCGCTTGACCCAGCCGCGTAGGTCGTCGCCGGTGGTGGCGATGGGGTCGCAGTGCAGCGTGATACCGATGCCCATCTGCCGTTTGATATCGTGCTCGATGGTGTCCAAAATCTCGTGGTGCTCAAATGCGTCGCCCTCGCCGGGCATCTCCACGTGGGCGCTGGCAAACTGACGACCGGGGCCGTAGTCGTGCACCATGAGGTCGTGTGTGCCCAAGACCTGGGGGTACGACATAATCCTGTCGCGGATTTCCTGGACGAGCTTGGGGTCGGGCGCTTGTCCTAACAGCGGGCTGATGGCGTCGCGCACCAGGCCCAGGCCGCTGATGCAGATGAAGATGCCCACACCCAGGCCTGCCCAGCCATCGAGGTCAAAGCCGGTCGTCTGCGAAATAAGCGCCGCCACCAGGACCGAGCCCGAGGTGATGACGTCGTTTTTGGAGTCCTGTGCTGTGGCGATGAGCGTCTCTGAGTCGATGCGGTCGCCCAACGTGCGGTTGAACGCGGCCATCCAGAGCTTAACGAGCATGGACAAGACGAGGGCGGCTAAGGAGAGCACCGAATATGCAGTGGGGGAAGGCTTGATGATCTTAGTGACCGACTCGAGGATCAGGTTGATGCCGACGGCGCAAACCAGGACGGCGACGAACAGACCGGCTAGGTACTCGTAGCGACCGTGGCCATAGGGGTGGCCTTCGTCTGCCGGGCGGCTGGCAAGGCGGAACCCGAGCAGGCTCACGATGTTGCTCGAGGCGTCGGAGAGGTTGTTGAAGGCGTCGGCGATGAGCGAGACAGAGCCGGCGAGCAGGCCCGCGATGCCCTTGGCCAGGCACAGAGTGACGTTGAGGCCAATGCAGATGAGGCTTGCGGCGAAGCCCGCGTTGGTGCGGCAGGAGGTATCGACCGGCTCGCCCTCGCTGCCGGGAACAAGCGTATGTACCAGCCGATTTACAAATAGCATAGCGGTCGTCCTCACAATCATGTTTAAGGGGATAGTGTAGCTCGCGCGGGGGCGCCGTGCACCGATGCTCAGAAAATGCAGCAATAGTCTGCCGGTGCTAACGAGCGAGCCTTCTCGTCTGCCTGGGTGGTCCATTTTGGGCCACATGGGTATGGGCATGTGCCTGTTTGCTCGACATACTTAATGTCGACAGCTTTGTGCAAAGGAGGACGTTTCCATGGACGAGATGTTTGCCATTAAATGTCAAAACTGCGGCGGCCCTATGTACTCGCACCAAGCTAAGCGCAGCTTTGAGTGCGCTTATTGCGGTGCGGTCATTCCGTGGCAGGCGGACGCCGGAGAGCCCAAGAGCGCTTTGGGCATTCGCCATACGCCGTTGACGGTGGTGGATGGACTGCTCAAGCTCACGCATGTGTCGCAACTCGAGCGCCCGGAGGACCCGGACTGGTATTTCTTCAATTCGCACTGGCGCAATCAGTCGGTCCTGGAACATCTGCTGTGGGAGGATCGCGGCACGGCGCAGGAGTTCCAAGAGGCCACGCATGTGAGCATTCCTTGCCCCTTCTGCGGAGCGTCCTTTGAGGGCGAGTCAACGCAGCGTGTGTTTGAGTGCCCGTCCTGCGGCAACAAGATCGGCATTGCCGACCTGCTCAAGCCCGGTACGTTTAGCAAACGTCTGACCATGGGCGTGGGTGCGGAGTATGTGCCGGAGCAGGGTATTCCCTGCGAAATCTCACCGCAGCAGGCACGTGCCAACGCACTGCAGCTGGTGCGCCAGTACCCGGATGCCTTTGCCGGGCACGAGGTGGAAGACGCAATCCAAAACGACATGATGCTCTTCTATTTCCCCATGGCGCTGGCGGACCTGCGTATGATGGCGAGCTTCCCGGGCAAGGGCCTGAGCAAGGAAACCCTGGTGTACTACGAGGTGCTCGACTGGGCGTATCCGCGGGCAAACTATCTGGATGTTCGCCTTATGGGCATTTTGGAGCCGTGGGACTTTGCCAAGGTTGGGCCGTTTGACCCGGCCATGCAGGAAGGTGACTTTCGCGTTGTCTCCGTCGATGCGTCTACCAAGGACCAAGTGGTCATTGATAAGTTGGCGCTCGACATTGTCGGCAACGATGCCGAGGCAGTGCTTGGGCTCAATAAAAAGAGCATCCGAACCTGGGCGCGCAAGGCCCGCAAGCATAAGGACGGTCTGGTGATGGTGCCGGTCTACTTTGTCGATCGTCCGGCGACGGACAGCCGCGACGGCGAGCAAGTGCGCATCGCTGTGAACGGCCAGACGGGCCGCGCGGCCGCGGTGGTGTTTAGCGACAAGCGCGAGACGCATGTGGTGGCACCGCTCAACCCGAGCCTGCATCTGTCCGGCGAGAGCACCGTGCACGCCACGCCCATCGAGGTCAAATACGTTAAGTCGCCGTTTCTGTACCAGATCGTGCGCCGTGGAGGCGGCGAGCAGCAGCATCAGGTGGCAGCGGTCGCCGAGGGTTCTTACCGAGAAGAAAAGCCCAAACGCAAGGGATTGTTCGCTGCGATTTTTGGTAAGTAGGGGAGTGGTGCCGGGGCGTCGGGCTGCATCGCAAGGTCATGAGACGAACTTAAGACTGCTGGGAACGTGCTACCATTGCCGATAGCCTTAATCTTGTAAGAAGCGGAGGCCAGATTATGGGTTTTGCGGATCAGCAGCTTCAGCTTCAGGTACCGTATTCTCCTGACGACACGTTTAATGCCTTGAAGGCAGCTATGGAAAAGCTGCCTAAAGTAAAAGTTGATAGTGCATCGCCCACAACAAGAACAGTTGCAGCCGAGATTGGTATGAGCCTTTGGTCTTGGGGCGAAAATATCAGTATTTCGGTTGTTCCAGTTGAAGGCGGATCTGGCGTTACTGTCAAGTCGTCATCTAAGGTCAGGGCAAACGTATTAAACGGGGGCAAAAATGCAAAGAATATTGCCAAGATAGTCGATGCCCTATCGAAGGAGCTCGAGCGGTATCCGCAGGTTTCACAGACTATTGAGACGCTGGCGGATAGTGGTTGATGTAGTTGCAAGGCTTGAGAGGCTTGCAGCACTGCGTGAGAGTGGAGTACTTACCGAGGAAGAGTTTGCTGCAGAAAAGGCAAAAATCCTTTCGTAATCAGACACGATGGTTGGATTTGCATTCTATTATTGAACTTGTTTATACCAGGCTGAAAACATCGTGTGTAATAAAGGTGCGTAGTAGCCTCGTCTTGATTGGCGGATGTAAATAAACGGTGGAACGGCTGTAAAAGAGCCTTGCCACTGGGTAAAATCAGGATGTGCCGCGGAACCCGCTCCTCAGTCGGTCAACTTTGGAAGCGCGGGCAACGCAGGTACTATCGTCTAAAGGGCCGGGTGCGACCGGCCCTTTGCATGACTCCCTTCGCTATCCGTTACTGCTTATATTCCCGCCAGATCGAGTAGAGGTTCCGGACGATGCCGGTTACATACATCGAGAGGCGCAGGATTTCAAGAAACAAGTTCATAGGCTTCACCCCAATCGGAGATCGGAGCGTTGCCCGCAGGCGGATTCCGCGGCAGTCGTAATTCTACCTCACAGGCCGCGGTGGAGGATAGCCTGCCCCCTGGTTTTGAGCAGTGTCGATCTAACGGGCGATCAAACCTCTAGTACTCTTTGAATTGAGCAAGCATCTGTCCGAAGAAGCTTAGTTCGGATGGCTCATAAATGATCGAACCGCCGTCCGCGGTCCTGTAGACCCCGCAGGGGAGGTAACGCCCGTCGGGGAGGATATAGAGGCTGGCTTCTTCCTTCAGTCCTACTGGAAATAGCGGAATCCCGTTTTCGTCCACTTGGAACTCGTCTATATTTGCGACCTTCCTCTCCATGATGCCTCCTGCCTTATTTCTTGAATGGCGCCCTAAAACAGGCAGCTCTCAATCAACTCTTTACCGCGCAGGGTGTCGACCCACTCCTGCGGGATGGCCTCGATACCGTATACCGTGCCGGCGAGGGCGCCGGCGACGGCTGCGGTGGTGTCGGCGTCGTCGCCTAGGTTGACGGCGGCAAGCACGCATTCATCGTAGCTGTTGATGTTCACAAAGCACCAGGTGGCAGCCTTAAGCGTGTCAAGCACGAAGCCGCCAGACCTGATTTCGTGCTCGGGCGCGCCTTTCAGGTGAAGCGCCCACGAGGGGAGCACGTCGTTCATCACGTCTCTTATCAGCTCGACAAATATGATACATGCGTCGGTTGACGTTCTGTGGGCATGCGTAATCGCGGAGACCTCGCTGATCTCTTCGTCTGTCGCATCGGTGAACGCCAGGGGCGCGATGCGCATGAGCGAGCCGTTGCCGTTGTCGCGCTCGCCGGAGCCTCCTTTGCCGGTGCGCAGGGCGCGAGCGGTCGTACCGCCGTAATCGAAAACGCCGTCGACCGTATACTCGCCACGGGCAATCCAGCTCACAAACTTGTCGCTCATGTCCGCGGTGTCGATATGCCCGAGCTCCCTAATCGAGTCGCAGGTAGCAAGCGTCATAGATGTGTCGTCGCTCCAGGTGCCGGCGGGCTGCCCATGCGTGCCGTAGCCGATCATGTCCGCGCATTCGAACGTGCCGCGGGGCCTGAACTCGTAGGGAACACCCAGCGCGTCGCCGACGGCAAGCCCATAGATGCAGTCGCGCAGTGTTGTTTTCGGTCTGCCTGTCATGGAGCGCTCCTCTTATGTCGGGGGATATGAAACTCCGTCGGGGGTATCGGTCGCAACGTGCTGCTACCCTTGCGCTTCGCCATTAGTCGCTTCGTTGATGGCGCGGTACTCGGCACTCAGCTCGCGCGCCAGCTCTTCCTTGCTTGGAAGATACGGCAGGTATTTGGCGGCAAACACTTGGTCGTTGTCTTCGGGCAGCGTATACTCGACGATCGAATCGCTTTTGTCCGCGCAGAGCACGATGCCTATGGGCGGATTGTCGCCTTCGTTCATGAGCTCACGCGTGTAGTAGTTCACATACATTTGCATCTGGCCCAGGTCCTGATGCGTAAGGTCATCGGTCTTAAGGTCGATGAGCACGAAGCAGCGCATCAGATAGTTGTAAAAAACAAGGTCAATATAGAAATGGCGCCCATCAAAGGTGATGCGCTTTTGGCGCGCCTCGAAAGCGAAGCCACGGCCAAGCTCCAGCAGGAACTTCTGAAGATGTGTGATGAGCGCCTGCTCTAGATCGCTCTCGCGAAACGCAGTATCGTCCGAGAAACCTAAAAACTCCAGCACATATGGGTCGCGGATGATATCCTCGGGACGATGAGCCGGGGTGCTCTTTTGGATTTCCTGGGTGACGACCTCCTTGTCCTTGCTGGCAAGTAGGCGCTCTCGGAACATGGTGTTGATCTGGCGTTCGAGCTGACGCGTGCTCCAGCGAGAATCGGCGCATTCGTTCATGTACCATGTTCGAGTTTCGGGGTCAGGAATGCGTATTAACCTGCGGTAATGTGTCCAGCTCAATTCGGGACGCAGTGAGTCCCGAATTGGAAATGCAAGATGGAACTGACGCATTTTACGCAGCTCTCTTGCTTCAAAACCTTTACCAAAATCTTTGGTAAGTCTGATTGCGAGGGCCTTGAGCAGCGCCTCTCCATACTTGGCGCGCTCCTCTCCGCCCTGCTCATCAACAATACTCTTGCCGATCTCCAAATATGCCTCAACCATCGCAAAGTTAACGGCGGTATAGGCCTTGTCGCGAGCGGCGTTGAGGATCGAGGAAACCTGCTTGTAAAAAACTTCTGGCACGATTGTCGATTCCCCGCGGTTTACCAGTTCGCCCATCACTGTCGCCCCACTTTCCTCTTGTGGAATGCATCTATATCGCATCTAGTTTAAAGCCTCGCGCGGACACGAATTGCTGTGCTGTCTGGCACCTTCGCATGGGAGCCTTGCGGTGACTAAAATGTGGCAATAGAGACAGTTTTAGCGAACCCCACGGGAGTGACACGCATGGATAACAACACTTTGCTGTTCCAGGACAAAGGTTCGGGTAGGTTTAAAGACGTTAAGGTCTACCCCAACCGTATTGAGGTGCTCAAGAAGGGCGCTTTTGGTGGCAAGCACACCGAAATTGTCTATCTTAAGGACATTACGGGCGTCAATAGAATCAAAGGCCGCGATGTTTTTCTGCGTAACAGGCTGTTGACTGCTTGCGTCTTTAGCCTGAGCAGCCGTGCGAAGGCCCAGGAGTTTGTTAACGCGCTGAACATGGTGATGTAGCCTATGGCGACGTTTGGGCCAAGGTGAAAATCGGGGCGCAGAACGGTATTCTGCGCCCCGATTGAGTTGATGCGCCCAAAAGACTGGCTTGCCTATTCGTTAACGTCCTCGGTATTGTCGCGGTCACTGGCAAGCATTGCAGCGCCAGCGACCGTTGTCGCCACGGCGGCAGCGGCGAGCCCGGCGGCAATGCCGGAGCCGTCGCCCGTGTCGGCGAGTTTTCCGGCCGAGTTCTTGCCCTGGTCGCTCTTGTTGCCCTTGCCGTTCTTGTCGGCGCCGCCTGCGTTGGAACCCGTGCCGCTGCCGGTGCCGCCTGCACTGCCCGAGGCCGCTACGGTAAAGCTTGCGGCTCCATCGCTGGCGAGCGTGTAGTTCTGTGCCGCGTCGCCCAAAAGGCCTTTCGCGCGCACCCAGTACGTCCCTGCGGCAAATGTTTCGCCCTCGGCCATTGCCGTGCCCGGAGCGCCGTTCGCGTCGTGCACAAACTCGAGCTGGGCCGTGCAGGCATCGGTTTCGAGCTTGCCCTCGAGTGATGCCGCAATCTTGGCGCGCACGTCCTCGCCGGCCTTAAGGCCTTCGAGCCCCTCAAAGTGGGGTGTCAGCGCGCGTGGATCGATATCGATGGGCACGGAGCCCCGCAGCTCCGTAACGGTCTCGTTGCCCAAGGCGTCGACATCCACATATTCGATGGCAAACGCATGGCCCGAAGCCGTCACGTTGAGTACGTTGCTGCTGTCGACAAGGCGGAAATGGCCCTCGCCAACGGTCTTGCCATCCTGGAGCGAGGCATCGCTCAGCGAGTCGCCGTACGTCATGCGCATGCGGCTCGGGAGGTAGTACGAAGCTGTCTGCTTGTGCTGTGTATCGTAATCGTAATTGCGCTGGTAGATGCTCCGGGCCAGCGCCGCATCAACAAAGTCGGATGCGATGATGCCAATGTGCTTGGGGTAATCTGACTTTGTTTCCTCGTTGTCGCTGGGGTTGATGTACGGGCTCTTGTACAGATGCTCGTTGACTACTCGCGCTGCGGTAAATGGGTTGCTTCCTTGCTTGTGATTCGTGCAGCTGGTGTAGTTGATAGACCAGCAGCGCTCCAGGACTTGCTCCTTGGCCCCGTTATCGTCCTCGACATCTACCTCGTTGCGGGTGAGCTTAGCCGTCTCCTGCAGGGCCATATCGACCCAGCTGATCTTGTCGGTTCCGGTGCATTCGTAATGGTCCTGGGCATATACCTTGGTGCAATAGGCTTTTTTGTCGCCTGTTTCCCCTGCGGCTTCAAAGCCTTGCGCGTTTTGGACGAGACACATAGAGGAGCTGCTGGGGTGTGCTGCGATTTTGTTGTCCCATTCGGTTAGGTCGAGGCCCCACGTGTGGCCGCTTACGCTGTCGCCGGCGAGTCCAAATCGGCGCAGCAGGACGATCTTTCCGCGCACCTCGTTCAGTGTGGGAACGCGGCTCGACGTATAGAACAGTTTGGGGTTGTCGTCCAAAACCTTGGCGAAAGCCGTCGTAAGGCTCTCGTCAGTAGCCTCGTTGTTGCCTCGGGATACAAGCATGATGAGCGCTTCTGACGGATTTTCGTTCAAAAACTTTTTGAAGTAGCCAACGACATCGGAAAGATGCATGAAGTGCCCGTCTTTTTTGAGCAGGTAGCAACTTCCATGGTCGATGCCGGGGTCGTTGCCTTTTCCGAGTCGGATATCAAAATAGCGAATGCCTTCGAGCAACTGCGTGGGGATGTAGTCCTGCTGGCACTTTGCTTGCGAGGATTGGGGTTCGGTGTCGTTGTCCACGCTGCAAGTTCCCGAATCGTGCGTGCCCGGGATGCTCAGCTCGTCGAGGTACTTGTTGCCTTCGACGTGGCTCATCCAACATGGTCCGTCGACGTAGCTGCTATACGTGGTCCAGTCGATGCTGCTAACTGTGGCATTGGTCTTGTCCATGCTGTAGCCGACAAGCTCGAGCTCCCACGGAATGGAATATTTCTTTTGGCAAATCTTGTTGTTGTCTTGGTCTTTGCCTTTCGATTCTATGGCCAGGTAGTTAATACCGTTTTTCGTGTATATGCGGTCTCGAATAATATAAGTTCCGTCGAACTGGCGGTCGAACGTATAGGCGCGGCTGTCCTTATGGTCGTACTCGCCACTCCATACGTGGATGACCTTTCCATCTTTGTCCGAGTCGCCATCGACCGACCAAATGCTGTAGCCCGTCTTCTTGTGCTCTTCGAAATTGAGCAGGGTGCGGATGGCATACCAGTTTGTGCCGTCCGCATCGGTCCCTACGTGCTCAAGGATGAGCTTGCTGGACGTGCCGTCATTAAACAGGTGGCAGACGTTGCCGATGACGTTGCCGTCTTCGTTGACGCTCGCGGTGCGAAAATAGCCCGCGGGGCGAAGGCGAATGACGAAATTGTCGAGGGTGGCCGCTGACTCGGCCGTGCCGTCCGCAAAGGCTGTCCGCGGGCTAATGCCCAGCGTGGCGGTTTCGGGCAGGCTTGCAAGTGGCGACAACGCCGCGAGTCCAAGGCCCAGCGTAAACGCTCGGCGACTGATGGCATGATGTTCGGTCATAACTCCTCCATTCGCAGGGTGCGGTTATGCACTTATTTTGGTCACTTTACTGCCCGGATGTTTAAAGGTGTCGGCTCAATTGTCTGCGCGGCGCTATAAATCGGCGAGCGGACGTGCTGGGGTGCTTGTTCATGTTGTGCCGTTACCGCGCTGGGGGGTGTTCCTATAGTTTTGTCAACTGGGAAATGCTCTCCGTGCGACCGAATCG
>OODN01000214.1_pt1 | contig 45889 bp, 39 predicted proteins | sample 1671651 | NCBI WGS metagenome assembly OODN01 (sample SAMN06348178, study PRJEB24527) | human gut metagenome | biome: human gut; feature: ankylosing spondylitis patient; material: feces | host: Homo sapiens | place: China | collected 2015-10 | reverse complement strand
AATCGAATGACACATCTTGAGATACCCAACAATATCTTTAACTAAGGGAAACGGGGGTTGCTTTCTTACTTTGACGTTATATACTAGGATTGTTTCCTCGCTTTATGCGGGCGTGATCCTGATGTTAATGTGATGAATGGATCAAGATATATATGTTTTCCCCATTGCATGTGGGGGTGAAGGCGTCTCCGATATGGGGATGCCTTTTTTAATTTTATCGCCTGCATTTTGACAGTTTTTCGCCTACATTTTGCCAATACAAATATTGGTTATTGCGCAATGACAGTGAGTGAATCTAAGCCAGTTATTCCCAGCCATCATTCTCATCAATAACCGGCCCTTGCAAGGCTATTTCGCCTCGAACTTGATAGTCGCTGACTAATTCTGGAGCAGCGTTGCTAAGGCGAATCATAGCCTTTAATTCAGTAATCTCATCAAGTATCCGCTCATTTTCGCCAACCATTTTTTCGTAGTTATTAACGGATATGGCCACGCCACACGGCACGTTATGGTCCAAAATATATACGCCCGTTTGCGCTTTGGCAGCCTGTTTAAAGACTGATGATGGTGAGTCTTTCAATACGGTAATGTCGCTGGTTAGTGTATCATTTTTCAGCATATTATCACGTTCCTTTCTCTGTCCTGACTTGGGATTCTCGCTATCTCGGGGAGGGTTTACATCTACATTTTGCCAAGGGTGATTTACGCATAATACAGTTCGCATCTATTAATAACTCTAATACAACAGCAGGCCCGTGGGAATTCCCATGAGCCTGTTTTGATACTATATATTAATTGGCTGCCATTTCAAAATTACCGAATTCATCACGTACTGCTTCAATGATTTCATCGTCAAAAGATTCACGAGCCTTAAACTTAGAAACAACCAGATTTTCAAGGGTTTCATCGATATACTTACGTGATTTTTCGATGCCTTCGCGATCACGTCCCCCATTTTGGAACATCAATTTAAACAGCTTAGGCGCTTCTTTGGGATCGAAAACCGTTTGAGCAATATCATTAAATTCTTCTTTGGTCAAAGGCATAAACATTACGACTTCAATAAACTCTTGCTTTGCAATTCGTGCCATAATGACGCTATCATCCTCAGAGAAATGATCCAACAGTTTTTTAGCCGCAATACCGCCAATCATGCTTCCGGCAAGAGTTCCAACAACAGGAACAACGCTTCCGGCAAGAGTTCCAACAACAGGAACAGCAGATCCTAGAATACCCCCAACAGCCATACCTGCGCCAGTAACAGCGGTGTTCTTAACTAATTGCTGAAAGGAAATCTTACCAACCAGGCAGTTTACTGCATCAGGTCCAACAGCAACGACAACGGTTAAAGCACCCATAGTCCTCTTGGCGATAACATCACGACCAACTTTCTCCATTCCAAGCTTTGCGGCTGTCTTCATTGCCAGATCGCTCCCAGCAAACTGGCTGGCAACAGTATACATCAGACCACCAATCAGCATTGGCTTAGCGAATCCAATCATTGCATTCTTGGTGGCAGTAGTACGATCAACTCCTTGCCAACGGTTATTTGCATAGATCCAGACAAAGTTGACAACTGACATTGGTGCCGCAGCCGCTGCGCCAGTCCGGAAGTCAATACCAGCTGAGACAACAAGCTTTTCAGCAAACGGAACTTGAACTTCTTTACCATGAATTTTAATCGTTGAATCACGATCAAAAATGGAGAGAGTTGCTACCTTAGACTGACGGTAGGTTAAGGCACCTTTTTTGACGTATTTGTATGCATTACTTGGATTCGTTTCGTTTGGTACTTTTCCTTGGTCAATCTTTTGTTGCATTATCCCAATGGCTTCCTTGTATTGATCCTTTGGCACCTCTAACGTCATTGGCTTGCCATTGCTATTAACATAACCTTTTTTAATGAAGTTATTAACACCACTTCTTGCTGAAGCATAGTATTTAGTTTGGATCATCTCGCCTGATATCTGACGAATACGATCAGCACCTGACTTAATATTCGTATGTCCCTCGGCTGATGGATTCAATCCTTTAAAGTAGTCACTAACCCAATTTGCTTGCTCGGCAGCAACACCATGTCCTTGACTAGCACCAAAACGGGCATTAAGCTGTTGCGTCTTAAATTGCTGATTAAGTGTATTTATATGACTTGAAGACAGGATTGCTGACTTGGTGTTTAAGCGGTTGGCTTCTTGAATTTTGGCACTTTTTTCAGCCTTTTTAATTACCTTATCAATATCCTTAAGCGATTCTTTTTGAGCAGCCCAAGTCTTTTTAAGAACGCGATCAACGTTACGAGTCCATCCATTATTGATTGCGGTAGAGAATGCATTGTAAAGCAGCTTACCATTTCCACATTCGCTTAATTGTTTAGTGTGTCGATCAGCATAGTAAACCGTCAATACATCATTCTCTTCATCAAAAGTTACTTTGTAGGCATTGGAGAATGGCAGTACCGTTGTTTCGGCTATGTATGATTTAGCCTTCGAATCCTTGGTCTCAGGATCCTCTACCTGCTTTTTGTAAAGGACACCCTTAGTCGTAATCAAGATACCAAATTCACGAAAGGCCATTTCGTTATCAGCTGGTTTGGCATCGTAATAAATAGGAATAACGCCATCATTCTCAGTTAGAATGTCATTGTTATCATTAAAAGCAGAGACTCGGTTATAAGGAATATCTGGTTCGGCATCATCTGATTCATAAATTGCTTCAGTTAAGTCAGATGAAATCTTATAAGGGCTTGTCTCAGGATATTTTGCCCGTCGCCAAGCCCTAATCTCCTTACTTACCGCAAAATAGTTACGTGTCCAGCGAATGATAAGCGAAGTAAAGATAATGAAAAGAACAACCTCAATTAAAAATAAGCTGCTTGCAAAAAGGCCCGCCAATACAAGGATTGCAAGACCAACTCCAATCCATCCAGCAGCTTTGCTATTTCCGAAAATCTTTTTCCCGGCATAGTAACCACCAATTAAAATGGCGATTAGTATTAACTCATCCATAATAATTTCCCCCAAAATTAAATAACTGATAATGACATTATATTATTAGCTATTGTCTTTAAGGATCATAATGAATGAATTGAATCATTGAATCTACTTTATATATCATATGTTACCCGAAATCAATCTTATCCAGCATATGCTCCCGGCTGACCTGATCCAGTCCCAGGTATGCCAAGGTCATGGCTTCGCTGGAATGGTTCAGCAGCTTCATGACCAGACCGATATTGTAGTTGGACTGCACGTAAACGCGGTAGGCCCCCGTTTTGCGCATCGTGTGCGTGCCAAGGTAATTGATCCCCAGCAGGTCCCCCACCTTGGCCATCACGTTGTAGAACTGGCGCTCATCGATATGCTTTTGAGGGCGCGTCGTGGAAGGGAAAAGCCACTCGGTCGTCCCCTCGTAGCCGTTGCGCTTGAGCCATTGCTGATACATCACCAAATCCATCATGACCGGCTTTAAGTAGAGCGTGTTCTGCTTGCCGGTCTTTTTGTCTTTGATGAACGCGTGCTGCTTGATGGCTCCATAGTCGTCAAAGACATCGGACTGCTTGAGCCGCAAAACGTCACTCACTCGCAGCAGCGTTGCCTTGCCAACTTGAAAGATGGTGTAGTTGCGCCGTCCAAATTTGAAGTCATTCAATAATGTGTCCTGCACCTGCTTGAGGACCTCATCATTTTTAATTGGCAGTACGATCTGTCGCATCCATTCACCCTTCTTCCTAAATATCCAAAAACTGATCTGACGGTCTCAAATTTTTAGAAAATCAATAAGTATCATTTTTACTATATATAAACAAATAACACGTCTTAATTTTAGCATAAAAATGAATGCCGATATAGAGCGTTTTGCGAAGTGTTATTATGTACAAATAACACTTCCGCCGCAGAGCAACTGGATTATTGACTTAAACCAAGAATCGGCTCTCAGACGCACTGAAAAATAATTCGATGGGTAGTTGGTCATTTCGATTCGTCTGAGAGGGAAATTTCGGAATGCCTACTTTGGGCATCAAAAAAACCGAGGTCAGCGAGCTGTTGCCTCGGTTATGATATAATATGCTTGTCTGAGAACATTGGCGGTGCTTCGCTTAGAAGGAAGTGATGCCAATGGAGCAAATCCCCGTGGCTCATTTTCTATCCTAGGAAAGGAAACGAGCCAATGTTTAATCTGTTCAAAGGTTTGGCATTAATCTTGCATGAACTGCCAGATTTGCCACGCCTGCTTCAGATTTGGGTAATGATCTTGCTAACGGCCATCGTGTTTGTTAGCTTGTTCATTGTACTCATTGTGCTTTTTTAGCCAAGAAAAAAGCCATCTTTGAGTTGCCGCTCTAAGATGGTGGATCGTTGAATTATCAGTATTTAGCGAAACACTGTCGATTTTTCAAGGACAGCGGAGTAAGTGTGTTGCCGCACGCTTACTCTTTTTGTTTACGCCATAATTATAGCTGATCTAACCCTGCTTTGCAATTTGAAAACGCCCTACCACAATCGGCAAGGCGCTATACGAATGGAATTGCTAGTTAAATAAATCAATAATAGCCAGCAACAATGTAAGAGGGATGACTAAACCCTCGTGAAGATTATACCAGATTCAAAAACCGCCCGCGCAGAGGAAAAACGCGGACGGCGAACAACAAGTTTACGTGAACGGATGGTTACCCCTAATTAATGGAAATTACATCAGACTACTGGTATCCATATTAGGCTGGGCGATTGAACATGCTGACCGTCCAACCATTATTAATTATACTATATTATAACAACGATTGGTAATATAATACCTTTTCACGCAAAAGAATTGGTATCCCCTGCCTGACTCCATATAATGAAGGTGTTGTCGAATGGCGGCGCTTTGCTTCCATCAAGAGGGGAGGCGATTGCCATGATGAAAGTCGTTTTGACTGTTACGGCCCGCCTTCTTTTTGGAAGGGAGCCTTGATGATGTCAGACCTTGATCCGTTTGCTGGCTTGGCCAAGGTGCTCAGTGCTTTGCCAGGCCTTCCGGAAACCGTGCAGCTGGCCGCGCTGGGAACCGTCTGTTTTCTGGCGCTGGTCATCGCGGTGGTCTTTCTCTGGCCAAAGAAGCCAAGGGAATAAAAAAGGCATCGTCCCGCAGTTTGGCGACTGGGACGGTGCTTTATTTCTGATGTTTAACTGAAGTAAGGCGCTGTCGGTGACAACGTGGGCTTGGTGCTGTGATGGCATCGAGCCCTTTTATTTACGTCTTTATTATAGTCGGCCACTGATTGCCAATCAAGCAGCGCGGACCGGCTGAAAATTATTAGTCTAATTATAATATAACGGTTAAAGGAGGATGATTTTATGACCAGTTTTCCATTGGTTGCCGACATCAGCAGCTATCAGCCTGATGAGCCGGCATTCTTCAAGGCATTAAAGGATCAAGGAGTCAAAGCGGTTATCGTCAAAATCACGCAAGGCTCCGCGGATGGGGATGCGTACGTCAACCCCAAGGCACAGGCACAGATTAACAACGCGCGATCAGCCGGACTGCTCGTGCACGGCTACCATTACGCTCGCTTCAATGGCCAACAGGATGCGATTAACGAGGCCAAATGGTTTTGTCAGCACGCCACGGCAATGGATCTAGGCAAGGAAAGCGTCTGGGCGGTCGATGCGGAAGATGGCGCGATGGCTCAAAATGCAACCGCGGACGTCAATGCGTTTTTGCAGTATCTGATTGACCAGGGACATTTGAACGTGGACGTCTATTCGATGGCTTCCTGGTTCTGGGAAAAGCGGCTGATTCAATCCGAGCTGCTGGCTAAAAACGACTGGGTGGCCAACTACGGCAAGTCGCAGCCTGGCGTCTCAAATGTTGGCACTTGGCAGTTTACCAACAGCTTCCCCGTCTACGGCATCAAGATTGACATGTCCTACGACTTCCACGGCTACTACACCGACCCCAAGATTGGCTACGCGGATGGTCAGCTGGCGGTCAGCGTTGAGCACGATCCAACGCCAAAGGTTCAGGTTCCCGTTCCCGATTCGTGGATTGATGAGCTGGGCGACACTTGGCACAAAGAGAAAGGCAGGTTCATCCTTGGCATGCCATTGCATCTGCGTTGGGGTGCCCGCACCAATTCATCAATTATTGCGGTTTTGCCGGCAGGTGTGATGGTTCGCTATGATGCCTGGTCGCGTCACGGCGGTTTTGTCTGGCTCCGGCAACCGCGCGCCAATGGTCAATACGGCTACGTTACCTGTCGCGATGCGCGGAACAATCAGCCGTTTGGGACGTTCGCATGATCTGGTAGAATAATGGTAAATATCAAAGGCTAGGAGAAATTCAATGAACATACGCGAATACCGAGGTAAGGTACTTAATGATTATGCAGAGGCACTGGATCAGTTAGACCTTAAAAGCAGCATCTGGCTGGTAGGAATGGAAATCAAGCACTACCAGGCAAGTAATCGGGATGACGTTGTACGAATTTATCAGCAAGTATGCGATGAAATGCTTCAACAGCAAAATACCGATTATCCCAACCGAGTAGCTTTAGAATTGGGCATAATGAATGCTCTGGATCGCATTGACTACGATGAAGACAATGAATTTTACCATGTTGCCGGCAACTATTTTGAGGAGTGCTCTAGTGATTGGCACGATGGAGTTATGGCAGATCCCTTCATGCGCAATGTTGTCTATGAATTGGCCAAAATTAGTCAGATGCCAGATGGAATTGAAAAAGAAAGCATGCGCAAGGCAGTCTTTGAATTAACTGAAGCTATTGATGACACGCCAAAGGTTGATGATTTCTGGAGATGGTAACAAGCCCAATAAAAAACGCCCCGCTGGTAGGCCGCGGGACGGAAATGCATAACTGAGTGCTAAAAGGACTTAATATTAATCAACGCTTGGTAAATCTATGTGAGTTGGGGTGAAAAATCTGTGTGATGAGTATTAAAGAAGGGAATGGGCAACCCTTCACCTGTATTATAGCGCTTTGTTTTGCGATTTTAAATAGGTTATACTATATTATAACTATAAATTTAAACCGAAAAGAAAACGCCCAGGCTGGACGCTTCCACTTCTTTAACGGCGCTGGCCACCGTTCTTCAAATAGACATCGTAGCTGGTCGTAAAAAGCATTGGCGAAATCACCCCACGCACCTTGCGTGAGAACAGACGCCAGACAGCATCATCGGGCAGCTTTTCAACCTCAAACAGAGTTTTTGGCCGCAATCCCTTGCCAAACTTCCACTCGATCGTGTTCCCATTGATCAGATAAGTTCGGCGCGTCATCGTGATCTCAGACATGTTTCCCTTTGGCAGCGGCTTGATCTCCCCTTCATGATCCATTCTGAAGCGATGCTGATCATCTTGGATCTGCACTGGCGGATAGATAGCCGTTCGATCTGGATTCTGAACCGGCTGAAACATCTGCATGCGGCCATTGGCGTGTTCATGAAAGACGTACTCTTCCCAATCTTTGCGCAATTCCTTGGCAAACTGCTTCTCGTCAGTCGGATTTCGCTTAAAGTTCAGATGGTTGGCCTGTTCGTTGCAGCGGTTGGCAAAGTCCTTGATACATTCCTGCTCTTCTTCGGTCAGATCACTCAGACAAAGCGCGATTGTCCGACGATATGGCAGGAAATTCTCTGACAGCCACCGGTCAACGTCCTGCTTGTTGAAGTAGGTCCGGCAGCCCAGCACCGGCGCGTTGAAATAGCGGACCGTACTCATCAGATTGCGCTTGAGAAAGTCAGCACCAACCCAGAGTCCGTCCTCCAGCTCAAACTTCTTGTACGCGTATTGCTTGAAGTCGACAAACCGCCGCTTCTGCTTGTGGTTGGCCGTTTCGGAATACTCGCCTGAATCCACGAGTTCGCCGGTTGCCTTGTCGTAAGCCGTCAGCGTATTGCCATCACGCTTGAATTCAAAATCTTCCATTGGCATAGTTGATCTCTCCCTAATTTTAGATGCCTAATGTTTTGATTATACTATATTATAATGATTTTGAAACAGCTAAATAATGGGATTTAAGAGATCGTTAATCCCTAGCAGATGGATGGGGTGGGATGAGTGAAATGAAAGTAAATTTATACGACTTAAATAGATAGCTGCTTTAAAGATGTATAGAACTTACACTATCTTTTTACCTTATCATGCATAACATACTACTTAATATGAGTTATCCTTATACCGTATAAACAAAATCAACACTCTTGGGGGAGTATCTATGAAAAAACAAGTCGTAATCGCTTCGGCTCTGATGTCGGCTTTTCTGCTGACGGCATGCGGAAGCCAGTCATCATCAACTTCCGAGCACAGCAGCAGTCAGACAAGCAGCAAATCCGTTGCCAAAAGCAGCTCATCAAAGAAGCAGTCCGCTGCCTCTTCTTCAAGCTCAGCATCCCAGACGCAGAAGTATACTGATGAAGAGTACGCTATGATGGGCTTTCTGAAGCTTGATGGTCAAGGCATTGACAGTCTGCTCAACAACACGGACAACATGCACTGGACCAACTCAGGCAACAAATACGCCATTGATTTCGGCGCACACACTACGACCATGACCGTTGAGAAGAACTCAGTCGAGGTTACCTACGATGACATCGATGAATCAACGCACGCCATGGGGACGCAGAACGCGCACAAGACCTACACCAAAGAAGAGCTGGCAAATCAGTTTGGCACCGACAAAGCCAAGATTGACCAGGTACTTGGCCACAACAGCAGCTCATCATCATCAAGCACCCAGGATCAGAGCCTTACTCAGCAGGCATCATCCGTTCTCTACTATGGCGCCAACAAGCTGAACAACGAGGAATTCAAGAACTGCTACGACTTTGCGGTTAAGAACTCCAAGCTGGCTGTCAGCAAGACAACCAATGATCAAGGAACCACAATCTACAAGCTGGCTCCAGGCGAGGTCGACTCCTATATTGGCTACTCCGTGGATTCTGATGGCACGATTCATTTCTATAAGATGACACCAGGTGATTCCGGTGAAATTGGTTCGGCAAGCAAGAAGGACATCAGCAGCTATGTATCATCCCAGAATGCCTCTGATCAAGTGAACCAGCTGGCTAACGCTGCCACGGTTTACGGCAACTAGGAGGCATCGTCATGAACAAGAAACTGATTACCATGACGATGATCACTCTGGCCAGCTTTGGCTTGGCTGCCTGTGGCCAACAAAGCAGCTCAAGTTCCAAGGCCAGTTCTGAATCGTCAACCAGTACCAGTAAGAAATCAGCTGTGGCTTCTTCAGCTTCAAAGAGTTCGGCATCCTCATCATCCAGCAGCTCAGCATCAAGTTCCTCCAGTTCACAGACTGAAGAGATTGATGATAGTACGCTTGCCGTTCTGGTTGGTCTTCAATCCAACGAAGAATGGTTCAGATCACTGATCGGCGGCGATAATGGTATCTACTTTAACGATAAACCGGTTAGTGGTGCCGATAGCGTTAATGGTGAATTTACTGGCTACTTGATAATCTCTGGCCACGGGGATGCAGCAAGCGACGTCTACTTTAAGCGCGATGGCGACAACGTAACCTATACGACTTACCAGACTGGTGAGGATGGCATCATGTACAAAGGTCACTACGTTAAAACCACTGTACCGCTGAGCGAATTGATTGAAAACTACTATCAGTCTGATTCGCAAAAGGCTGAGGTTGCCAAGTTTGCCTCAGAATTTAAGAATGATTCGAACTAATCTAAGGGGATCTTTATGAACAAAAAAATCTTAGGCTATGCCACAATCCTGCTTGGCGGCATTATGTTGGCAGGATGCGGCAATTCCAGCTCTACCAGCTCTGCATCATCTAGCAGCTCATCAACTACACAGTCCAGCACGCAAAAGAAGAGCTCATCGACCAAACAGTCAAGCTCCAGTCTGGAACAATCGGCGAGCAGTTCATCAAACAGTTCCGCCAAGGCTTCCAGTACTGCCAAAACGACCAAGGTAGACGATAAAACGGCTGGCGTCATGCTGATGCTGTTGGTTGAACCCGACTACCTCAAACAATATATCGGCAATGACTTCTTCTGCTACAGTCCCGCCGGCGAGAACCCAATCAGTGATGCTACGGCTGACTATAGCTACCTGACCGCAAACGGCGACCCAACCAGCTTCCTTTACTACAAGGTTGATGGCAATACCGTCACCTATAAGATGTGGGTTTCTAGCGATGAAGGCTCCGTTTCAGATGGGCATTTTGAAACCAAAACCGTTTCGCTATCGACTCTTGAAAACGACTATTACGTCACCCAAAGTCAAAAGGACGAGGTCAACGGCTATGTCAGCCAATTGAAGAGTGAATCCGACTATCTGAATCAGAACAAGTAACGATAGCGCGTCCCGGATATCTGTTCTGGCGACGCGCTTTTCTGTACGTAAAAATGGCGCTATACCGGACTTCTCCCGATATAACGCCATTTCTATTTGAATATCTTCAATTTGATCGGCTGGATATTAGATGAATTGGATACCACCGTCGATTTGAACGGCTTGACCTGTCATGTAGTCGGACTTGGTCGATGCCAGCCATGATACGTAGTTGGCCACGTCGGCTGGAGTCTCGACCCGGCCCAGCGTGATGGAGCCAGAGTACTTCTTGAGGTAGTCGCCCTTATTGCCGCCCCATGCTTCAACCATCTTTTCGTCGATGTAGTCCCACATGTCGGTGCCAACGATGCCTGGGCAGTATGCGTTGACCGTGATGTGTTCGCGGCCCAGTTCCTTGGCAGCAGCTTGCGTCAGACCACGGATGGCGAACTTGGATGCGGAGTAGGCACCCAGCATGTCAAAGGCGATGTGGCCGGCGATACTGGAGGCGTTGATGATCTTGCGAATCTTGTCGCCATCATCCTGCTTGCGGAATTGAGCGGCAGCGGCCTGCATCCCGAACAGCACGGAGTAGACGTTAACATGGAAGATCTCGTCCAGGTCGGCTTCCGTTTCGTCCTTCAGCAGCTTGATTTGGGCGATCCCGGCGTTGTTTACGTAGGTGTCCAAGCGGCCAAACGTGTCAACGGCCTTTTGAACGAAACGCTCGTGACTTTCCTTCTTGGATGCGTCGCCGGCAACCGATACGACCTTGCCTTCGTAGCCTTGGGCGTTCAGTTCTTCGACGGCCTTCTTGCCGGCTTCTTCATTGCGGTTGGCGATTACGACATAGTAGCCGTCCTTGAGCAGCTGGTCGGTAATGCCGCGGCCAATCCCACGATCCCCACCAGTAACGACAGCAACGCGTTTTTCTTCAGTCATATTCAAAACCTCCAATATACAAAACCAAATCTTTAACAAATTCATCTTATCACCAATGGAAGCGCTTGACTGATTAAATTTGTACACAATATCACAAGACGCAGATTAAAGAATCAAATCATTTTTTGAAAAATTTCAACTTGAAAAAAGACGATTGAAGCGCTTACGAACACTATCAGCGATCTGTTGCACAAAAACCGTTCAACCTATTCCAAATCAAAAAGGGCCTAAAATCGTATTTCACAACTTCAGATCCCTGTAAAAGAGCTGCCAAAAAAGCAAGTGCTTATGTTTTTCAAGACTACCAGATGAGTATGCACACCCACCACCAGGCTCGGCGGAGAGGGAGTGGAGCGAGGGCTCACTCGGAGGCGATGGTGAGCAGGGAACCTGCGGCCCGACGGAGAGGAGACCCGTGGAGCGGGAACGGAGCCGAGCATGGGTACGAGGGGGATGGTTAGAATAGTAATGAGCTACTAAAGAAATAATACCAATACTTTTAGTTATTCAGAAGTTCCTATAATCCCAATACCATCAGAACCGTTTTCTTAACTTAATTTTCCCATAAATCAGTCAAAATGATATCATCACTCTTTGGTCTATTGTTCTCCTCTTTACTTACTTTAACAATTACAGGTACTCGCATTGCATTTCCTGTGATAATCGCTTCTCCTTGACCTAAACTTGAAATTTCTTTATATGAACTCTTATCAAGAGTAGGCATTGTATTCTCAAGCATACGAAGATCGTTTTCATTAACAAGCCGATGAACAAAAAAATTATGAAGCTGTGAAATAATAGTTGGTGATATATCAGCTGGTCTTTGGCTTGCAAGTGTCAAAAAGAATCCGAACTTACGCCCTTCCTTTATAATCTCTTCAAATACTGATAATCTAAAATCTTGCCAACTATCACCATTATGCCGGAATTCTGAGTTTAAAATATTATGAGCTTCATCAATTATTAAATGACATGTCCTTTCAATCTTGTTGCTCTTAGAAATTAGTTCTTTTTGTCTATCGTAAATCATCTTAGATAGAATCATTGGTACTAATCTCTTAATTTCTTGATTGGAGTGCACTAAATTAATTATATTTAAACACTTAAAGTTATGGCCTACATGTTCATTATCTGTTAATTCAATTATTGGGCTTAAGCTATTTAAAGAACTTTCTATTCGCTTAAACAAAGGATTTATATATTCACTATTAACTGAGTGCCAGGCCGTAACATAAATCCTTTCAAATTCTAAAAATACTTTTAATTTTTCTAGCTCATCGAGATCATTGAATCTATCAATCATCTTGGCCCTTAGCTCTATGAGCTTGCTAGCGACCCTTTTATCTCTCCAATTGAATTCACCTTTACTAATTATTAAAATTTCTTCCGGACCTTCTTCGTTATTCGACTCTCTCCGCTCCTTAGTGTAAGAAACACTTAAATCTCGGTATTCATGAGGTTTATATCCACGTTCTATCCAATCTAACAAGTCAGTCCCCATTCGATAAGATTTTACTACTTGTATCCATTGATCTATCGGTTCATAATTAACCTCTTTAAAATCTAAGATTAGTTTTCTTAATAATCCCCATTCTTCTTTAAAAAACATATCTGCAGAATCTATTTTCTTAAATTCTCTCATTGCAGATCTTAGAAATGGAATTTGAGTTGCCGGTCGCGCATCAAATAATATAGCTAATATATCTGGATTAAATAAATAGTCTTTTGTTACCGGCAATCTATCTGATTTACTGCTACGAGTGTCAATATTAAAAACTTTTTTATCCTGATTTTTAACGCCAAACTGTTCTTCTTGTGTATACTCTCCGTTAAAGTCAATTACAAAGAACTTTGACTTTTTAAAAATCTCCTTCCTATATTTTGACCTAAATAGTTCTAAATATAACTTATGTAGCGTATTTGATTTTCCACTACCTGTATTTCCGAATATACCAATATGCGATGCAAAGAATTTATTTATTGGTAATCTAATTACTTGTTTTTCTCTCACAGATTTTCCAATGCTTATAGTTGATTCTCCGTCATTGATATCGTAAATAGCATTTAAATCTTCTGATGATGTTAATAACACCTCATTGCCAATCATAGGAACATATTCGCTTGTAAGTTGAAATTTTCCTCTATCAATTACGCCCTGCGTTTTTAAACGAACAATCCTATTAATTGAACTAGGTGAATAGCGATTATCAAATTGTACACTCTTAACCGTATTTTGCTGATCTATTATTTTTTCAGAGATAACTGTTGTAATAATTCTTATATCATTCTGTTTAACTGTCAAAAATGCCCCTACTTTGGGTCCCATTAATAACTTACCGTCCCATAAGTATTGTGCTTCATTTGACATATTATACATGCCTACTTGTGCTATATCGCCGTCTACTCCAACAATTACACCTAATGAATTCATACCTAGTTATCTCCCTTTAAAATATTAGTTAAACTGTCTAACGTTAAGTTTTTTTCGCCTAATTCTTCAGGTGTAATTAATTTAAGATTGCCTGATTTTACATCTAAGTTCTTTGAAATATTTATTTTTTCGTTCTCATCGAAACAAAAACACACTATTACAAGTTCACGATTTTTCAAAGCTCTTTTGACCATCTTTCCAATATGCTTGTCTTGGAAAGAAAAACCGACGACAAATAAAACAGATTGTGGCTTGTCTAACTCTAATTGAAATATCCGTAACATATCATGAAAGTGATTGTTTAAAAAAGTCGCCTCATCTTCATATCCTGTTGGGGGAACAACAACTGGATTTCCAACAACCCTATTTTTTATAACAATTTTGTCACCATCAGCACGTTCCCAATTTACAGATCCATGTGGCTTAATAAGGGATAGTGAAGGTAATTCATCAATATAATTATTATTTAATCCCCTGTATGAAACTGACTTATTATAGTTTGATCCATCCAAATAGCGATTGAAGTAACCCCTCGCACCATCATTAAATACTAGAGAGGTATTTTCCAATACACTATCTAATGCCTTTTCTATAAAGAGATCATAATTTGTAGTAAAAAGTGTAGCTTCTCTTGGCGTTTGTCGAGAATTAGCATTATTTAATACATCAGACACTGCCAATATAAAATTCTCATAACTGTTTAAAACGTCTGAATTATTCTTCTCCTTATTTTTATTCGGACAAATTAATGATTTACTTACATCTTTTATTTTTTCCAATAATTTCCGATTTTTTTCCTTCATATCATCTTCCTTTATGTCAGACATTAGCGGAATAGCAGGATAGGAAGCTCCTGAACCTATAAGGAAGTTAAGCTGCTTTGTCATTGCGAGTTCCCTAAGCATTTTTCTTTGTTCTAATATCTTTTCTCTAATTTCATTACTATCTTGGCCCATATTCTCTACCGTAATTTTCATAATAGATTACTTCTCCCTCCAAAAATAATGGTAAATACTTAAGAAAACTTCAATTAAGTTTTGTTGGCGATAAATATTTCAAGATCCTATTAGAATACTCATCTCCTTCATTTTTCGTGGGTACAATTATACTCTAGCAGACTGTCTTTAATGCGCTTGCACAATAAATATATGCTATAATTGTTATTACCGTAGTCAACGCAAAGGGTTTATTTGGTCATGACCCTACTGACTACCTTTTTGCATTGGGCAGCTTCACGGCTGTCCTTTTTTGTTGCAATGAAAAATCCGAGCACGGGGATGCCCATTGCTCGGATTTTATTTATCATCACTGTCTTCTGGATTCTGCTTGGCTCTGACATGCCACATGATCAATTCCGCATAGTACTCTGGATTCTTGAGTACCTTTTTGGACCAGAAGCGCAGAACCGTCCAGCCCATTGATTCCAGCTTTGCATTGACCTCTTGATCATGCTTCATATTATGCTCAATCTTTGGAATCCAATAGTCGCGGTTTCGCTTGATATGGTTCTTGTAGTTTTCCCAGTCGTAGCCATGCCAAAACTCACCATCGATGAAGACAGCAATCTTGTACTTTGTGATCGCTATATCTGGCTTGCCAGGCAGTTTTTTGTAGTTCTTGCGATAGTGAATGCCATTCTGCCAGAGAATCTTGCGGATCACAATTTCATCATTACCTTCAGTTGAATGCACGCGGGCCATGCGTTTTCGTGTTCTAGAGTCTGATTTAAACTCATATGACATTACTAAACACCAGCTCTGTTATAACTAGTTGATCATATAAATATTATTGGTTGCAGGAAGCTTAATGTTAGGAGCCCAGAGCTTCTTTCCTTCTGGCCAGTTCAAATCTGGATTGTCACCATTTACCAGGTATAGTGTCAATACAAACTTATCCTTGAACTTGTTTGTTGCGATCCAGTCGTTTTCAGAAAGCAATGCTCGCGAACCATAAGTGATATTACGATTTCTACGTACCATCAGCATTCCTGTAGCTAATGGCGTCTTATTCAATTCAGACTTGATAATGCCTTTGTATCCTTCAAAGTTAAAGTCATCATCTTCAAACTTGTCTAAGAGCTTGATAATAAACTTCAATGGCACTTCTTGAGGTTCCTCAGTTCCATTAAACTGCGCAACCATTTGTGAGATATCATCAAACGTATTGTTATGAGGATTGGTAGGGAAGTGATTGCTGTTCCCTTGAAGAATGTTAAGCAATGACTTATCCAAGACATTTTCTCTCGTTGGATTCAAGCCATCTGGATAACTAATGGTAATCTTATCTCCTTTACGTGCCTGCTCAACGATGGCATTATTAGTCTCGTTGATTTCAGCAAAAAGGTTATAGAGCTGATGAGTAATGAACAGACTTACTAGACCTTTATCACGATCGTAGCCAAACATTCGATTATGCTGCCACATGGTATCAGCCTGGGGATGCTTGCTGGTACGGGCATAGTAGAACGTATGAAGCTGACCAAACGTAACTCCTCGACCAAGGTTAGTCCCACCAACTACAAAGTTGCATCCGGTCATATACTCTTCGCTGCCGTCTGCACTTGCGCCGTTTAGAATAACAACGCTGTAGTCCATTTTTCTCAGGATATCTTGAATGCATTGGTAGATATCGTCAAACGACTGCTTAGGCGAGTCCTCAGGCGCAAGCGTATCGTATTCTTGTCTAAATTCCTCTTTCAATGCTGGATCATCATGATTGTATGACAGTTCATTGATTGCTTTACGGATGTCATCACCAGTCTTATTATGATCTGCCTGCAGTCGACTCTTATGAATCAAGCAGTTAGACACCTTATGGCCGGTTAGAAAAAGCTGTGCAGTGACCACTAAATGGCGCACTACTACCTTATGAGCAATCGCTTTAGAATCTTCCTTGTCAATAAAGCGAACAAAGCTAGGAATACTGTCTTTAGGGAAGAAGAAGTTGCCGCCGAGGTACTTTTCCCCTGGCTCAAAGTAGTCAACAAACAGTGGATGCCAACCGGAATCAATCGATTGCAATAACAATGATTGGGGAGTCCCGGTCATTTGAAGGTAAATGCTGCTTTGAGCAGTATCAATGATCTCCTGAAGGTATTTGTTGATTGAAGATACTTCACCCTGATTGACCTTGGTGTTTAATGATGCGGCATCAGCTTCATCATCAATAATAAAGAGCGGATTACCAAGCAACATGTTGGTATTCTTAAAACGATTTGCCCACGCTTTAAGAACTCGATGATTCTTCTTTACTACCACAATAACGGGCTTATCACCATGATTACGGAATTTTTGTTCTTCATTTTCATCACAGACGATAAAATCAGTCAGTTCTTTTTTTGCTCGGTCATAAGTCTGTTCTTGAAGCGTAGTGTTGTCAGTGGTCAGGAAAAGAAAGAATGGAAAGCCCATATCAACAGCTTCACAGATAACGCCAAATACATGACCTGTCTTACCTGATTGAATATTGCCAAAGAGCAGTCCCATTTGGTGAGAAGCGTAGTCAAATTTAGAAAGCTCCTTCTCGCCCATCTCTTTGGCTGTTTTTTCAATTGAATCAGCAAAGTCCTTCTTACCTTCGCTGCGCATTCGTTCTACATAGTCGCTTAAATAGCTCATCAATTAATCCCCCAAACACTCACTAATTACTAAAATGAATGGTCCAAACGTCCAATGGCTCTTCGGTACTGTGCTTTTTGTCCAGTCGGTTTTTCTCATTACGAGCGTATACCTTACCCAAACGCTTTTCATTAGTCTTATGAAGCTCTAATACCTTCATATTTGACCGCTCAAGCATTTCTTCGGTTACGACACCCAAACGATCAGGATCTTGGTCTGCGTCATCAAATGCCTTTAAAAGTCCGGCGGCAACCAGACGACCCTTAATCCAGCGGCCAAAGATTCGATCATCTCCATATGCCGTCAACTGCTTGTTATTTTGAGCAGTAGTATGCGCTTCAAACATATAGCCATCGTCAGTTACTACGAAGAACGGCTTCCCTTTTGGATAATCAGGTTCACGTGTAATATCGACGCTTACCGTAATCTGGGTTTCAAACCAATTACGGCGAGTATACTTACCATTCTTAGCTTTCCGCCCTTTACCATAGCAAACATTGATATTAGAGCTGGCAAAGTCTTTGCGATCCGTACTAAACCGGTTAGCAAATTTTGGCGCCTTGATTGGTACACGAATGACAATTCCGTTTTCCTTACCGTTAAAGCTTTCTACCGAGGATTCTGTCAATTCAGAAACGTCTTCAATAGCATCAAGCAATTCAATTCGTTCATGAACGAATTTGATGCCGTCCATATTGTCAGCTGATACGCAGCATTTCTTAATCAAATCAGCAATAAAATCTGCGAGATCTTGATTCTCCTGTTCACCTTCAACAGTGTTTGCAAGCTCGTATTGCCGCATCGTTCGACCAGCTGGTGCCAACGCTCCAAGGTTTGCTGAACCTACAATGCTCCGGAATGGTTTTCCATCTTTCCAAAAACTGTACAGCTTGCCGTGATAGTCCATATTATTTACGACATAGATTTCACCAATACCCGCAGCTTGCCATTTTTCATGCAGCCGAGCAATTTCGTTTCGAATACTCTCAGGCATCCCATCAACGGAATACATCCCACAGGCCAGCTTTACGTCCTTGATGCTATATTTTTCTACCAGTTCATCAATTTTCTGCAGACCTTTTACAGATACATACCCAACTGCAATCTCTAGTTTGTCTGATTGAGCAAGGATCTCTTCAAACATATCGCGAATACTTTTTTTATCGCCTGCTTTAATCATCGGTGGAACATTCGTATATAAAATAGACATTTCTTTTTACCCCGCTTCAAGAAATTGTTTTCATTTATATTTAAACATTGCTTATGTAAACAAAAAAGGGTAAAATCTTAGCATAGTCATATGCTAAAACATATGTTTGGAATAAACGCGATAAATAAAAAATCGGGAGAGACATCATGATTTTTAGAACTGCTGAACTTTTTGCTGGTCCTGGTGGCGGTGCTTATGCTGCCAAGAACAGCCACTTTACTGATAAAAATGGTGAAGAATGGGGTTTTGAACACGCCTGGGCTAACGAATATGACCCAGACACCGTTGAAACTTATAAATTAAACATCCTTAACAATCCTGATGCAGAGACTGTCTACTGTGAAGACGTTCGTCATTTTAACCTTGACGACGATGAAAAGCTTGGCAATATCGATGCACTGATCTTTGGCTTTCCTTGCAACGACTATTCCGTGGTGGGTAAGCACAAAGGCCTGGATGGAAACTACGGGCCTCTTTACAGCTATGGTGTCCATGTTTTAAGAAGATATCAGCCTAAGGTCTTTGTTGCTGAAAACGTTGGTGGCCTTACTTCTGCCAATCAAGGTGAAGCATTCATTCAAATCCTAAAAGCCCTTCAAGAATCCGGCTACACCCTGACTCCTAACTTCTACAAATTTGAGCAATATGGCGTTCCCCAAATGCGTCACCGTATTATCATCGTCGGAATCAGAAATGATTTGGCTGAACAAGGCATCAAGTTCCACGTTCCTGCTCCAACTACTCCAAACCCATCTGACTACAAGACGGCTGGTGAAGCACTGACTGTTCCACCTATTCCTGCTGATGCTCCTAATAACGAAAAGACTCATCATAACAAGCGCACCGTCGAGATGCTTAAATACATCCCTGAAGGCGGCAATGCCTGGTCCCTTTCAATTCCTGAAGAACTGCGATTGAACGTTAAGGGAGCCAAGCTTTCTAATATTTACAAGCGTCTTACCTTTGATAAGCCATCCTACACCGTTACAGGTTCTGGTGGTGGCGGTACTCACATGTATCACTGGAAGGAAAATCGGGCGCTGACCAATCGTGAACGTGCTCGGTTGCAAACTTTCCCTGATGATTATGAGTTCATTGGTGGCAAAGAAAGCGTACGGCGTCAAATTGGTATGGCAATTCCTCCAAAAGGGATGAAACATATCCTGATGGCGGTACTCAAAACCTTTGCCGGTGAAGAATATGATTACGTTGAACCAACAGAACGTCTACAACCAGATGTACTATTCAAGGTAAGCGGCAGTGAGGTTGCTAATCTGGTGAAGCATTAATAACGAAGCGGAGATTGTCGTCTCTGCTTTTTATTTCTATTCATTTAGGTATTATCAGACTCTTTAAGATGATAATAATTAGGAGGATATCACTTGGAAAATACCACTAAAGTATTCATTTCATATGCCTGGAACAAAAAAACAAAAAATTTTGTAGACTGGTTGTATCGCTTTTTAAGTGATGATAACGACATTTTACAACCTAAATTAACTATTTTTATGGATCGTAATTCTACAAATCCAGGGGATAACCTGAACTCCTTTATGACTGACACACTTACTAACTCTGATTTCGTTATTTGTTTGTTAGATAATGAATACCTGAAAAGAATAAATCAACCAGGTACTGGTGTATTCAAAGAGTTTAAAGAAATTAGAGAAAACCAGGGAAACATTCAAATAATCCCTATTCATGTTTCGGGACAAGACCAACCTAGTGGATTTTTTGGTAGCTTAAAGTATATTACGGTAAATATTGAAAATCTGAGTGATCCGGCTAATACTATTGCCTATAAACAACTACTTGATACATTATTTCCTAACAGCGATACTGTAAACGCTCTAAAGCCTGATAGTTATAGACAGAAAATTAATGATCTTAAAAAAGATGCTTACATCCAAGAAAATACCAATTTTAATCTTTCATTATCCGGAATTAGTAAAATTAATATATCTGTTAACAAAGGTAGATTCATATTTGGCCAAGGACAACAAGAATTTTTGACCGAGTGGAGTTCTGCTAATAAAGAATCTGTATATTCGTATAACGTTCCAACCTCGGATCCTTCTAAAAAACGTTATCTTTGGGTATGCAGTAATACAGATTACGAAGACATTAATACCCCGGAGGATATAGGAAAAGCTAAACAATACTATGATTGGGGTACGGAGGCTCTCTATAGTGGCAGTATTCTTGCTTGGATTAATGAATATGAGATTATGATGGTCGGTGAAATACTATCTATAGAAAATAAATGTCTCGAGCTAAGGTACAAAATCATATAACTTATTTTCAATCTAGCACACATGTATCAACTTACCCACCAGTAGATTGAAATAGGCTACAATAGGAATTCCGATTACTCTAATTTTATTTGATATATGTCTATGAGCACTTCCCTCTCTCCTTCCTGCCTTCCATGCTATACTTCATACCGTAGATCGACTTTCTACAACCAATTAACTAACACTCTTGCCCGATCGTATACCCCGATGCGATCGGGTCTTTTTATTGCCAAAAACAAAATATGTAGACCGCACAGCCTGTATGTAATAAGCCAGGCAACTTCCCTATAAACATCATCTTATGGATCTTTAAAAAGCAGGTCGGCATGACTCCCACCAACTACCGGCGCAACTATATGAAGAAGTTCTTGATTAACGATACGACCAGCCGTAAGAAGATGAAGCAGATGCATCCAGACGAACACTAACGCTACCCAACAAAAAAAGCCTCAGTTCCGCAATAATGGTACCGAGGCTTTCATTTTGCTGTACAAAGGTTAGTAACCGTGCGTTGCCCTCAATTACCCCCAGGCCAGCGTAGAGGGAGTGGAACGAGGGCTCACTCGAGGCGATGGTAAGCATGGAACATGCGGCCCGCCGGAGAGGAGACCCGTGGAGCGGGAACGGAGCTGGCCTGGGAGCTGCCTAAGCGGGGGATGCTTATTTTTTCAATGCCGTCCGTTTCAAGTACAACTAGCAAATCTAAATTTTAGTATTCATTTATTTACTGTATAACTGTATTCAATAAATAAACGTATAATTTACTACAATAAATAATTGAATATTAATCTACAATAATTAATTGTATACAACTATTTATTATATACTGTTATTGTCAAACAAAACATACTAATCTAGTGTTGGATGATTACTCGACGGAGTAGTCGTTCAACACTTTTTCTTTTACTATGTAAAGTGGAGATGAAGCCAATGCCGTGCGTCTTTTGGACACATGATGTCGTAAGCAAAACTGGCAGCTTCACCATTCAATTTAGAATCTCGTCTAAGTATGTTGGCTGTTAAAGTCCGGTTGAGAAAATTAGATCTGATTGAATTGGGCGAAGGCAGCTCATCTCCAAGTAAAGCGGAGGTTTATTCTTATGGATTTATTGAAAACTGTTTTCGGTATTGATGTTAGCAGCCGGAAGTCTAACGTATGCATTATGGTCAATGGCCAAAAAGTTGATGACTATGCCATCTCCAACGATATGGTAGGCTTCAATCAGTTGCTAGATGACCTTAAGCAGGTTACTAAACCGCAGATTATCTTTGAAGCAACTGGTGTCTATTCCAGAAGACTCCAGGCGTTTTTGGACATGCACGAATTGCGCTATGTCATGATGAACCCGCTGGAAGCCAAAAGAAAGACAAAGGATGACCTGCACCAGAACAAGACCGATAAGCTTGATGCCTTGTACCTTGCCAAGCTGCAGTCTGAGCACCCGCAACGGCTGGCCTACGTTCAAAGCAAAGAATATCAAGAATTGATGGCCAATAACCGCATCTATGAGCAGGCTTCGCACGATCTGATAACCAACAGGAATAGACTGCACAAAGCCATTCAGCTCACTTTCCCAGAGATTGAGCACTTAATGGTTAACCCGAGAGGGAAAAACTACTGGAGTATTGTTCTCAGATTCCCACACCCTGATATCGTATTAGAAACAAAAGAAGCCGATATCATCGACTTCTTAAAAGGCTTATCTGGTATTGGTAAAAAGCGCGCTAACGACATAATGCAAAGTCTTATTCGTTTGGCTAAAGTCGCATGCCCAGCTGTCAAAAAGGACAGTGCACATATTCGTGGCCTCGAAATGGCCATTAACAATATTCTGAGCGCTGAAGAGGCGTGCCAGACAGCTTTAAAGGAGATGACCAAGCTCGCTCCCAAGCGGGATCTGGAGATCCTCACAAGCATTCCAGGCATCGGCGAAAATACCGCTCTAAGAATCATTAGTGAGCTTGGGGATATCAGACGTTTTAACAACCCTAGCCAATTAAATGCCTTCGTTGGCGTTGACCCTCAAGTTTATGAATCTGGCAACCTCACGGCCCACCTGTCAATTTCAAAGCGTGGGACAGCTATCGGCAGAAAGGTGCTGTACTTGGCAATCAACCAAATTCAGTCGGCTAAGAAAGCGGGAAACCCTTCTCATATTGCGGATTATTACGAGAAACGAAAACGGTCTTCTGAGACTGCAAGTCACAAGAAGGCCGCTATCGCATCGATCCATAAATTATTACGGACGATCTTCGCTTTAATTAAGAATGATCAATTATATAGCTATGACGTAGCCAAACATAACCAAAGACTTTTGTCATAAAAATTGATCCAATAGATATTATAACAGCCTCTTTTTTGAAATTACAGAAGGTGGCTGTATTTATCATGCCCTAAATCAGATATTTAACTCGATTCTCCGGGAGCCATTTCCCGATTAGGCCTGTATTTCAAAATAAAATTGCTTAAAATCGTTGATAACACTTGACTTAGAGTAGAAAAAAGCCGTGATTCATGCGGCGACATAAATCACGACTCTTGATTCTCTGTTTAAAGTGAATTGGATTAAATTTATTTAGATAGAGAGAGCAAACGGAGAATCATAGTTGAAAAAGTTATTACTTGAGATTTTAGAGAAAAAGTTAATTCGGTTTTTAATTCTAGTGTTCTTGTACTTCTTCAGGGTGAGCCTTTTCGTAGCGGTGCTCATTCCAGAAGTAGATCGTGATGATCGCAAAGCAGATTGCTGGCACGATGAATGAGAACTGCATGGAGCCGGAAAGGTCGGATACCCGTCCTTGAATGGCTGGCACGATGGCACCACCGATCAGCGACATAACGATGAAGGCACCACCAGTTTCGGTGTACTTCTTTTCGTGAATCTGGTCCAGCGTATGTGCGTAGATCGTTGGCCATTCAGGACCGAAGAAGAAGCTCGTGGCAATGGCTGCGTATACGGCCGTAGCGTTTGGCACCGTAAAGGCAATTACCAGGCAGACCATTCCCAAAGCAGAGAACCAGGTCAGCACCTTGGTAATCGAGTAGCGGTTCATGAACCAGTTGGCAACCAGCTTACCGATAAACCAAGCCACATAGCTGTAGATCATAAACGTGGAGGCTTCCGAGTCGGAAATGCCGTGCATCACCTTCAAGGCCAGCCGGATGGTAAATGACCAAACCGTCGTCTGCATGCCGGCGTAGACGAATTGTGCGCCGACACCCATCATAAAGCGCTTGTTGTGCGTCAGATAGTGAATCGTCTCGCCAAGTGATGGCTGTGCTTCCTTGCCTTCTGCGCCCTCGCCTGCCGTTGCCTTGGCCCGTGGCATCTTGGTCAGTAGCAGGACGATGAAGATAACGATTAAAATTGCAAGGATAAACTTGTATGGACGCAGCGTCAGTTGAAGCATGTGCAGGTTGTAGGCGTGGGCTTCGGCCTTGCTCATGTGAGCGACCTTGTCAGCCAGGTTGCCGCCTTCACCAAAGATCAGGTACTTGCCTAAAACGATCCCCAAGATGTCACCCAGCGGCGTCAGCGTCTGGGCAAAGTTCAAACGCTGGTTGGCCGTGTTGCGTGGACCCATCATGGAAGCGTAAGTGTCACAAGACGTTTCCAAGAAGCTCAGACCAACGGCAATTGCGAAGATGGCAACCAGGAACACGCTGTAGGTAGCGATCTTGGAAGCTGGGAAGAACAGCGAGCAGCCGATGATGTAAAACATCAGCCCAACCAGGATGGCAACCTTGTAGCTGGCCTTCTTAACGATCCGGGAAGCCGGAATCGCCATCAGGAAGTAGCCGCCGTAAAAGGCTGATTGAACGAAGGCCGTGGCCGTGTCGTTCAGCGTAAAGACGGTCTTAAACTGCGTGATCAGAATATCGTTCAGACTGGCTGCCGCCCCCCAAAGCGGGAAGATCAGGCAGACCAGCAGGAACTGAAACATTGGCGTCTTGTCAAGGTAGCCGTCTGGCAGTTGAAGCCAGCTCTGGCCCTTGTCGGTATTCTTACTGTTTTGCATGGCTCTCACCTCGAATTAGAACGTCACGCCGGATTCAAGAATAATGTTGGAGTAAGGCGTCATCTCACCCGTACGGATAAAGGCGTGCGTCTTAGCCAGGTTCTTCTTCAAATCACTGTGCGGCATGAATTCAATTTCAACGCCAGGCAGAGCCTTCTTGATGTTTTCCAGTTGTTCTGGGTTTTGGTCCTTGATCTCATCGGCAAGGTAGATCTTTTGAACCTTCATTTCCTTCAAGACGTTGTTCAAGATGTCCATGAAGCTTGGCAGCTGCTTGTCTACGGCCAAGTCGATCTTCTTGGTTCCCATTGGCACCGGCATACCGGCGTCACCGATCGACAGCCAGTCCATGTGGCCCATGTTGGCAACAACGGCAGCAACTTCTGAGTTGATGATTCCAGTTTTCTTCATATTCAAAATCCCCTAATTCCAAAATGTTTTCAGTATCTTTAGTCAGCGAAGGATGGCCGCGTTATTCGGCAAGTGCGGCCTTGACTTCATCACCAGTAGGAATTGATGGCATGGCACCCATCTTTTGTACGGTCAGGCTGGATGCGCGCTGTGCGTAGACCAGAGCATCAGCAACATTGCTCAGGCCATCGTCCAGCTGTGATGCCAAAGCGCCGATGAACGTATCACCGGCAGCCGTGGTATCAACGGCATGAACCTTGAATGCAGGTACTAATCCATGAGCCTTTGGAGTACTGTAGAATGCCCCTTCTGATCCGAGCGTAATCAGCAGGTAGTCAACTCCCTTTTGTTTGAACCATTCAGCAGTCTTAAGCATTGATTCTTCATCAGTGATCTTAATTCCAGTCAAGCCATAGCTTTCACTGTCATTTGGTGCGATCACGTCGGTATACTTCAATACTTCAGGCAAGATATCGTGTGCGGGTGCTGGGTTCAAAATCGTGGTTACGCCGTGCTCCTTAGCGATCTTAAACGCTTCGGCCGTTACAGGCTGCGGCGTTTCGAATTGACTGATCAAGAAGTCAACGCCATCAAATGCTTCAGCCGTTCCCTTCAATACATCAGTCGTCATCGCCTGGTTGGCACCACCATAAACCATGATGTCGTTTTGACCGTTAGAATCTAGAGTTACCAGTGCCGTGCCCGTACCATGAAGCTCATCGATTCCAACAAAACGAGTATCAATATCGTCAGCTTGAAGTGCCTCGCGCATAAACTTACCTTCATTATCAGCACCTACCATGCCAATAAAGGAAGTCTGTGCACCCGATCTTGCAGCGGCAACTGCTTGATTGGCACCCTTACCACCTGGAGCGGAACTCTTCGAACCAGCAGCGATTGTTTCGCCTGGTTGTGGGAACCGCTCAACGTGATAAGTCGTATCAACATTGATACTGCCCAGAACCATAATCTTTTTATTCATATGGTCACTCCTCCAGTGCAAAAATATTCAAGTAAAATGTTTTACATCACTTAACAGCACCTACTATAACGTCTTAGGAAATCGATTGCAATAGCTTTGTAAGTGTTTACGTAAACGCTTTTACTTAGTAAAATTTGGTAAAACTTAATATCATTGAGATTGAACAGTTTAAAAATTTTTCGATTTTTTTATTTTTTTGGAAGTGTTTACCTGTTTTTAGACTTATTTTTGATGAAAATTAGTTGATTTTTATCAACTTAAGAAGGCAACAAAAAAATTTATATTTTACTAACTGTGACTTATACACACATTATTCACTTTATGTACTTCTCACACCCTGCCAGCAGACAAAAATAAGGCGACCCACTCAAACGGATCGCCTTTTACATACAAAAAACCGGCGTCAGCAAATGCCAACGCCGGTCTAATCAATTAATATGGCAGTTCCTTTACCTTTGGCGTGTAGTCAAAGACAACCTTTTCTTCAACGTCTACGTACTTAGCGGATACTGGCTGTTCGTAGAGGAATTCGTCCGCGTGCTGGAACAGCTTCAGCCCTGCCAGGGACTTCATTGCTGCCAGAATTGCGTCTTCCTTCAGATCTTCCTTGGCATTGTGCACCTTAAATACGTGCTTGCCGCCAAGACTGCCTTTAAACGTTAATTCGAGAGTCTTCATAGTTCATATCTCCTTTCAGTTGGTTTTACAGCTTAATGTTGAGCAGGTCAGTGGTTTTGACAACCCGGCCGTAGAAGTACGTTTCGTTGGACAGATCGGTCAATACCTTGATGCAGCCATTGAGTTGATCATCAGTTGGATTCTCAATACCGTCAGAGTAGCTGCGCCATGCGCCATCCTGGTTGTCTTCGCTGACCATCTTGAATGACAGCTTTGAGTTCTTAAAATTGCGTTCCATGATTGAACATCTCCTTTGAATAGATTAGTAAGGGTTTCAGACTTACAACTATAGAAACGATTTAGGTCCGAAAAAGTAAAGGCGATTTTTGGAGATTTTTTTAACATAGACCTGATTACCAACAGCCAGACCTAATAGCTCAAATGATAGTAATGACCACTAGGGATGACACACATATACCCCATTAGATGCTATGCAGAACTATATGCACCTATACACCCCCAGGCCAGCGGAGAGGGAGCGGAGCGAGGGCTCACTCGAGGCGATGGTAAGCATGGAACATGCGGCCCGCCGGAGAGGAGACCCGTGGAGCGGGAACGGAGCTGGCCTGGGAGCTGCCTAAGCGGGGGATGCTTATTTTTTCAATGCCGTCCGTTTCAAGTACAACTAGCAAATCTAAATTTTAGTATTCATTTATTTACTGTATAACTGTATTCAATAAATAAATGTATAATTGACTACAATAAATAACTGAATATTAATCTACAATAATTAACTGTATACAACTATTTATTATATATTGTGATTACCAAATAAAAAGCCAAGCCATGAACTCAATCACGACTTGGCTCTATTAAACTATCTTGGTATGACAATATCTTTACGGTTTACTCTTCGTTTAAGGTACCAGAAATGCTCTCAGCGCTATTTTAACAAAAATAATGAATTATACCTCATCAACTGATTAAACGCTCAAATCACGCGTAAGAAGCGTTTAATAGCATTAATCAGATTACTTACAGCCTTTCAGCATTCCACGCCCCACAGACCATCAATCTCGTCAACGCACTCATGCAGAACGCCATTGAGCCCCAGCAGCCACTCATCCTGGACCATCATTCCCTCGTATTGGTAGATCTGCCCCAACTGATTGGCAATGGTCAGATGCCACGTTGGCCCGTCCGTGATCGCGTATGGTGGATAGCCGCCGTCAAAGATCTCATGCAGATAGTCAAACAGACGGCTGAGCTGCTCGGATTTCATCAAAAAGCTCTGTTTGCGAATCGGCGTGACCGTGTCGTTTTGGCCATCGATGAAAAACGTGTTGAATCGCACCAGCCCGTTCTTGTCGATGGTCAGATGCTGCTCGGTTTCATGGTAGGGATTCTCCGGCCGCGTTTCTGGCAGCCCATATTTTTCAGTCATAAAGCCCCACGCCAGATTCAGCGAAACCAGTGAAATACGGTCAATGCGTCCCTTCAAGTCATTTTCCATGATATTACTCCTCTGCAAGTATTTGACGCGTTTTCCGGCAGATACGGACGAATTCATGGCAAATGGGCACAAACGCGATATTCAGTCGGTTAGGATACCGGCTCGCGCGCTTGATTTCTCTTTGTGATTTGTGACCGTCAAAGATTTCGCGTAATTCGTCTTCAAACGGCACTCATTCGTCCATTCCGCACTCATCCTTTACGGAAAGCGCTATCATAATTGAGGTTCTTGCAAACTTGCAGATGGAAGGTGATATCCGAAGCAGAACGGTCCCTTACGGATGGCTATCGCTACTTGGTGGCCGACAAGCAGCGACTATTGGTTGTCTACGGCGCTTTAAAATATCGTGGAATCTATCGACATCATCAGGATTTCGATGACCTCGCCCAGCAAGCAATGGGCTGGTACGCGGAAGCCTACCGCGACTTCCCGGGTTCCCCTGAAAAAGACCAGTCGTCATTTGCGCATTATGCTTTCCAGCGCATCGACTGGCACCTCAAGGATCGTTTCAAACGCCAAATCGTTCGCGACAAGTACCAGTGCTGTCTGGATACTGGCTTGGCCGCGAACTGCGACTGGCTCGTAGAATCCGGCAGCGACACCGCGCCGATCGAACGAGCCGCCGCTCAACAGCTGTGGCGCCGGCTTTGGCCTTATCTGACCCCCAAAGAGAACTCATATCTGCGGTGCGTCATTGAGCGCGGTCTCAACAACAAAGAGATCGCCGAGCAGTGGCATACCTCCCCGCAGGCCGTCTCCTACGTAAGACAGCGCGTTATCAAAAAGGCAAGGGCCATCAGCAGCGCGCCCAACATTGCGTAGTCTCTTGCAAAATCCCTGAATACTTGACTACTTGAATCTCTCCAAAATGCTTCCAAGACGTGTTGGGAGCATTTTTATTTGGGAGAGCAGTCAGGATTCGTTGATGGGATTGGCAGCGATCATTGTGTTGTCTGCCTGATGCCACCCGCGTCTGGAATGGCCTCGCTTTAGCAGATCGTCCCATTGCGGCTTCAGAATGACCAGCTTTCCGCGTACCCAACCACTCCAGTTTTACGAATGGTTGGCACCATCATAAGGCGTGGTCAGTATCTTTTGCAGACACTGCTTGAACTCCTCGTCAGCAGGTCGACCGTAGCACTTGCGAAATGCAGCATCCAGCGCATTTTCCAAAACCACGCAGCGGACCTTGCGCTCAGTTCGATGCAGCGTATCCAGATGGTTGAAGTCGGGATGCTCCTCGCAGCAGCGCTCGCCCTCGTAGTTTTTTCGCACCATTTCCAGCATCTCAATCTGGGCGTGACTCACCTCGGCAGCCGCGTCAAGATTACGCTTGATCGTGTCGATTGAAACGTTGACCAGCACGCGGATCGTCTGGTGCTCGTAGCCGTCAAACGACAGTACGGTGCACCCTCTTCGTGAACTGACGTCACAGCCATGGGGCGAAAGGTTGTCGGCACAGATAAAGATCGCAGCCTGATTGCGCAGACCGGTCAGCGGAACCAGGCGATGCCGGCCCGATACGCACCCCACCGACTGTGCCTTGGTCCGTTTGTACAGCGCGACCATCGTGTTGTGGTAGACGTGATACTCCTTGGCCAGCTCGCTGATCAGATCCGTGTAGCGCCGCATTACGTGCAGAACCTGTCCCCGGCGGTCAACAACGATCGTGTCGTGTTCATCGTCATGATTCCAGCGCGTCAGCAGCAGCGTGTTGCTCCAGTCCACGTGAAACGCTTCGTACCTGCATCGAAGCGCACGTGATCCAGCTGGCGCAGATCAATGACCTTATCATCGGCATAATCAGCTTCAAGCGTCTTTTTCATGGAATACTCCTCCCCAAAGTATTGTTTTGAGCCAAAAAGACGGCTCCAGTTCCAATGCTAGCAATCGTTGTATGTGCTTACAATGGTTCTGAGGGAGTTCTAATTAAAATTTTAGTCTAATCCCCAAAAGACGCGCCGTGTAAACAAAACTCAACACGCATCCATAATTGGTCTAACCGCTCAGCAAGAAGTTTATTGCTGAAATCAGCCTATGCCATTCCAACGTCCGGATCACCATGGGCAAAGCCAAAGATCTGGTCCTTGAACTCCTTGAGTGAAAACGGCGGTAGGATCTTTTCATGCTTGGCTGGCTGAGATGCTTGCGACTGCTGATCTGCCTGGAATTGCAGATTCTGATCGTTTGAAGCTTCAATGCGTTGACCGTCAAATGAGTCAGCTTGCCCGATAATGTTTGTTGACTCAACCGCTGATTCCACGGACGGTTGCTCAACGGCTTCTGCCTGTAGTTCTGGTGTCGTCAAGCCGTTGTACGGTAGAGTTTCCATGTTTGATGGTTCTACCGTGTCCGCTTCGACATACTGATCAGCCTGATATTCAATGGGTTCCTCGTCATCGTCTGAAATCCGGTAGATTGGGATATTCGGAATCTTGTGTTGTGGCTCGCCATAGTCATTGCCTTGATAGCTGGTTGGCTGTGGCTCATTAGAGTACGCTGTGTCGTTTTGAACGTCGTCATCATACGAGATGTGCAGGATTGGGATGTTTGGAATCTCATGACGCTGCTGAGCCAGTTCCTGAACCTGCTTTCTGAATTTGGCACGATTCTGATTTTGAGCATCGTAGCCGGCCTGCAGGTACTTTTGCGTGGCAAAGTGCTCTTCTCGCATGGCTTCCAACGTGTGGAGTCCTTGAGCATCAGCTGTCTTTAAGATGGCGGATATGTAGGCTGGCGGATTGATTGGCGTATGCGCTGAGCTGACATTGATGGCAAAGCACAGCATCCGTGCACCATATTTGTTCATCAAGAAATTCAGCGACTTCTGTGAGCGCTTGGTCAATGGACCGATCTGACTGCGATACTGCGTCAGTACCTGCTCAAAGTCATCTTCAGCCACGTGATCAATCTCGCCGTAGTCATCCAGACAATGTTTGGCAGTTTGTTGAATGACCGATTCTGATTGTTCAAAGTCCGTGGGTGTGTGTCCCAGATTTTCATTTGTGTTCGCTCGCGTTTGCGCGGGGGAATCAATCTTATCTAAGTTGATATATTTATTATTTAAATCTTTAATCTGACTTGTGTTCACATTCTGCACGTCGCGGCGTTCATATTTTGCACCTCGGGAAGATTGCTGGTATGACGGCGTTTGGACGGCATCTTGCTGGTAATTGCGGTGTTCAGATTTTGCAGGATGTACGTAGTCGTTGACGTAGATGTGGTATTCGCTCAGCCCCTTGCGCTCGACATTGATCAAGCCGGCTTTGGTCAGCTTTTTGCGAAGGTTTGAAACGGTGTGGCGCGATGCATGCAGCAGTTTGGCAATATCATCGTTGCTGAAGTAGATGAATGGTCGCCCCTGCTCATCGACAAATTGAAGGTTGCCCTGCTTGGCGGAGTTGATCGATGCGTTAAGCCGTGAGTTGTAGATGGAGTACATTACCAAAGAGGCAATATCGAGCTTTTGGTACTCAGGACTTTCGAGCAGGTCAAAGTCTATTTTGAGAAATAATGAAGTCATAAAAAAATCTCCTTCCTTGCGTCAGGCAGTGAAAGAGATTGTCTGTAAACGGACAGCGCCCCTCGGAGTATCGAGAAAAATTCCATTCTCGAACCGATAGTCTTTGATAATGGCTATAAAGATGCTATAATGACTACATATGAAAATTAAAAAAGAAGTTTATTCTTAGTTACTCTAAGTCATTTGTTTGGGACTATAGCATCTTTGGGGCACTAAGTTTAAGCAGATAATCTCAGAATCATGAGCGGCCACTCATGATTCTTTTTTTATTGCCTAAATCAAAATGCTGTAAGAATGTATTAAGTTGGATGGTTTTTGAAACCGTTTTACTTATCATATAATATAACGAAATATAAGTAAACGTAATTTCGGCTCTTATGTTTTTGCAGAACGTGAGAGCCTTTTTTCTAAGTTTGAAAAGCTTAAAAGCGATGATCAAACCAGCAATCCAATCGATGCCTTTTCGAACATTAACACCACGGAAAGATACCTCGTTGGATTTGAAAATAGAATACTACAATCATTAAAAACTGTAAATCGTTTTCTAGCGTCAGAGCAGGCTATGAAATTGATTTTCTGAATTAATTGTATACAGTTATTTATTGTGTACGATAAATAACTGTGGTAGATAAATAAATGTATACACCTCTAACCCCTTGATATGACTGGATCTTATTTTTAGTAAAATGAATTTGTTGTATACAGTTAATTATTGTGGTATATAATTAACGTAGCACAATTAATTCAAAAATATTTTTAAAATTTTTTTTGAAACTGGGGTGAATTACATGATCGTAATGACGTATGCCAATTTTAAAGGCGGGGTTGGGAAGACAACCAACTCGGTTATGACCGCCTACGAATTGGCAAAAAAAGGATATAAGACACTGGTATGTGATCTTGATCCTCAAGCAAATGCCACACAGTTATTGAGACGTACCTATGGGCTTCAGAATGAACAAAAAGAATTAAAAATAAACAATACGATGATGGTCGCATTAAGCAATGGGAACATTAATGAAGCCATTGTTAAGATTATGGACAATCTGTACCTGCTGCCATCATATAGCGACTTTACGGAATATCCGGATTTCCTGGAGATTAAATACCCGGCTACCGAGGACAACTATAAGGAAAAGCGGATTGCCTACTTTAAACAGCTGTTGGACAAGGTCAAGGGAGATTATGATTTTGTTATCGTGGACGTTCCACCTACGTTATCGATCTATACCGACTCAGCCGTATACGCGAGCGATGAGGTTATCATCGTCCTTCAAACTCAGCAGCGTTCCTTGGACGGTGCCGAAGCCTTCTTTGAATATCTGCAGCGCACGTATGACAAATACCCAACGACCAACTTCGACATCCTGGGCGTATTGGCCGTCCTGTTGAAGAATAATGTTGGATTGGACAGTCAGATCTTGGATGATGCCGAAAATATATTTGGCAAAAACATGCTGTTCCACATGATCATCCATCATATGGAACGTCTGAAACGGTATGATCGTACTGGGATTGCCGACAAAGATTTATCACCTTCGGACTTCCACGATACAAAAGTACATTACACATACTTAACCCTTACTGATGAAATTTTGGAAAGACTACGTAAGAAAGGTGAAATCGAATAATGGATGAGAAGCCAAAAATGACGTTCCGCAAAGATCCTAATCGTGGCAAGAAGCCAAAACCAGTTAAAGAAACGCCGATCTCAGCACCAAAGAGTACGTTTGACGTCACCAAAATGACTGTTGATAATTCAAAAGACAGCAGCCGGGAGACTAAACAGATTGAAACACCCAAGGCAACGCGCCGGGTTGGTCGTCCTAGAACTGGCCGCAAACAGTATCAGACAATCCGTGTGACGAAAGAGACGGCGTGGAAGCTGAATGCCCTGCAAAATGCTTTGGCATACCCTTCTCAAGAAGCATTGATTGATAGTGCGCTGGAGCGTGTAGAACGTTCCATGACGGAAGATGAGAAGCGCCTCTTTGCTCTATGGCATGATACCCTGGAAAAACGTTGGAAGCGGAAATAGCATAACTAATAACAGCGCTAAGAGGGCTTTGTTCCCTCTTTTTTATTGCCTAAATCCAGTGAAAAATAATTAGTTGTATACAGTTATTTATTGTAGATGGTTATTTATTGTGTACATTTATTTATCGAATACAGTTATATATTGTGTATGATTAATTATTGTACACAGTAATACATGTATACATTATTGGGGATACTGAAATAGATAGGTGCGAGTTTGTAGCATTCCCATAAAGGCCGCCAAGGTTGCGAGTAATTGAGAGTGAAATGACTTGCTTCGTTAGGCTTGTAAAAATCAAAAGGTAGCAGCTAAGATACTCCTACCTTGTTAGATCTCCAAAATGGTGTTTGATTGGATGACGAAATTGCTTGAGTCGTCGTTTTTAAATGATACGGTGTCCATGATAGGAAACTGTTTGATCAAAAATCTGCCAGAGCTTTTCCAAGCAGCAAACTGATATTGAACCTTCAAATACATCAGAGTGCTTTAGAGATTCAATCGCCCAAGATAGTTCCTGAGCACGTGGGTTTGGTTAAGTGACGCATCATCAAACAATAGCGACTTTAAAACTTGGACTGAAATTGATCCAACATAGCTAAGACTCACATTAGGTTTGATTGCCTCTAGGTCGGACTATATTGGCTCTTTTTTATTTATTGACACAAATATACGATAAATAATGATACATGATTATTTATTGTATACAACAAATGAATACAATAAATAGAACTCCATTGAGATTGATGATAATTAGTTGTATACAGTTATTTATCGTAGATTAATATTCATTTATTTATCGTACACAGTTATACAATAAATAAACGAATACTAAAATTTAGATTCGATAGTTATATCCGAAACGGAAATGATTATAAAAAGTATCCCCACTTAGGCAGCTCCCAGGCCAGCTCCGTTCCCGCTCCACGGGTCTCCTCTCCGGCGGGCCGCATGTTCCATGCTTACCATCGCCTCGAGTGAGCCCTCGTTCCACTCCCTCTCCGCTGGCCTGGGGGTGTATAGATGCATGTAGTTCTACATAGCATCTGCTTAATGTCAGTAATGTTATATTGTGTAGCCGTAACCACCAGACAGATGATTTATATTATCCAGACGTTTTTTAAAATCATTAATTATTACTGAAAAACAAATAACATTTTTCTCATAAAAATGATTGCAATTAGTAATAAGTTTTCGTACACTAAGACTCATAAATTAACTGTGACTGAATGAAAGGAGTTGAAACCATGACCAAGGTAATGTTGATGAATGCTTGTTACATGTGTACGCAATTTACCAACCGAGCCATCATGGTTTCCGGGGGGCATTTTGGGGTACGCTAAAAAGGCTTCGAAATGTTCTTGAACTCTTTAACGGGTCAGCGGCCATGATTGGCGGCGACCCGTTTTTTTATTTGGTTGATTCAATTTGGAGGGATTATTTTTATGGGAAAGAGAACGAAAACAAGGAATAGAGTAATTGCTGGACTAGCCGTTGCCGCGATTCTGCTGATTGGTGGCGGTACGTGGATCCATCATGAAAATCAAGTAAGGGAAGCAAACACCATTACCGTTGGCTCACAGAATACCGATACGGCGGTTTGGGAATATATTGCAAAGTCCAAGCAGGCAAAAGAAGCCGGCCTTACGATCAAGGTCAAGGATATTACCGACTCAAATACAATCAATAAGGCAACCGCGTCTGGACAGATTGATGCCAATGCCTTCCAGTCCTACGCATTCTTTAGTACCTACAACAAGGCCAACCCTAAGAACAAGCTGGTAGCCTTGGGAACGACCTACATTCAGCCAATGGGTATCTACTCGACCAAGTACAAGAAGGTCAGCAAGATTCCTGCCGGCAGCACGATTGCGATTGCAAATGATCCAGCTGCAGAAAGTCGTGGCTTGAAGCTGTTGGAATCGGCTGGTCTGATTACTCTTAAGAAGCACGATGCCAACACGTTGGTAACAACCAATGATATCGTCAAGAACCCAAAGAACTTTAAGATTACCACGATTGTCTCAACCAGCGCGCCAAATGCCCTGCATGATAACAAGATTGCGGCAGTTGCGATTGACAACAACACTGCACAGCAGGCAAAGCTGAATGTTTTAAAGGATTCGATCTACCACGAAAACATCAACCAAAACACGAAGGCCAATGTTAACGTGATTGTTACCACGGCAGCCAATGCCAAGAAGCCTGCCTACAAGAAGCTGCTTAAGCTTTACCACAACAAGCAGATTCAAAAGTGGATTCACAAGCACTACCCAACCAAGGTAGAGGTTCAAAAGTCACTGGATTACCTGAAGAACTAGGAGGATCACAATGGAAATCAACTTAACCGGCGATAGTCTTTTTTCCAGCACCAACTTGGCAAGACGGCTTGATTCTGCCATTACAGGATTTTTGGCTACTGGGGACGTCAACTTTACCAATGCAGAGTTTGCCGTACCCGCACCAAGCGATCCGGTCGCAGCAGGCCGTGGCTATGTTACCGCCGTACGCGAGGATCGTTTGAATGAGCTGGTTGATTTGAAATTCAACGCAGTTAGCTTTGCCAACAACCATTCCGGTGATTTTGGCGTATCAGGAATCAAGCACACGATTGAGGCGGCACAAGCTCGTGGACTCGCTCCCCTGGGACTGGGTAACAGTCTTGATGAGGTTCACTTGCCAAACTTTGTTGATACCGATCATGAACGGGTTGGCATCGTGGCAGCCACGGCAACGCGAGGCAATATTTTCCTGGCCAGCCGTGGCGGTAATGGGGTACCACCGCGTGCTGGGGTTAATCCATTGCGGTGGCAGACCTCTTATCAAGTAACGCCAGAACAGTTTGACTTTCTCAAGACGATTCGTGATCAGCTGGGGCTTACCAAGGCCAGTGATACCGGACATACGGTAGAACGCTGGGCGCCGGATCCAGATGGTGAGTTTGATCTTGGCTCGCTTTATGAAACGGCAATCCATATCAAAAAGGGAAGCACTACTGCAACAGTGACTACACCAAACGAGGATGACGTAGCTGAGCTTCAGCGCGAGATTAGAGACGCCAAGTACCGTTCCGACTTTGTCATCTTCTCGCTGCACACCCATGAAGGAATCAATGAGGACTGGTATGCGGATCAACCCGCTGACTTTATTGTTAAGACTGCCCATGCCGCTATTGATGCCGGAGCGGATGTGGTAGTTGGCCATGGTGCCCATTTCTTGAGAGGAGTGGAGCGATACCAGGGCAAGGTGATCTTCTACAACCTTGGCAGCTTCTTAATGGAATTTGAGGCCGGTGAATCGATTATTCCTCCTGAGATGAACGAAGCCTATGGTCATAATGAGCATTCGCTGCCATCCGTTCTTCATAGCCAACGTGCAAAGGAGAATGGCGAATGGGTCGGATTCAACGCCAATCCAGTCTTTAATGATGGCTTGATGATTAAGCTGTTGGTTAATAATGGCAAAGTAAGCTTTAAGGCACTGCCGCTTGATTTGCGTGAACAGGATCAACGTGTTCTCAATCATGGGGTGCCCGTACCAGCTTCCGAAGAAATCACCAAGCGGATCTTTACCCGACTTAATCAGGTCAGTGAACCTTTTAATACCAAGATTGAATTTGATCAAGCTACTGGCGACCTGACAATCACAACAGCAGACTAAAGTAAAATAGCGATGCTATGATAAGTGGCATCGCTATTTGTGTCTATACGGAATACTATAATAAATTAGTTGTATACAGTTAATTATTGTAGATCATTATACAGTTATTTATTGTATACGGTTATACAATAAATAACTGTATACTAAAATTTAGATTTGCTAGTTGTACTTGAAATGGACGGCATTGAAAAAATATGATATCCCCCGCTTAGGCAGCTCCCCAGGCCAGCTCCGTTCCCACTCCACGGGTCTCCTCTCCGGCGGGCCGCATGTTCCATGCTTACCATCGCCTCGAGTGAGCCCTCGCTCCGCTCCCTCTCCGCTGGCCTGGGGGTGTGTATATGCAGCCTATGTATATACATTGTGGTGCATATGGTTCTGCATAGCACTTGGCAGGTTCTATGGGTATCATCCCAGGTGATCATGACCATCATTTGCGTGGCCATATCTGGCTGCTGGTAGTCGTGCCCATCAACCGTACACGTTTTTCTATCCCAACATTTCAGACAATTTGTAGTCGATGATCACAGAAAACGTTGGCGTGTAGAAAATATCTGAAAACTACACGATACTGACAGAAAACCTACACGAAAGAATTTCAAAAAAATCCAAGATAAAAAGTGCGAAACTCGATTGCTTGCGTAAAGTATAGATAGAGGGGCAGAAGAAAGGATGCTGCCTGAGGATGTCTTGCCGGATGAGTCCAGGTACATTCCCCCTATCCCCTCATGCTTTTTCAGATTATCTTCCTCGCCGCGTTCATTCCCTGAGAGCGCGGCTTTTTGTGTGCCTGGAATTACGGTAATTGATGGACACAAATAATTAATTGTACTATAATATAACTAATTAAGAAGCTATCAAGTTTGACCAGGAGAAAGGCTCAAAATCTGATAGGCACTGATGATGATGTTGGTTTATGATGCAGGCAGCCGATTTGATATGGGGAATCGGTGGCCGAATGATCATTCAATCCCCAGTCTGAAGATTTGGTGATTATTTACTTTAATAAAATACCTTTAAATAAAGCCGCCCAGGCCGGAGTTGGTCCAGGTGGCTTTTCTGCTACAAAGGAGGATTTTAAAATGCACGATGCTTCCGCGGTATTTACCCAGGCCTATGAAGAAGTGGTTGAAAAGTTTGAACGACTCAGCCAGATGAACGATCGCACCGTCTATAATCAGCAGATCTATGACCTCATGCTTGACTGCCTGATTCTTTGCGAGCGAATGCTGACCAGATCCAACCAAACAGATGCCGAGACGCTGGAGAAGCGCATTTATATCTGCTCCTTGATGAATGGCTTGATTGAGGGCGAAACCAGAATGATGAAGGGCGGTCCCATAATCTATAATCGACCTGAGCACTGCCTGATGCTGGGCCAGATGCGCATTGAGCTACAGCAGAAATTAGCCATGGTGGATGATCAGGCAGCTTAAACGTTCTTTTCTCAGCCAATTCCTTTATTCATTATTAAAACTCTACATATTAAATAGTTGTATACAAGAATTCAGTTATTTATATAACACAGTTAATAACGTAATACAATAAATTAAAAGTATGGTTGATAGAATAATATCGATGCTTTATGTCTAACTAAGACTTGAAGCGGCGTTTTTTAGTGCGCAAAAAAGGCGATCCAGATAGGAAGCATGGATCGCCAGTAATTACCATTAGTATGATGCCATTATAGCACAAAAGAAAAGGACGGTCATATCGCAAGGATACAACCGCCCCACCACTCACTTAGAATGACAATTATATGGCCTCAATCGTATTATATCATGTCGATTAAAAAGGCGGCCATATCGCACATGGCCGTCTAGAAAGTATGGTAAGTCCGCTTGGGGAACGGACTTATGTAATTAGCAATTGGGCGTTGCGTGCAGAACAACCCCAACTACAATTGTAACATGATGGTCATAAAATCAAACGGAATGCATATTCATTATCGAAGCATTATTGCTTAGAATCACCATTTTGTTCCTTGGCCAATTCCTTTTTTAGGGCCGCGGTATGCTCAGACAGCAAAAAGCCGCCCCACTTCATCTTTCCGCGGTCATGATAGTAGTACTTGAAAAACTGCATGGCCAGCTTGTCGGCCTCGTCATCATCGTAAAACTCCATTTTCATCGGAACATTCGCCTCATTTCACGGACCTGTTCCTCGTTGAAGTTCAGATAGTTGAGCGTGAAGTGATATGTCTGCCGAACCTCGGTTATAATATCAAGCAACTCGGAATAGGCGCAGTTTGCCAGCCGTGAAATCGGAATGGAGCGGCTGTAGGTATTTTGCGGCTGCATGTTAAAGAAGATGTTGTAGCCCTGCTCCGGCTCGTAATAAACTACGGAAACCCAGTATCTGGTGCGGCGCCGGTTGGTAAAGTTCCGCTTGATGCGCTCGCAGATCCGCGTGCTTTCCTGATCTTTATTCCAAACTCTGTCCACCTGCATGACCTCCTACCAGTTTGCTTCGTTCAATAAACGTACCGCCCTTTTCCAGACTCGATGCGCGCATGATTGCCGTCTTGCCAATGCGCTGCCGAATCTTGTCAATCGTGTCCTCAACCTTGACCATATCGTGCTTGGGCGTGCTGAACAGATCCAGCTGCTCGCCATAGCGGTCGGCCAGCCGAGTCGCGGCCACGCTGATGCGGCGGACGGGCGACTCCCCATCCCAGTATGTATAGAACAGATAGACGAGCTGCTCGTTGATGATATCGGGATTGACCGTGGAATCCGAAAGCTTCAGCGAATGGGCAAAGCCAGTTTCTTCAGTCGGCGCGCTAAGCGAATAGCTGATGGACAGATACACCCCGCCCGCCTGTTTCTTGTGCGCGCGCAGTCGAGAAGCCACCTGAGCGCCGATCTCGCGAATGACGATCTCGATCTCACGGGCATTGTAATAGTCGCGTGGCAGCACCTGTGAATTGCCGATGCTTTTATCTTTGGGCAGCACCTCTTCGGCCAGATCAGTCCGGTCGATTCCCCAGGCGGTCGCGTACAGCTGCGTGCCGATAACGCCCATCTTTTCCTTAAGAATGAACGGATCCGCGTGCGCCAGGTCGTTCATGGTATTGATTCCCAGTCTGGCCAGATTCTTGGCGGTCTTTTGATTGATGCCCCAGACGTCAGTGATCTCGGGAATGGTCCAGATCTTTTCCTTGACCGTGTCGTACGTGATCTCGCCGATAAAACGCGGATCGTGCTTGGCGTAGATGTCCAATGCAATCTTTGCTTGAAGCGGATTTTCGCCGATGCCAACCGTGGTTATCAACTTGAGCCGATCTTTGACGGTCTTTTGGATCTTTTTGACGACTGAGAGTGGGTCATCCCCAAACAGCTTCCAGGAATGCGTAATGTCCAGAATCGACTCGTCAATCGAATATGGCAGCAGGTCCTCGTCAGCCACGAACTCGCGGTAGATGTTGTTGACCGCCAGATTCTTCTCGATGTACGTGTTCATCCGCGGCGGTACGACGATCAGATGGTTGTCCAGCGGCAGGTCGCGCTTGCGGTTGACGTTGGAGATGTGATAGAGCTTTTTGGCCATGGGAGAAGATGCCAGCACCAATCCGCCACCGGTATTCTTGGCGTCCGACATGACAACCAGGGGCGTGGTGAGCGGATCCAGGCCGCGCATCGTGCACTCGACCGTGGCATAGAATGACTTGTTGTCGATCACGAGAAAGATTCCCCGCGGCTCTGCTGAAGTGTCCATTTTGATCATCCCTTTTCTGAACATCTGTTTGCCTTTTATTATAATATGCGAATGGGTGTTCGTAAATAAGGAATTTGTCTTCAAAGCTTTTTTGTCAAAATCAGCCAAATGAGTTATGCGTTTATACAAAATTCTATGCAAACGATTGACTTTGGAAAAATAGCTAGTAGTATGTAACACCATAATATTCATTAAAAAATAATTAGAGTTTATTAAATAAAATAAAGTTAGCTATTTTAAAAAATCGACTCTGAACCAGTGATGATGGTAATCATTGATCCACGGAGCCGATTTTTATTTCTAATTATTTTCAAATCCAAAACGAAAGGAATGAGTAAGATGGATTATGACAAGAGCGCAAAGCAGATCGTCAAATATGCAGGAGGTGAAGGCAATATTCTGAGCCTGATGCATTGTACTACGCGTCTGCGGTTTGTTTTGAACGACTTTGACAAGGCCGACGTTGAATCCGTTAAGCAGGTTCCTGGAGTTATGGGAGCTACCGTCAGCAATGGCCAGTTCCAGGTCGTAATCGGCAATCAGGTTGCGGAAATGTATGATGCCGTTGAAAAGGTCACGGGCGGATCCAAGGGCAATGCACGGCCGGCCAAGTCCAACGCCAAGTGGTATCAGGTACTGCTTGAATTCATCATTGCGGTCTTCCAGCCACTGATTCCGGCAATCGCGGGTGGCGGTGTGCTGAAGTCAATGCTGATGCTATTTGCGATGTTTGGCTGGATGAGCGATACCAGCACTACATATCAGGTTCTGACGATGGCTGGGAACGCGCCAATCTACTTCCTGCCATTGCTGGTTGCCATTACGACGGCCAAGCGTCTGCGCGTCAATGAGCTGGTGGCCATGTCTGTAGTCAGCGTGCTGGTACTGCCAGACATGGTTACGGCACTTGCTAAGGGCGTTAAGCTGTTTGGCATGACCGCTACCAACGTTACATACTCGTCACAGGTGCTGCCGGCAATCCTGGCCGTCCTGTTCTATGCGGGCGTTGAAAAGCTGATGATGAAGTACAGTCCGAAGTCAACGCGGATGTTCCTGGTGCCAATGGTCGGAATCGCCGTTACGGTGCCGGTTACCTTGCTGTTCCTCGGCCCTGCCGGCTACGTTGCCGGTCAAGGCTTCACGTCCGCAATTCTCTGGCTGTACAAGAGCTTCGGCTGGGTTGCCATGGCAATTTTGGCTGCCGTACTGCCGCTTTTGGTTGCTACTGGGATGCACAAGCCATTCGTTCCATACGTGGTTGCCTCTTTGGGATCGCTGAAAAAGGAAATGCTTTATTTGCCAGCATCCCTTGCCCACAACATCTCTGAAGCCGGTACTTGCTTTGCAATTGCTATCCGGACCAAGGATGCCAAGCTGCGTTCTACTGCCATCTCTGGTGGGATCTCGGCCCTCTGCGGCATCACTGAGCCAGCTATCTATGGTATCACCCTGCAGAACAAGCGCGCCCTGTTCAGCGTTATGGGCAGCTCGTTTGTTGGCGGTGCCTTCATCGGAATCATCGGCCTGCATGCCTTGGCTCCAGTTGGTCCTGGGCTGGCCAGTCTGGCAATCTTCGTTGATAAGAGCAGTCCTGCCAACATCATCCACGCATTATGGGGCTTTGGCGTCTCATTCGTTCTGTCATTCGTAGTCAGTCTGTTCACCTGGAAGGATTCTGCCAGCGAGGAAATCAAGGAAGAAGCTAGAGAAGAAGAACAGGAATCACCGGTTGCGGCTAATGCAGCTACGGCACAGGCAACTGCTCAAGCAACGGCAACGCAGCCTTCCACATCCACGGTTAGGGTTGGCCGTGTAAAGATGGAAGCACCGGTTGCCGGTAAGGTAGAGCCGCTGAGCGCCGTTGAAGACGAGGTGTTCTCATCCGGCATGATGGGCGATGGCTTTGCGGTTGAGCCGACTGACGACACGGTGCGCGTACCAGTCAGTGGAACGGTGGCCATGGTCTACAACACGGGGCACGCATTTGGCATCAAGACCGAAGCAGGTGCCGAAGTGCTGGTTCATATCGGGATTGATACCGTCAAGCTCAACGGTCAGTACTTTGACATGCTGCTCAAGGAAGGTCAGCAGGTTAAGGCCGGCGATCCAGCAGTCAGGGTTGATTTTGCCGGTGTTGAAAAGGCTGGCTACAAGACGAGCGTAATGGTTGTCGTAACGATGCCTGGCGAAGAGGAATTCGACTTTCCCGTGGTCACGGCTTAACGAATACGAGGTGCGAAATAAATGGGATTTAGGGATGATTTTCTGTGGGGCGGTGCAGTAGCCGCCAATCAAGTTGAAGGTGCCTGGAACGTTGATGGCAAGGGCATGTCGGTTGCCGATGTGGCCAGCTATAATCCAAATGCCGGCAACGACTATCGCAAACAGGTCGCCGTTGATTCAAAAAAGGTTGAAGAAGCCATCAAGGATCAGTCCGACACCTTCTATCCAAAGCGGCGCGGCATCGATATGTATCACCGCTACAAAGAAGACATCAAGCTGTTTGCCGAGATGGGCTTTAAGGTCTTTCGCTTCTCGATTGCCTGGACGCGGCTTTTTCCGACCGGTGAAGAGACGAAGCCCAATCCAAAAGGCGTTGCGTACTATCAAGACGTGATCGCGGAACTGCGCAAGTATGGCATCGAACCATTAGTGACTCTCTCCCACTATGAAATGCCATTGAATCTCGCGGTTAAGTACAACGGCTGGGCGGATAAGCGCGTTATCGATGGCTTTACGCGGTTTGCCAAGGTCTGCTTTGAAAACTTTAGCGACGTAAAGTACTGGCTGACCTTTAACGAGATCGACAGCGTCACACGGCATCCCTTCATCTCCGCAGGAATCATTCCCGACCGTAGCGACAACCTTGAACAGGATGAGTATCAAGCGCTGCACAACCAATTCGTGGCTTCTTCGATCGTTACCAAGATGTGCCACGAGATGATTCCGGGCAGTCAGGTTGGCTGCATGCTGACCAAGCTGACGACCTACCCGGCAACAGCCAAGCCTGAGGACGTTCTGGCTGCCTTTAACAAGAACACCATGAACTACTACTGTGCGGATGTTCAGGTTAAGGGCCGGTATCCTAAACTGGTGCTGGACTTCTTTAAGAAAAACGGCATCAAGCTGGACGCAACCGAAGAAGAATTGAAGCTGTTGCGTGAAAACACGGTCGACTTCATCTCATTCAGCTACTACATGTCACTGCTGGCTGCGGGGGATGAAAGCGGCCTGGAGATGACTTCCGGCAATACCGTGGTCGGCGGCAAGAACCCCTATCTGCCAACGACCGAATGGGGATGGACGGTTGATCCGGTGGGCCTGCGCATCTCGCTTCTGGAACTATATGATCGGTATGAAAAGCCGCTGTTTGTGGTTGAAAACGGGATGGGAACCAAGGACGTATTGAACGCCGACGGTACCATTCACGATGATTATCGGATCAACTACTTCAAGCAGCACTTCAGCGAAATGAAGAAGGCAGTCGATGCCGGTGTTGACCTGCTTGGCTACACCAGCTGGGCACCGATTGATCTGATCAGCGCCTCCACCTCACAGATGTCGAAGCGCTACGGATTTATTTATGTTGATATTGATGACAATGGCGATGGGACCAAGAAACGATACAAGAAGGACTCGTTCTACTGGTATCGTGACGTAATTGCCAACAATGGTAAAGAGCTTTAATTAAGAAAGCCGTCTGGATCTGGACGGCTTTTTTGATGGGCTGAGAGTGCGCTGGGACACATGTGATTAATCACAAATCACATGTTACTAATCACTTGTGGCATTGTGACTGGAGAATGATCTGCATATGAAAATAGGCTCACAGAAAATCTGCGAGCCTGATACTCTATTGTTTACTTATGATATTATAATTATTGAATTTTTCTAGCTTAATTTCACAAACGGCGTTATAAAGAGGTTAGATACATTTGGTTATTAATTCAGTTCAGCTTTTACATGACTTTAATGAGATTTTTAGTAATGATGCTGTAGCAAAGAATAAGTTAAAAATGGTCACTAAAAGGATCTTTGACATCTTTAACCTAGCAACTGACTTAAGTGCTAATGAGACGTTTGAATTAATAAGTTCTTTTATATTAGGAACTGAAGAAAATGAGCTTATTAGTGACAAAGAAGCATATGATAACTACATAAATTATCATCTAAGCTTGAATGAATATATTAAAGGTAGGGGGGCGAATCCGTTTTTCTCTAGGATGATTTTAGCAAATATGGAAACTGAAGATTTTAAAATGGCTTTTGAGTTGGATAAAAAAATTTTAGTGCGCTTGGTATGTATTGATCGGTTAGTGAATCATCAAGATTTTGATATTCAAAAGGTATATTTTGAGAGTGCTGGAGCCTTAATAAATCGTCTAAACCACTCAAAAATAGATTGGAGTTTTTTAACTTGTCTTTTAGATAGGCGAGTTAGAAATGCTTCTTCCCATTTGGATTTTTATTATGATATGGCAGATTGTAAAATTTAAGTTGAACATTTAAGTGGACAGAAAAACTCATCAAGGTCTTTAATGGTGTTACCACATAATCCATTAGAAAGAAGGACCTTGATGAGCACCACTATTTTATCATTCCAGAACC
>OODN01000213.1_pt1 | contig 46004 bp, 41 predicted proteins | sample 1671651 | NCBI WGS metagenome assembly OODN01 (sample SAMN06348178, study PRJEB24527) | human gut metagenome | biome: human gut; feature: ankylosing spondylitis patient; material: feces | host: Homo sapiens | place: China | collected 2015-10 | reverse complement strand
TACTCCTTTTGTTGATTTTAGTAGGTTAACTAAGTATATCATAAGTGTCTTTTTTGTTTATATATTTGTCTGATTTAATTATACAATTCAGGAATAAAAAAAATAAAGAGATATGATGAAAATATAAGAATTTATTTGGATTTTAATAAAAATAACAAAGTGATTAAAAGAAGAACTATGAATATAGAGATTCAAGAAGGATTACTTGGAAGATCATCTTACGGTTGTAGTATGACATTTACACAGAAAAATGAAGATGCTATTTTAGATATAATTGATGTAACACCTAAAAATATTAATAAACGAAATATGAAAATTAAATTTAGTGATGGTGAGTTTGTACTATATGGACCTTGGGAGATGGAAATTAAATAGGGATATAAAGTTATTTATATAATAGTTAAGTATTGTTATAATTAATATCAATAAAAATTGTACAATGTAATGGGGGATTTATTATGGAGTGTTTAAGATGTAATACAGAGCTTAAGTTTTTAAAGGAGTATAGATTTGATTCACAAGATAATAATAGAGGCATACTAAAATCTTTATTTGATGTTGAAGAGCATTTAATTTTTAAGGTATATGTATGTCCAGAGTGTAAACATAGTGAGTTTATATATAATGGAAGTCATACTTGGATTGATTGTTAAAATAATATATATTTTATTTGTAATTAAATTATAAGTTGTCTCAAAATAATAATTATTTGAGGCAACTTTTTTTGTGAAAATAAATTAATAATGTCAAAAAAGATATACTTAATTTTTATAAAGCTAAAAAATTATAAAAATTAAGTATATATATATTGAAATAATTTTAAAATATAAATAAAATTAAATACTATGGTTTTAAAAATAGAAGAAAATAATGAGGTACTTTGCACAAGTTCGGAATTCGGTACAGAAAAGATAAAAGGAAAAAAAATAATTTTAGCTAATGGTGCAAAAGAAGGTTCAAGAAAGGCTATAAGTATGGTTGGAGACAGATGTTCTGGAATATTAACTGTAGGAATGGCTAAAAAAATATTTAGCATATGTAATATGATACCTGGTAAAAACATCCTTATAGATGGCTATGAAACTTTATATATGATACAAGAGCAACTTAAAGATAAAAATATAAATGTTGTTGGTATAATATCTGAAAATAATGATATTGAGACTTATGGACTTACAGATAAGATATACAAAGATTATAAAATAGTCTCTATTCAAGGAGCTGGTAGAATAACTAGTGTTACTTTAGAAAAGGATGGAAAAGAAAAGGTTGTAGAGTGTGATACTTTAATGTTTGCTAGACCTATGCTTTCTGATGGATTAGTATCTATGAGAAGTAATATAAAGTTAAATCCTACAACAACAGGACCAGAAGTCGATGATAAATTTATGACTTCAAGAGAAAATATATACGCTTGTGGAAATGGAATATATATTCATAAATTTATAGAAGATATAGAAGAGGAATGTAGTAAAATAATAAAAGGACTTAACAATTAAATAAGTTATTTATGTTAAAGCCTACAAAAAAAGCTACCTTAAATAAGTATTAAAAACTTATTTTAAGGTAGCTTTTTACTATAATATGAAAAATGATGCAGCTATAATTAAATAAACTGAAAGTAATTGAACACCTTCAAGCCAGTTAGATTCTCCATCATGAGAAACCCTATTAGCTATAAGTACAGATGCAATAAGTGCAATTAACTCAAATGGATTAAATACTATACTCATAGGTGTGAAAAATAAGCTTATAAATATTAAAACTGGTGCAACAAATAAAATTATTTGTAAACTAGAACCTACAGCTATTTCAAGAGCAACATCCATTTTATCTTTTCTAGCCATAATAACTGCAGTACTATGTTCTGCGGCATTACCTATTATAGGAATTAATATTATTCCTACAAAGAATTGACTCCAACCTAAACTTTCAGTTATTGGCTCTATACCATTTACTAAAAATTCACTTTCTATAGCTATTAAAATAGTAGAAATAACTAATATGGATATAGCTTTTTTTAATGACCATTTAGCACTTCCTTCATGTTCATCATTATTATTATAGATATGTTTATGAGTACTAAATGAGAAAAATAAACTAAGTGCATATATAACAATCATTACTACAGCTACAAAAATACTTAATCCTTCATATCTAGTATTAAGAAGTTTAGGATCTACCGTATGAGTAAATAAGGCAGGGATACATAATCCTAATACTGCAAATAATAGCATGCTTGAAGAAACTTCAGATACTTTTTGATTAAACTTTTGAGTTTTATACTTAAGTCCTCCAGCTAACATACTTGCACCTATAACAAGTAATATATTTCCTATAACAGCACCAGCAATAGATGATTTTACAACATCAAATAAACCTTCTTTAAGAGCAAAAATTGATATTATAAGCTCTGTTGCATTTCCAAAAGTACCATTTAAAAATCCACCGATTTTAGGTCCAGAATAAAAAGAAATTTCTTCAGTACCTTCACCCATAAGTCCAGCTAGTGGTATTATTGATAAACAGGATAGTATAAACATAACACTATCAGAAGCATTTAAAAATTTAGCTATAAAACTTATAGGTATGAATATAAGCATATATTTTAATATCTCCATTATTAAATAAACCTCCTTATAAAGTTGCTATAGTTATGTTGCCCTTAATATAAGGAAATTATATTAATTACTTAAATATAGATAAATAAAATTATTATATAAAAATACAAATAGCCATTTTATTCAAAATAAAAATGGCTATTTGTTTACAATCTAAGAGTATATCTAGACTCTATTTTTTATTACAAGTAAGTATATTTTTTGATAACTATATTATTTTAAAGCATCTAATGCTTTGTCATAATCTGGTTCTTCAGTTATTTCATTTAAGTATTCTACATAAACTATTTTGTTGTTCTCATCAACAACAAATACAGCTCTAGATAAAAGTCCTAGCTCGTTTATGTAAACACCATAATTTTTACCAAATTCTCTATCTTTGTAATCAGAAACTGTTTTTACTTTGTCAATTTCTGCTCCTCCACACCATCTACCTTGTGCAAATGGTAAGTCCATAGATATTGTATATATAGTTACATCACCTAATTTTGCTGCTTCTTGGTTAAAACGTCTTACCTCTGTATCACATACTGGTGTGTCTAATGATGGCACTGTTAAAAATACTCTTTTACCTTTAGTATCACTTAATTTAAATGGATTTAAATCATTATCTACAACTGTAAAGTCAGGTGCAGTATCGCCAACTTTCACTTGAGTTCCTTCTAATGTTAATGGATTTCCTTGAAATGTTACTTTCATTGTATTGCCCTCCTAATATAAATTTAAATTCATGATTATTTTGATTTCTTATTAATATATTTATACTTAAATTTAAGTTATAGCAAAATTTACATTTATAACTATATAAAACTTTTTTAATAATATGTTTTTATAATTTAAACTCTATTTATTTTTAGACAGTATATTTGAATCGTATACTTTTAGCTCTTTATTAACTATTGCCAAAAACCATACTAAAGATACTCCTAATATAGCATGTCCAAGCCCTGCAATATGGCTAAGACCCACAAAGTCAGAACCTATAACTTGTAAAATACCTCTGATTGATAATGTTATTATTAAGTACAATAGTCCTAAATTATACAGCACTATCCATTTATTAAAACTTTTATTATTAGAAATAGTAAAGTTTTTTTCTAGTAGTAAAACTATTATAAAAAATAAAAATCCTAGAACTAAAGTATGAGTATGAACTGATTTAAGCACAGTATATCCAGAAAAGTTATTAAGCTTTGTAAACTCTCTTGAAAAGATTCCCATAACTAGTCCAAATAATAAATAAAATGATGAAATTTTAAAATATTTTTGCATTGTATCCCCTCCAAATAGATATATAATAGCTTATACCTTATATTTAACTATTTAAACACTAAGTATAAATGAATACTTGAAATTAAAATTAATCAATTTAATTTATATATTAGAGTACATATACTTATGTTATAAATAATATTAGATAAATTTAGTAATTATAATATATTAAAACGTATTGGGGGAGATTGAGTGAATGCAATAGAAATAAAAAACTTAACTAAAGTTTATGGTAAAAATAGAGGAATACAAGATATTAATATATCTGTCAAAGAAGGAGAGATATATGGATTTATAGGCCCTAATGGAGCAGGTAAATCAACAACTATAAAAACTCTTTTAAATTTTATATACTCAACTAGTGGAGAAGCATTAATATTTGGGATGGATAGTGTAAAAGAAAGTGAGAAGATAAAAGAGTATATAGGTTACGTTCCTAGTGAAGTAAGATATTATGATGATGTTAAAGTAAAGGACATTATAAAATATGCTCAAAGTTTTTACCCTAAATCAAATAAGGAATATGTAGATAGAATATGTAATGAATTGGAATTAGATATGAATAAAAAAATGGGTGAATTAAGTTTAGGAAATAAAAAGAAAGTAGCTATAGCTCAAAGTTTAATAAACAATCCGAAACTTTTAATATTAGATGAGCCGACTAATGGATTAGACCCTTTAATGCAAAAGAAATTATTTAATATATTGATAGAAGAAAAGGAAAAAGGAAATACTGTTTTCCTATCATCTCATAATTTGGTAGAGGTTCAAAATTTGTGTGATAGAGTTTGTGTAATAAAGGAAGGGAAGATTGTAGATATAATAGAAATAGAGAAGTCTAAAACAGAACTTAAATTAAAGGTAACTTTAAGTAGTAGTGACATAACCGATGATATAGTTTTAAATTTAAGTGATAAAATATTAGATAAAAATGGAAAATTATATACTTTTATATGTTCAAAAAATATAGACTCTCTTGTAAAAGAGCTTGCGAACTACAAGATAGATGAATTACTAATAGAAAAAGAAAATCTTGAAGATGCATTTTTAAATTATTATGAAAATAATAAGGAGGAAGTTTAATGAATATATTTAATTTTGAATTTAAAAGGTTATTAAAGTCTTGCATAATATGGTCACTAGTTTGTGGGGCATTAATTACTTTATTTATGAGTCTATTTCCCACAATGGAAGATATGGGAATGAAACAAATTGTAAATGATAAAATGGGAGGTATGCCAGTTGAAATACTAAAGGCTTTTAATATAGATTCTAGTATGGACTTTACAGATATATTTAATTACTTAGGTTATGCTATTCAATATATTGCTATGGCAAGTGCTGTTTATGGTGCTATATTAGGTGTTAATTCTCTTATAAGAGAGGAAAGTCAGGGTACGATAGAGTTTTTATATTCAAAGCCTATAAATAGATTAAAAATAGTTACATCAAAGTTATGTGCTATAGTTGCTATATTTTATGTTTATATCTTAATAATTGGTACAATTACTATGGGAGTATGTTATATGGTAAAGCCTGAATAGGTTGAAGTTATGAATTTAATTATGAATATAAAAGTAGTATTTATAGGTATATTATTACTTGGACTTATATTTATATCGTTAGGAACTTTAATATCTTCAATTGTAAAATCTGATAAAGGAGCAATTCCTATATCAATAGGAATATTTTTTGTTTCTTATTTTTTAGGAATAATAGGGAAACTTAAGGATAGCTTTAATTGGTTAAAGTATTTTTCACCTTTTGATTACTATGATCCTAGTGAAATTTTAAAAGATGGGTTTGAAGTTAAATTTATTATAATTGGAATTTGTGTAATAATTATTTCGATAATAAGTAGTTATTTTATTTATGGCAAAAAAGATATGAATATATAGTAAAAGTTTTTCTCATAAATTGGGTGAATTTTTTATTATTGTATTATGAATATGATAAGTATAACTTGTGGTTTAGAGTGTAAACTTTGTATAAAAAATGACCTGTTTAAATAATTTTAAACAGGTCATTTTAAGATATAAATTTATTTATATAAAATAGTATCTATAGTGCTTTTAAAGCAACAGCATTTAATAAACTCCAAGGTTTATTAAAGTGTGGTTGGAAGAAGAAATCAGTCATAGCTAACTCTTCAATTGTCATTTCATTTTGTATAACTACAGATAAAGTATTCATATATTGAGTTAAATCTATATTAGATATTATTTGACCACCTAGTATTTTTCTAGAGTCTTTATCAAATACTAACTTAACTTTAGCTTCTTCAAATGTAGGCATAAATTCTGGTCTATAGTTTTCATCTATTGTTACACTACCTACATTATAATTTGTTGTATTTTTAGCGACTTCCTCAGTAAGTCCAGTAGAAGCTATACACTTATTGTATATTTTTATTCCAGAAGTACCTTGAGTCCCCATATATTTAAGTGTTGGTTTTACTAGGTTTTTACCAACTAAAGTACCCATTCTAACTGCATTAGTAGCAAGAGGTATATATCTAGTGTCTTTTGCGGGATTGTATTTAACTACACAGCAATCTCCAGCAGCAAACACATCTTCTTCACTAGTTCTCATATATTCATCTATTATTATTGCTCCATTAGGTAGAGTTTCTAATTTTCCCTGAACAAGTTTTGTATTAGGAGCAAATCCTATACATAAAACTACTAAATCAGCATTATATTCACCTTTGTCTGTAATAACTTTTTTTACAGTATCAGTTCCTTCAAATTTTTGAACCTTTTGTCCTAGGACTATATTAACGCCTTTATTTTTAAATTCAGTTTCTGCTATATCTGTAAATTCTTTATCTAGATATTTAGCCATAATTCTATTTTCAGCATCTATAAGTGTAGTGTTTTTACCTTGCATTTCAAAGGCTTCAGCAAGTTCTACCCCTATGTATCCTGCACCTATTACAACAACATTCTTAGCATCTTTACTTTTTTCTATTATATTTAAAGCATGGTTATAGTTTTTGCATAAAACTATGTTATCTAAAGTACCACCTTCAAATTTAGGAACGATAGGCCAAGAACCTAAAGTTAAAACTAATTTATCATAATTATCTTCAAATACTTCATTAGTTAATAAATTTTTTACTGATAATTTTTTATTTTTAAAATCTATATCTAAAACCTCATGTTGCATTTTAGTTTGAGCACCTAAAGAGTTTAAAGCTTCAGGTGAGCTATAAAATAACTTTTCAGTTGTGTCTATAACTTTGCCTACATTTAATGCTATACCACATGATAAAAATGATACATTATTATTTTTTTCATAAATAACAACTTCACTATCAGGATAATTTTCTTTTATATTAACAACTGCAGCAGTACCTGCATGTGTACATCCAACAACTACAACTTTCATGTATTATACCTCCTACGAGTTTTATTATTTATATTATATTTTATACCTAGATTAATAATTTTAAAACAAAAAAGTTATAAATTTATCAAAAAAATATCAAATTTTATTAACTATATTAGTTTGGTAAAAATATATGATTAATATACTTAGAATTTACAATGATTTTAAGTAATAATAGGTTATGGTAGTTAAAGTAGTTATAAAAAAATCTATGTGATATAATTAACCATATATTGGAAAAATATATAGTGATGATACTAAAAAGAGAAGATTTTAAATTATTTATAATTTAATTTAACTCATTGTGCTAGTTAATTATAATTATTGAAAATGCTAAAATCAAACAAGCTATATTTTGATAGTTAAAAAACTTTATATAGTAATTTCAATATGTTTAGTAAAACAACTAGCACAATAAATTAATTTATATTCAGGAGTGTAATTATGGAATATATAAATAGGGATTGTAAGATGATATTAAAACATATAAAAAAGTGTACAAATGCTATGGATTTTGATGGATATACTGATACTGGTATAATTGGATATTTTATTAAATTGCCCTTTAAAAGAATTCACATGAATAATTTTAAAGAAATAGAACGCTATACAGAAAAGATAATTAAATATATAGAGGAAAATGATATAGATATAAAAATAGATAGATTTGAAGAGTATGTAAATTCTTCTATATTATATAATGCATCACAGATATCAATATTAGCGTATAAGCAATATGAATATAAAAGTAAGTACTTAGAAGAACTAAGGAAGAGTGTAAATACTTTATTAGATATAATAAATAAAGAAAGTATTTAATACTAAAATTTTTAATTAAAATTAAATAAAAGATAGATTTTATGAAAAAGCATTTTATTAGAAACTACTATTCTATTTTCTATAGACGGTAGTTTTTTATTATTAACAATATTGTTAGTTTTAAATTAGAAAATAGGAATTTTATTAAAATTTTTAAAAAATATTATAACTTTTTATAAACTTAAACTGTCTAATATATGAAAGGAGGTAAGTTATGGACGAAAAATTAATAAAAAAAGCTATAAAAGGAAATTTTAATGCCTACAGTATACTAGTTAATGAACTTAAAAGTGATGGGTATAAATTAGCATATACAATACTTAAAAATGAACAAGATAGTATAGATGCATATTTACAGGCTGTTGAAAAAGGACTCAAAAATATCAAAAATTTAAAAGAAGTAAAATACTTTAAAACTTGGTTTTTAAAGATAGTTATAAATGAAGCTAAAAATATAATATCTAAAAATAGTAAAGTAATATATTTAGAAGATATAAAAGATTTAAAAGAAGATAAAGAAATTAATAGAGAAAATAAAATTGATTTAGAAAAGTCGCTTCAAAGTATAGATCCACAAACAAGAGAAATGATAAAGATGAAATATTATATGGGATATAAGCTTGAAGAAATAGCACAAATTCTAGATTTATCAATAGGAATGGTTAAAGGAAAAATGTATACTGCTTTAAAAAATATGAGAAAGGAGCTTAGTGATAGTGAAAATAGAGGATAAAGATATAGATAAATTATTAGAAGATTTTCAAGGCGCTGATATAAAAGTACCTGATAATTTAGATGAAAAATTAAATGAAAAGTTAAATTCTATTAAGTCTAATAAAAAATATAAGTCAGTAAGCAAATACTTAGTATCATCAGTACTTATTTGTATATTATCATATGGATTTATTCCATCTTTTAGAATTTTTGCAAATAATGTATTTGAATATATATTTGGAGATTTAGGGATTGAAAATGCAGTACAAAATGGGTATAAAGGCATAGAAAATCAAACTATAAATATAAGTGGATATGATATTGAAATAAGTAATATATATATTGATAGTTTAAGACTAAGCTTTGATACTACTATAAAAAATGCGGAAGTTGAAAAAGATAAACAGGGAAATTATATGAATACATATTTTATAAACGTAGTAGATGGATATGAACTAGGAAGTATAACTGTTGATCATGGTTTAAATGATAATAGATTTAATACAAATATTCAGATAATAGGTGATGGTATTACAAAGTTATATAATGAGAAAAAAGATAAGATAGAGATTAAATTAAGATTGACAGAGGGCCAATATGGAGAAATTTACGAAGAAGAAATTATTGGAGAGAAAAAAGTTTTATTTAATATTCCAAAAGAAATATATGATAGCAAAACTATAAACTTAAATAAAACTGTAACTGATGGTAAATTAAAGGTAGATATAAAAGATTTAAAAATATCACCTACGATGATGTATTTAAGAAGTGGTGGGGGTATAGATGGTATAGGTGATAGCTTTGGTTTATATAATTTTAAGATAGTATCAGAAAAAGGACAAATATATAAGGATAATATGATATTATTAGCTACAGGTGATAAGGATAACTTAAGACAGACTATAGTACCATCTATATATTATGATGATAGCAAAAAATTCTCATTAAAAGCCGATGGATTCTTAATAGGACATAAGGCAGAGGTTAATATTAGATTAGATGATACTTATCCTAAAAAGATAAATTGCTTAGGTACTGATATAACTATAAATAAATTTGAGCGTAATGATAAAGGATTAAATATTGAAATCGAAGTTAATGACAGTAGTTTTAGTTACTTTGGAGATGTGAATTTAGATGGAAGCTATTGTGCTGAAGAAGGGTATAGTGAGAATAATACTCATGAGTTTGTATTTAATATTAAGGAAAAAGATAACTATAAATTAATTGTTGAGCCTATAATCAAATATAAAATTCCTATAGACATAGATTTTACAAAAGAATAGTTAAATTTAATTGCAATAATAAGGAAAGATACAAATAAAAGACAAAAACAATAAAAGTTAAAAAAACAAGATAATATAAATATTAAAGAATTTACATTAACACAAACAGCATTAAATTATTAAATGAAAAGCTATAGAATGATAATTATCCATTCTATAGTTTTTTTATTTAATAATTTAAATTAGTGATTTTAAAATTAAGATTAATATTATATTTGTATTAAATCAAATGGGATTGTTTTAATATAAATATCAACATAAATACCGTAACCACATAAAAAGCAGATGTAAATACAACTATCTGGCCTGCAAGATCACTATCTGAATCCATTTGTTGAGCCATAGTAAAAGATGAAATTGCAGTTGGTGCAGCAAATATAATCATAAGTGTAGTAAGTTCAACACCTCTATAACCAAACATAATACATATAGGAAGTATGATACATGGTGTCAATATAGTTTTTCCGACAACAGCTATAGTTGTTTGTTTTAGGTATTTTTTTATATTGTCAAATTTAAAAGATGCTCCAAGTAGTATAAGTGAAAGTGGAGTAGCTATTTTTGAAACATCACTTATTGTTTTTTCCATTGCTGTAGGAATTTTAATTTTAAGAAGTAAAGTAAGTATACCTAAGCAAGATGCTATTATAAGTGGATTTTTTATTATTCCTATAGATATCTTTCTAAAATTAGGTTTACCACCTCTGAAAGTTTCTAGTGCAATCACTGATAAAATATTGAACAGTGTGACAATAACTGCAATTAAAAGAGCAGCAACACCAACTTTTTCACTTCCAAATAAGGACTCTGTTATAGGAATGCCGAATATTACAAAGTTACTTCTAAATAGCCCTTGAAGTAGAGCCCCTCGCTTTTTATTATCTTTTTCTATTAATGGAACTATTAAATATAAAATTAAATATAAAGCTATTACACAAGTTGCTGAAAATATCATTAACTTTAAATTGAATACGCCTTGTAAATCAGTTTTATATATGCTGTAAAATAATAACATAGGTAAAAATGATTTAAATGTAATGTTGTTCATCGTATCTAATGTATTATTATCAAACATATTAAGAGATTTAAGAAAATAACCTAATGACATTGTAATAAATAATGGTAAGACAACATTAAGTGATAATATAAGATTCTCCATAATAATTTCCCCCGATTGCAGTAATTGTTAACATATACAATTATAGATTTGATAATTTTAAAAATCAAATATAAGGATGTTTTTTAGTGTTTATTAGATTTTAATACTATTAATACAGTACAAGTTTATGTATATTTTAAACAATAATCTAATATTATTGAAAGAACTTAGTTTATTGATAATGTTAGATTATAAGAATAAATGTATTAGTAAGGATCTTATAAATTATAGATTAAATAATGTAAGTAAAATAGTTAAATGCTCAAATGCTTTCTTTGAATAAACAAAAAAATTGAAATAGATAATATGCTATAAATAATATTTAAATTGTAATTTTAGGAATAAAATAAATATTATAAAATTTCAGAAAATTTATTGACAAATAAAACTAAAGTAATTATTATTTAAAATATAAGTAGCAAATAAAAAATAACAACAAACGCTAAGAAAAGGAGAGTACCTTTAAGAATACTTTTACAGAGAGTTCCTATTTGGTGAGAGGGAGCGAAGGATATTAAAGGGAAAATGGCCTTGGAGCGGTGTACCGAGATCTTTTTGATTTAGGCTACAACGGGTTCACCCGTTACAGTGATAGAGTATAATCGAAATATTTTGGTGTACTTGATGAGGTTTGTATCGTGAGGTACAAATAAATTAGGATGGTAACACGAAGTTTTAACTCTCGTTCCTAAGACTTAGTTCTTAGGTTCGGGAGTTTTTTTGATATCTAATAAAGTATATTTTTAACCAAATTAATTTTAAGTAAAATAAATTTTAAAATTGGAGGGGGAAAAGATGATAAGAATAAAAGGGGTAAATAAATACTTTGGAAATACACAGGTGCTAAAAAACATTAATGTGGAAATAAATAAAGGTGAGATTTTTGGTTTAGTAGGGCACAGTGGAGCTGGAAAATCAACACTACTAAGATGTATAAATGGATTAGAAAGCTATGAAGATGGAAGTATAACTGTAAATAATAAAGAAATAAAAGATTTAACATCAAAGGAATTAAGAGAATTTAGAAAAGATTTAGGTATGATATTTCAACATTTTTCATTATTAGAGAGGTTGAATGTATATGAAAACGTAGCACTACCATTAGAATGTTGGGGATATTCAAAAGAAGAAATAAATAAAAAAGTAGATGAACTATTAAGGCTTGTTGGATTGGAAAATAAAGCAAAAAATAAGCCCAAACACCTAAGCGGAGGTCAGAAGCAAAGAGTTGCTATAGCAAGAGCACTTGCATTAAATCCAAATATACTACTTTGCGATGAAGCTACATCAGCACTAGATCCAAATACTACAAAATCAATACTATCTTTACTTAGAGATATAAATAAAAAGCTAGGAATAACTATAATAATAGTTACACATCAAATGGAAGTTGTAAAAGAAGTTTGTAATAAGGTAGCAATATTAAAAGATGGTAAAGTATTAGAGTGTGGAGATACAGAAGAGTTATTCTTAAATCATTCAGAGTGTTTAAAAGAACTATTAGGTGAGGAAGAAGTAGTACCAAATAGTGGAGTTAATATAAAGCTATTCTTCCCTAAAGAGTTTTCAAATGGCTATATAATAACTTCTATGGCTAGAAGTTTGGATATAGATTTTTCAATAGTATGGGGAAAACTTGAAAAATTTAGAGATGATGTATTAGGATCGCTTATTATAAATATTCCACAAGATAAAAAAGAACAAGTGATAAATTACTTAAATTCAACTGATATAAAATGGGAAGTATTACAAAATAAAGAAAATAAAATTAATAATAAAGAATTAGAAAGAGCATAAAAGGGGGGATTTAAATGAAAACTAATTTTTTAGAATTTGCAAAAGATATTTTAATAGAGGCATTTTTCCAAACTTTATACATGACAGCTGTAGCAACAATATTTGCTACAATTATAGGATTTATAATTGCAATAACTTTAGTAATAACTGACTCAAATGGACTTAGACCAAATAAAAAATTAAATGATGTATTAGGTGGGATTATAAATACAGTTCGAAGTTTTCCATTTATCATACTAATGGTGGCAATAATACCACTTACAAGATTTATAGTAGGTAAGGCTATAGGAGTAAATGCAGCACTTGTACCACTTACAATAGGAGCAGCACCATTTATAGCTAGAGTAATAGAAAGTGCATTAAAAGAAGTTGATAAAGGTCTAATAGAAGCTGCAAAATCATTTGGTGCATCTGATTTTCAAATAATATTTAAAGTAATGATAAAAGAAGCAATGCCATCAATAGTATCAGGAATAACATTATCTACAATATCAATACTAGGTTATACTGCAATGGCAGGTGCTGTAGGCGCAGGAGGATTAGGGGCAGTAGCACTTACATATGGTTATCAGAAGTTTGATACATCAGTAATGTTGTATACTGTACTCATATTAATAGTAATAGTTCAATTAATTCAATGTATAGGGAATTTAGCTTATAAAAAGCTTAAATAAAATTTACTTTGTAAAATTATATTCATATTAAACTATATAAAAATTAAGGGGGGAAAATAAAATGAAATTAAAAAAATTATTAGGATTAGCATTATCAGGAGTATTAACAATATCAGCAATAGGATGTAGTAAAACACAACCAGAAAATATTGATGAAAAAGGAAATAACAAAATTGTTATAGGAGCTTCGGCTATACCACATGCAGAAATATTAGAAGAGGTAAAACCTATACTTCAAGAAAAAGGTTATGAATTAGATATAAAGGTATTTGATGATTATACTTTATTAAATACAGCATTAGATGAGGGTTCAATAGATGCTAACTTCTTCCAACATGTTCCATACTTAGAAGATACAATAGATGGTCAAGGGTATGATTTAACATATACTGCAAAGGTTCATATAGAGCCAATGGGATTATATTCAAAATCTATAAAATCATTAGATGAATTAAAGGAAAATAGTACAATAGCTATACCTAACGATGCTAGTAATGCAGCAAGAGCATTAAAATTATTAGAGGATAATGGAGTTATAAAGCTTAAAGATGTTGAGTCTCCTGGAGCTAAGGATATAGCAGAAAATCCTAAAAATATAAAAGTACAAGAACTGGATGCAGCTCAATTACCTGTAGTTTTAGTGGATGTAGATGCAGCAGTAATAAACACTAACTATGCATTAGAAGCTGGTTTAAATCCAACTAAAGATGCAATAATTATAGAATCAAAAGAGTCACCATATGCAAATATATTAGCTTGTAGAACTGCAGATAAAGATAGTAAAGCAATAAAAGCTTTAACAGAAGCTTTAAATAGTAAAGAAGTTAAAGAGTTTATAAATGAAAAATATAGTGGAAGTATAGTACCAGCATTTTAATACATCATAAAGGGGAGAGATATAAAAATGAAACTAAAAAAATTACTAGGGTTAGTATTATCAGGAGTATTAATAATATCATCAGTTGGATGTTCTTCAAGCAAAGAGCAAAGTAAAGATGATAAAAAGATAGTAGTTGGATGTAATTTAGTTCCAGGTTAAGAACTTTTAAAAGCTGTTAAGCCTCTTATTGAGGCTGAAGGATATGAATTAGAAGTAAAGGTATTTAATGATTATGTATTGCCAAATACAGCATTAAATGATGGAGAATTAGATGCTAATTTATTTCAATATAAACCTTTCTTAGAAAAAACAAATGAAGAAAAAGGATATGATTTAGTTGCAGTAGAGCCACTTTATGTATGTCCTATAACTTTATATTCAGATAAAAGAGATTCATTAGAAGACTTACAAGATGGTGACACAATAGCTCTTACTAATGATCCAAGCAATGAGTCAAGGTCCTTAAGATTGCTAGAAAGTGCAGGGTTAATTAAAATAAAAGAAGGTGAATTAGTAACACCGAATGATATAATAGAAAATCCTAAAAACTTAAAGTTTGTAGAAGCTGAAGCATCACTACTGCCAAGTATATTAAAAGATGTGGAGGCCGCATTTATAAATACAAACTTTGCTGTAGCAGCAGGAATTAATGCAAATGAGCAAGGAATATTAATTGCACCAACTGATAATACTTATGCTAATATAATAGCGAGTAGAAAAGGTGATGAAGAAAGTGAAAAGATACAGGTTTTAAAGAAGGCATTAACATCTGATGAAGCAAGAGATTTTATAAATAATGAGTATAAAGGAACTATAATTCCTATATTTTAAGTTAGAGTATACTTATCTAAAAAATATATAATAATTGAAGTTGTGTATGATATAGATTAAATAATGAAGTTAATTTATATAAGTAAAAAAAGACTGGATATAGTTTTAAAATTATATCCAGTCTTTTTTGATATAAGTATTTTATATTTTATAAGTATTTTGGACAAATTATAATAGTAATCTATAAATTTGAAGTATTTTAACGATATGTTGGTTAGGAAAAATAAATTTTAAATAATATAAAAAAATTAAATGTAGATACTAATATTAAATAATTTGTTAGGGAGGATGAGGATGCGAGCACTATTATTTAGAATCATTTACTTTTTTGTATTTTTCGGAACATCTACTATAGCTGGTATGTTAATTCCATTTTTACAGTATAAAGGATTTGATCCTATACAAACAGGAAGTTTAATTAGCTTATTTACATTAAGTGGTCTAGTGGGACTTTTTTCCATTGGATATTTTTGTGATAAGCTTAAAACTATAAAAAAAGTATTATTTCCATCACTTATAATAACGACTATAACTGGAGCTATAGCAATTTTATTTAATAAAGGTGTAGTATTTTACATAGGATTTTTTTTAATGGGATTGTTTAATTCTATGTTAGGACCTCTTTGCGATAGTTGGATTATGGAAAGCAGTGATGATATAAAAGTTAAGTTTGGACAATTAAGAGCTTTTGGTTCTGTAGGATGGGCATTTGGAGTTTTAATTGTAGGTTTTGTTATTTCAAATTTAGGATATAAATATGTAACATTTATATATGTAGGCTCGATTTTGGTCGGAATATTTTGTACTTTTAGATTAAAGGATGTAGTTAAAAGTTGTAAAGGAAGTATAAGTTTCAAACCTTTATTAACAAATAAAGATTACATATTTATAGTAGTTACACTTTTAATTATATGTATAGGATTTAGAGGATATTTACAATTAGTTCCTTATGGAATAACAAGAATTGGAGGAAATACATCAGACTTAGGTATATACAATTTTATATGTTCCGTAAGTGAAATAGCAATGCTAATACTTTGTGGTAAGATAATGCATAAACTAAGTCCAGATAAATTGCTTATATTATCTCCTATAGCAATATTTATACAAATGTCAGTACTTTATTTTATACATAATATTTATGCTATATATTTAAGTGGATTACTTCAAATATTTACATATCCAATTATTCTTATGGTAGGAAGAACTATGATAGATAGGGTATGTCCTGAAAATTTAAAAACAACTTCTCAGCTTATGGGATTTGCTATGTTTAATAGCTTAGGCGTTATTATTGGTTCTTTTGTAGTTGGTTTTTTAATAGAGTATTTAAAAATTGATAGAGCTATTCTTATTATGATGGGAGTGGCACTTCTAGGAGTTTTATGTGCCATACTTTATGATAAAAAAACAAAGGATAAGACAATATAATAAAACATTTATAGATTATTTTAGAAATTTTATAAAAAGAATATATAATGAATTTAAAATATATAAAATTATACTAAAATAATTATAAACATAAATAGCAATTTCCTTGGACAAATTTACTAATAATAAGTTTTAGGAGGATAGATTATGTTATTTGAAAATGGGAAATTTAAAATAGAATATATAGAAGAATGTATAGATAATGATGCTAATAGAAGTTTTATATTTACTGTAGATATAAAGGATTTTGATACTCCAACATTAAATTTAGTTTATGATTTAGAGGAAGATATTATAGTTAAAACTTATATAGATGAACAATTTGAAAATATTCCTAAAAGTCATGTTGTATATAAAATGTTTAGCTTAATTGAATATGAGGTGATTGAAATCATAAGGTTTATGATAGATCATATGTAGCTTGTATTTATTTTAAGATTTATTTTTATAAAGAGCTAATACAAAAATTTATTTTGATACTAAGTACAAAAAGGAATATAGCATTATTAAATATGCTATATTCCTTTTTTACGCTTAAGGATATTATAATATTTAAAAAAATGTGGATAACTTCTGAATGTAAGTAATATCAATCAACTGGTTTTGAGCGTAAAAAAGATTTTGAGCAACGGACGAAGTCGTTGGCGACATGAGCGAAGCGAATTTTTTATTTATAAATGTAATTAATAAAAATTTTATGTTATCTTTATTTTATTGATGTAACATTATATCCCAAATCTGATATTACAGCTTTTATTTGTTCATCAGATACATTATCATCAACTTCAACTGTAGCATACTTGTTTTCTAGGCTTACATCTATTACTTTAACTCCTTGAATATCTTCAGTTAGAGCTTCTTTAACATGATTTACACAATGCCCGCAGCTCATACCTTCTATTCCTATTCTTTTTCTAGTCATATGTAATTCCTCCTTATATAATATATAAATATTATTCCATTTAATAAAAATTTTATAGATACAAATGTTTAATGAGAAGATTAGTTAAGTTAGATTTTAAAGGTAACAATATAAATCAGATGACATAATATATAAAAATAGTATATTTAGAGGGGGAGGGGAAATCTAAATGGATTGCTTTAAAATAGAGGAAAATAAAGGATTAATTAGGTATTTGAATGTTCTACCTTCACAACAAGCAGTTGATATATATGTTGATAATAAACTTTTATACTCAGATATAAAATATAAAGACTTTACACCATATGTATATATGGAAAATAGACCATATAAAATTGATATAAATGAAGCTGGTACAAAAAATATATTAATAAAAACAACATTTAGATTACCAGATGAAAACTTATTTACATTAGCTATTACAGGAAATGTAGGCCAAGAAGCTTTAATAATTGTAGATGAGGATGTAGAACAAAAAACATCAAATACTCAAGCAGTACAGAGATTTATTAACCTATCACCAGACTTACCAATAGCAGATGTTTTTTATAATGATAAGCCCGTAGTAGACGATATAGACTATAGAGATCAAACACTATACGAATATTTAGACCCAGGACAATATACTGTATCAGTAAGAGGTAACTTAACTGGAAATGATATAGTGACATCAAATATTCAATTTAAACCTGATAGAATATATTCAATATATATAATTGGAAATCCACCTAATATAGAACTTCTACAATCAGTAGATGGAAATACTTATGCATGTCCACAATAGATATATAATAAAAATAAAGCTGTATTAATTTATATACAGCTTTATTTTTTACGTATGAGTAAATTATATGATAAAAAATTATGTGAATAAAAGAAATATAAGTAGTTGTATAATAGTAAAAAGATTTTTAGCAAATTAAAATTTAAGCTGTAAATACTAAATATCCCATATATCCAAAGTATAGCAATGATAAAGTTATACTTTCAAACTTACTAATATCATTTTTTCTATATGCATAGAAATAAACTAATACCGTAGATAAAATCATTATAGCACCGTCTATTATTAATTTAGGATCTACTGTCATAGGAGAAATTAAAGCTGAAGCACCAATAACAAATAGTATGTTAAATATATTAGAACCTATGACATTACCTAAGGCTAAATCACTTTCACCTTTAGTAGCAGCTATAACTGATGTTACAAACTCTGGAAGAGAAGTACCGATTGAAACTATTGTAAGGCCGATTAGTTGGTCACTAATACCAAAGCTACTAGCAATATCTGATGCTGAATTTACAACTAAGTTTCCACCAAATATTATTGCTGCTATACCTATTATTGAGATTAATATAGATTTAATCATAGTATTATTTTTTTCTATAGCTTTAACATTGCCCACATCAATATCAACAGAAGTTTCTGGATCACATAAATTTTCTTTTCTATTTTTCATAGCAGAATTTATTAGGTAATATAAGAATACTGCGAATAAAATTAATAAAATTATACCATCCATACGACTTATAATATTAATAGAAGAGTTAAAAAGTAAAGAGTCTAAAGATAATATAACTAAGATTATAGATGTTAAAAGAACAAATGGAAATTCTTTAGATAATATTGATTTTTCAACTAATAAAGGTTTTATAATACCAGATGCACCGATAACCATTAATAAGTTAAATATATTAGAACCGATAACATTACCTATTGCCATACCATTTTGACCATTTACAGAAGCTGTAATACTTACAGCGGCTTCTGGAGCACTTGTTCCAAATGCAACTATTGTAAGTCCTATAATCAGTGATGGAATTCTTAGTTTTTTTGCTATGCTTGAAGAGCCATCAACAAAGTAATCTGCACCTTTAACAAGTAAAATAAAACCAATTACTAATAAAATATAATTCAAAATTCATACCTCCAAATTTATTTTTATAATTAAAAAAGACCCTCTAAAATAGAAAGATATAAAAATATCTAACTATTTTGAAGGTCTTGCTATCAAGTATAAAAACTTGTTAATCAACCGAGTGATTTTAAACACTGAAATGACGACTGATTAACACTAAAAGTGTAAGCTACTCCCCTTCAGGGATTTAATTAATTATACAATAATTATATGATTAAGGATACAAAAAGGCAACAAAATTTTGAAAATTTAAAGATATAATTTTGTTTGATGAATCAACAGGAGCACTTTGTACAAAATAAGTGTGCAAATAATTGAGTTAATAAAGATATAGCAAAAGATAAACTAGGAGGTTTAAGATAGGAGTATTAGCTCCTACTTTCATGTATTAATTAGAATATCACAAAAATATTTTTAATTATCAACCATAAAATATAAGAATTAGTCATGAAATTTATAATATTGGAAAAGATAAGGCTAATATAGTTATTAAAAATAAACTAAAAATAGTTAGGAGTGCATGCAATGAAAAGCTATTTAGATAAGATATTTATCTTAGAAGGTATTTTGTTAGCTATTATAGGTGTATTATTTTTTATAAATCCTGTAAACGCATTTTTTAATTTTACAACAATTTGTGGAATATTAATAATAATAGCTGGTATATTAAGAATAATTAGAGCATTTGGTACAGATTCAAAAATGTATTATATATTAACAGGAATTATAGATATATTATTTGGTTTTATAATATGGTTTAATCCTATATCTACAACAGAAACACTTATAATAGTATTTGGAATATGGATATTACTAAAAGGTATTTATAGTATAATATTAGCATTTAAATATAAAACATTTGGATTTAATGCTGTAACTATTTTATCTATTATATCTATAATACTTGGTGGTATAGTATTTATTGCGCCATTAAGTGTAGTATTTGTTTTACCATATATACCTTATATTTTAGGAGTATGTTTTATAGTTTTAGCAGTAACTGAAATATATTTAGGGTATAAATTATAAATAAAATAAATTTAAGTAAAACTTATAATAAACAAGAGAAAGTCCCTTTGAAGTATCACTAAGTGATAAATCAAAGGGACTTTTTGTGCAATTATAACTTAGAATAAAATAAATTAAAGATAGTAAAGATTAAATTAATACATTAGGAATTAAAAATATAACTATCATTATATTTTCAATATTTACATTTTTTAAACTAATTTTACTTTTTTAGACACAAATTAGTGTTATTAATATATAATTATTTTATGTAATGTTATTTTTAAAAACTATCTAAAAAGGGAGGATTTTATGATACTAAATAAAACTATAAAAATAGGAGCATTATTTACTGCACTTATTTTAATGCTAACAGGTTGCTCGATTAATAACAAAACTTTAGAAAAATCACAAAAAAATGAAGATGTGCTAGTAACTTTAATACTAGATAAAGGTGGCGTTAATGATGGTTCTTTTAATGAATCAGCTTGGTCAGGTGCAGAACGAGCTTCTAAAGAATTAGGCATAGAAGTTAAATATCTAGAATCTAATACAGATGCAGATTATGTTCAAAATATAGAAACAGCTATAGATTTAGAATCTGATTTAATAATTGGTGTTGGCTTTAATCTTAGCAAAGCAATAGAAGATGCAGCTAAAAGCTATCCAAAGCAACAATTTGCTATAGTTGATGGATCTTTTGAAGAAATACCAAGTAATGTTACTCCAATAGTTTTTGATGAAAAAGAAGCTGGATATCTAGCAGGTATTGTAGTAGCAAAGACTGTACAATCAGATTCGAATAAGTTTGGATTTATTGGAGGATTTGAAGTTCCAGCAGTAATTAATTATAGAGATGGATTTGAAAAGGGACTTTTAGAAGTTAATCCAAATGCAACTTTACTTACTCAATATGCTAACTCTTTTACAGATGCAGCTAAAGGTAGAGTTATAGCAGAGCAAATGAGTAATGAAGGTGTTGAATGTATAATGACTGCTGCAGGCGGAGTTAATAATGGTGTATACGAAACTTGTAAAGAAAAAAGTAAATATGCAGTAGCTGTTGACATGGCTCAATCTTACATATCTCCAAATACTATATTAACTTCTGCAATAAAGAAGGTTGATGTAGGAGTAACTGAAACAATTAAAAGTTATGTTGATGGAAATTTAAAAGGTGGAGTTAATATAACTTATAGTATGAAAAATGATGGAGTTGACTATGAAAAGACAGAACTTTTATCAGATGAAACAATTAATTATGTAGAATCTATAAAAGAAGCTTTATCTAAATAATAAACATAATTAAAAAGGTAGTTATTTTTATCTGTACATAAGAGTAACTACTTTTTCTTTACCTAAAATATAGCCATTATTTAAATTTTTATAAACTAAATTTTGAATAATTTTAATATAATGTGAATAAAAAACATCCAATAAATTGTATTGGATGTTTTTAGTATTAATATACTATATATAGTATATTAAATATAAGCATTCTTAATATTTATTTATCGATGTATTTTTATTATCAGTAGTTTTAAAAGATATAAGTAATCTTTTTTTTGTTTCCATAATTTATATCTTGAATTTTAAATTTTACAAACTTCAATTACTTCATATTCTTGAATCTCCATTATAGCTCCTACTAAGTGAGTATTATCGTAATGTTTTAATAATAACAAGGTTTTGCTGCTTACCTTGATTTTCTATTCTCTATTCCTAAGTCAAGTTTAGTTCTTAGATCTGATGGATTTTTCATTTTATTTGTTATAAATTTACCTTTTATTAATTTTATTGAAGATTTACCCTTATATATTAAGTATAGTAGTTAGGTAAGTTTTAATATATTAAAGTTTTTTAGGAAGAATTTATATAAAAAAATTTATATCTAAAAAAATTTTTATTAATATTGCTCAATATTCGACAAAAAAATTAATAGAAATGTAGTATATTTGTGATGAATAGTGTAAAAAATGGAAAAATAGAGGGAATGGGAATGATTAGTATAAAGAAAATAGTTGGGGCTTTAATAGTATTATTTGTGATTATTGTTAATCTTAATAAATCATATGGAATATATGAGAAAGAAATTTTATTTATAAGTTCTTATAGCCCAGAATTTATTTCATTTAAAGATCAAGTTAAAGGAATAAAAGATACTTTAGGAGATGAATTTAATTTACAAGTTCAATATATGAATGCAAAATCATTTAGTGACAAAGTTGATGAAAGTGATTTCTATAATTTGTTAAAATATAGTATTGCGAGCTATAAAAATTTGGAAGGAATACTTATAGGAGATGATGATGCATTAGAATTTTATTTGAAATATAAAGAGGATTTGTTTAAAGATATTCCTGCTTCATTTTTTGGAATATATGATAAAAAAAATATAGAACGAGCTTTAAAATATAAAAATGTAGCAGGGGTAAGAGAGGTAGAATCTTTAGACCAGATAATAGAATTAATACGAAAGCACCATAAAAATGTAGAAAATATTGTTTTTATAGATAATGATAATAGGGTGAAAAATGAATTTGAAGCAAGTGAAGAAAATGCTTTAAAATATAGTAATTTAAATTTTGAGTGGATAATTACTAATGATATTGTATCAGATGAATTTGTACATGAACTTAAAAAAGTAGAAGAAAACTCTGCAATAATAAGTTTATATCCAATACATTTTAAAGATGTAAAATGGCTTGGTTATGATGATATAAATAAAGGAATAAAAAATTATACAAATCAAATACCAATTTATGCATGTCTAAGTTATGGAATAACTGAAGGTGTTATTGGAGGGAAGGTTATAAATCATTATAATCAATCAAAAAGTGCAACAGAAATGTTACTTAAAATTATAAATGAAGAGACCACAAAACAATTGTACATTGGAGATGATAGTATTAATGATTATATATTTGATTATGAAACTTTAAAAGAATATAATATAAAAAAATGGGATTTACCAAAGGGTTCAATAATACTAAATAATCCTAATGATATAATTTATAAATATCCAGATATAGTTATTAGCCTAATTTTCTTATTTGTGGGATTGATTTGTATAATTATAACATTAATATGTTATATAAGATATAAAATAAGATATGAAAAGAAATTGTTAAAGGCAAAATATGCAGCAGAAGAAACAAATAGATTAAAGGCTCATTTTGTATCTAATATAAGTCATGAATTAAAGACTCCAATTACAGTTATAATGTCAGTTATACAACTTGTACAAGTAAAAAATAATGAATGTAAGAATAACCACAATATAGAAATTATTAATAGTAATTGTCAAAGATTATTAAGACTTATAAATAATATAATAGATATTGAAAAGTTTGATAATCATAAATTAAAATTAGACTTAGAAAATATAAATATAGTAAATTTAATAGAAGATATAATATCATCTATTAATCCATATGCAAAATCAAAAAATTTGAGAATAATATTTGATACCAATGATGAAGACATAGTTATGGCTCTAGATTGTGCTAAAATAGAAAGAGTCTTGTTAAATTTACTTTCAAATGCAATTAAGTTCTCTTATGTTGATGGAATAATATATGTTAATGTAAATAAAAAAGAGGAAAATGTAATAATAAGTATAAGAGACTTTGGAATAGGTATGAGTGAAAAGTATTTAGATAAAATATTCGATAGGTTTATTCAAGTTGATAATACTATGACAAGGAAAAATGAGGGAAGTGGTATAGGGCTATCAATAGTAAAGTCATTTGTTAGTTTACACAATGGAAGTATTAGCGTTAAGTCAAAAGAAAATGAGGGAAGTGAGTTTGTTATAAATCTTCCTATTAATTTAATTGAAGATAAGGAATTATTTTTATATGATAGTGAGGTTTTAGATTTTAATATAAAAACAGAGCTTTCGGATATATATATGTAGATTAAAATAGGGTGTCGAGAAATACGACACCCTATTTTAGAATATTAATAGTATAGATTAATTCTTATATATTCTATAAGCACTACTAAATCCATCCATAAAAATAGGAGGATGAAGAGGATTAAAAGTAAAGAATTAACTTTGTATAAACAATACAATAAAGCTAATTCTTTTATTAAAATCTTTTAACAAGAAAATTTAATTGTTATTATGAGAATAAGCTGATATAATATCACTTTCGTCAGTTTTCATATTACTTAAAGTATTTTTATAAAATACTGCAAAACTAATTACAGTAGTAGCACAAGCAATGATATCAGCAACAGGTTCTGCTAAAAGAACACCGAAAAGTCCATTTTCCGTAAAGTTTGGAAGTATAAATATTAATGGAACTAAAAGAACTACTTTTCTTAAAAGTGCTAAGAATAAAGAAATTTTTGCTCTACCTAAAGCTAAGAAAGTTTGCTGACAAGCTATTTGAGCCCCAAATATAAACATACCAGCAAAATAAATTTCAATAGACCAAGTAGTTATCTCCATAAGTTCTGGTTTATTATTAAATATACTAACAAAGAAATCAGGGAATAACATTAATAATATAACTATTAAAGTTGAATAAGATAAACAAGTTAATAAAAGAAGCTTAAAAGTCTTTTTAACTCTATCTAAATTTTTAGCACCATAGTTATAACTTATTATAGGTTGAGCACCTTGAGTAAGTCCCATAAGTGGCATAGTTATTATTTGCATTATACTACTCATTATAGTCATAGCGCCAATTGCTAAGTCGCCACCAAATCTTGAAAGTTGGTTATTTAAACTAACTAAAACTAAACTTTCAGTTGCTTGCATAATAAATGGTGCTATACCTAAAGCTAAAATTGAACCTACTATTTTTTTATCTAACTTTAAATATTTTTTTCTTATTTTTAAAATACTTTTCTTACCAAATAAGAAGTTTAAAGCAAATAGAGATGAAACACCTTGAGCTATAATACTTGTAAGGGCAGCTCCTTTAACACCCATATCAAAAGTAAATATAAGTATAGGATCAAGAGCTATATTTATAACAGCACCTATTAAAACTGTAAGCATACCAATTTTTGCAAAGCCTTGAGTATTTATAAAAGGATTCATACCTAAAGCGATTTGAACAAATAAAGTACCCATAACATATATAGTTAAATAATCTAGAGCATAATTAATAGTTGTTTCACTAGCTCCAAAAGCCCAAAGTATTGGCTCTTTAAATAATAAAAATACTATTGTTAGAGAAACGCCAATTATAAGAAGCATAGAAAAGCTATTACTCATAATTTTTTCAGCTTCATCATTGTTTTTCTCTCCCATTTTAATAGCAGTAAGTGGAGCACCACCAGAACCTATTAAATAACTAAATGCAGATATAATCATTATAATAGGCATAGCAACTCCAATACCAGCCATGGCAATTTCACCATTTGCCATTCTACCTATAAATATTCTATCTACAATGTTATATAATAGGTTAACCATTTGGGCTATTATAGCAGGAACAGCAAGGTTTATAAGTAACTTGCCAACACTACCTTCACCTAAGTTTACATTTTTATTTTTCATAAAATCACCACCTAATATTAATATGTAAATTTTAATATATTTGTTATAATAATCTATAGGGTAACCCGATAGTCAATAGGGGTGATAAAAAATGAAATTGAAATTAAAACCCCTTACAACAGGAGAATTTGCAAAGATATGTAATGTGAAAAAGCATACATTATTTCATTATGATGATATTGGTCTATTAAAACCTGATTATTATGATGAGAATGGATATAGATTTTATTCTTATAGTCAGCTTAATTTATTTTATTTTATATCTATGATGAAAGAGTTAGGTATGTCATTAGATGAGATAAAGTTTTACTTAAATAGTAGAACACCAGAGCAAATGGAAGAGCTTTTTACAAGTAAAATAAATCAAATATCAAATGAAATAAAAAGATTAAAAGAAAATAAAAGAATATTAAAATCTAGGATTGATAAAATACAATACGCTAGTGAAGTTAAAATTGATAAAATTTATAAAGAGTATCAAGAAGAAGAATATTACTTACGTTATAGAGATATAGATGATCCTACAGATAAGGATGTATACAAGCTATTTGAGGATAATTTTAGCAAATATACTTCTATTAAAGGGTTAGATACATCGAGATACTCTATCATTACAATTGAAGAGATTTGTGGTGAATATAGATATAATCACGAATATATTTTAAAAAGATTAATAAAAAAGTTAATAGTCATAAATTAGTTGTAAAACAAAAGGGATAGTATATTATAGGTTATCATAAAGGCTATTATAATACTATTGAACAAACTTATGATAAAATGACGATTTATGCAAAGGATAATAATCTAGTCATTGGAAGTAATTCTTATACAAAGGAGATTTTAGATGTATTAACTTCTAATAGCAAAGAAGAATATTTAATTGAAATAGTTATTGAATTAAAGTAATTTAGAATTTGAATGTCTAGCCAATATTTTTAAGTATATCATATAGAATAATATAGTTTTAAATATTAAAGAGAAATTTATTAAGAACGATGATAGTAAATATCATAGTCTTTTTATATGTTATAAAAATGTCAAAATAAGTTTAAAAATATTGAAAATTCATATACGATGTATTAATATAAAATTTAGATAGTAATATTAAATATATTTAGGGGTATGAAGGAGTAAATATATGAAAGGGAAACTGTCAAAAATAATACTATTAGGGTATATTATAATAAATATTTTAATTCCTATATCAGTATCAGCCGAATCATTAAAAAGTGGAAATTTTGAAAAACTATCTATTGATGAAGGACTTTCAAATGAATATGTAACATCAATATTTCAAGATAGTAAAGGCTATATGTGGATAGGGACAATAGATGGACTTAATAGATATGATGGTGAAAGAATAAAAGTATATAATTGTAGTGTTGATAGAGAGAACTCATTAAGTTCAACATATATAAATGCTATAGAGGAAGATTCTAGAGGGAATATATGGGTAGGAACTGATTTAGGCTTAGATATTATAGATAGGAATACAGATCGTATTGTAAGGTTTAATGACTTAAAAATAGATGGACCTAAGTTATCTAATTTAAAAATAACTTCTTTATTAAAAGATGATAAAGATGATATTATGTGGGTTGGAACTGAAAATGGTCTAATTAAGATAGATATTAAAAATTCGAAATTTGAAGCATTATACCATGATAAAAATGATAAAAAATCATTAACTAATTCATATATAACATGTTTAAAGAATGATGAAAATGATACTCTACTGGTTGGAACAACATGTGGAATAAACCTAATAAATAAAAAAAATTTAGAGATAAACTGTTTTGAAGGTAAGGTATATGATAATAGTTTATATATTTATAATATAGAATTTGATTATCTAGGAAATGCATGGATTTCTACAAAAGAAGGTATTTTTATCTATAATCAAAAAGAAGATAAAAAAAATGAATTATACATTATTGATGATACAGAAGTAAAGGTTTTTAACATAAAAGAAAATAAAATAAATAGTATTTATATTGAAAAAGATAAAGATAAAAAAATTTATAATAATGAATTTATTTTAAATGACAGTAATAATAATATATGGATATCTAGTAGTAATGGGATAAAAATATATTCTATACGAAATAAAAAAATTAGTTATTTAAATAAGAATACTACTTTTGTAAATAACCTTGCTAGTAATAATATAACATGCTTTTATGAAGATTCTAATGGAACGATATGGGTTGGAACCGATAAAGGTATAAATATAGCAAATAAAGGTAATCAATTTAATTTTAATACTGAATATAATCATAAAAAAGGAACTTTATATGATAAAAGTATAGTATCTATGATACAACATAATAGATATTATTTAATGGCTACTAAGTATTATGGAATATATATATTTGATGAAAAGGATGGGAGCTTAGTAGATATAATTTGTCAAAATAATGATAATAAAGTAGATTTAAATAATGAGTATATAACAGGTTTATATAAAATAGATGAGGATGATATTTTAGTTGTTACCAATAAGTATGCAATATTAGTAAATATAAATAACGGTATATTTACTAAACGCTCATATGAAGATATATATCATGAAGAGTTAAATTATTTATATAGTGATGGAGAATTTGCTTGGTCTTCAAATACAAGTGATTTTCGTTCTGTAAATATAAAGACTGAAGAAAAAACTTCTTATGGTGAAGACTTAAAGAAGTTTAATATTAATCCGGGAAAAATAACATACATATTACCAGACTATGAAGATGAAAATATTCTTTGGCTAGGTGGGTCAGGTACTGGGTTAGTTAAATATCATAAGAAAAGGGGCGTTATAAAGCAGTATACACATGACTCTTTGAATCGTAACTCATTAATTAGTAATGATATAAATTGTATGATCTTTGATAAGTTTGAAAACTTATGGATTGGAACAAATATAGGTTTAAGTAAATTTAATATAAAGACAAATAAATTTACGTCTTATACTACAGCTGAAGGTCTTACTAATAACTTTATAAACTCAATCTTATTAGATGATGATAATAATCTTTGGATAAGTACCAATAAAGGCTTAAATAAATTTGATATAGAAAAAGAAAATATAATAAACTTTACCAAAATGGATGGTATACATGGATATCAATTTAACATAAATTCAAGTTTAAAAAATAAAGATGGAATGATGATATTTGGAAGTACAAATGGTATTACATATTTTAATCCAGAAGATATAGAAAATCCTATTGGAAATAAGAATAAAGTTGTATTTGGAGATATTTTTATAGGGAAAAATAAGGTTAGTTATAATAATAAAGAATTAATTTTAGAGCATTATGATAAAGATTTATCAATAGAGTATTTTTTACCTATTTATGAAAATTTAAATAATATAACCTATGAATATATGATTGAAGGAATTGATTCAAATTGGATATATGTAGATCGTAAGTCTTATTTAAATATTAAAACATTAGAACCAGGTAAATATACTTTAAAAATGAGAGCTAGAGATGGACATGGAAATTTAACCAAAGAAACCAGTATGAATATAAGAGTTAAAAGTCCTATATGGAAAACACCTTTAGCTTATTTAATATATATAGTTATATTGTTAGCAATAGCTTTTTATATATTTAATTATGTTAAGATATTACAAAACTTAGTAAATCACAAAACTATGAAACTAAATAAGCAATTAGAAGAAAATAAAAAGTTAAGTGAAGAAATAATAAATAATGAAAAGTTTAAAAATAATTATTTTGTAAATTTATCTCATGAGCTTAGAACACCAATAAATGTCATAACATCAATATTACAATTAACAGATAATATGATGAGAAATAAAACTATGACATATAAAAAAGCTGAAGGATATATAGAGATTATAAATAGAAATTGTGAAAATTTATTAAAAATAATAAATGATATAATAGATAGCTCAAAAATAGAAACGGGGAATTATAAAATTAATAAAAAGAATAATAACATAGTATATATCGCAGAAGAAGTTGCACTTAATATGAGTAATTTCATAGAGGGAAAAGGATTATCACTTATAATTGACCCTGAAATAGAAGAAAAAGTTATTTCTTGTGATGAAACAGAAATAGAAAGATGTGTCATAAACTTATTAGGTAATGCAGTTAAGTTTACTCCTGAAGGTGGAGAAATTAGAGTATATATTAAAGAAGTAAAAGGCTACATTGAAATCACTATAGAAGATAATGGCATAGGAATATCAAAAGAAGATCAAGAGTTTATATTTAAAAGATTCTCGCAAGTAGAAGGAAACGGTGCTACAAAGGCAACTAGTAGTGGTATTGGACTTACACTTGTTAAGGATATAGTAGATCTTCACGGTGGATATATTAGACTTGAAAGTGAGCTTAATAAAGGAAGTAAATTTACTATAGGACTTCCTGATATATCAGAAGATGCTCTATGTAATAATTAAAATATATAATAGATAAAGTAATTCATATAATTTAAAATATGCAATAAAAACCGTATAATAAATAAATGGTACGGTTTTTTGCATATAAAAATAATTATTTTATGATATTATATATATTTATGAAAATGTGCAAAATATAAATTGTGTATATAATTTTGAAAATAAAATAATAAAAATGAGGTGAATTTATGCAATCTATATGGAGTGAGAGTTGTAAATTCAGAAAAAGAGAAGTTTTAGATAAAGATATAAAAACTGATACCATAATTATTGGAGCAGGTATGGCAGGAATATTAATAGGATACATGCTAAAACAAAATGGTATAGATGTAATTTTAATTGATGCAGCTGAAATGGCAAGTGGAAATACGAAAAATACTACTGCAAAGATAACATCTCAACACGATTTAATTTATGACAAATTAATATCAGAATTTGGAGAGAAAAAGGCAAGACAATATGCAAAGGCAAATGAACTTGCTATAAAAAAATATAAAGAAATTATTAAAGAAAGAAAAATAGACTGTGAATTTGAAGAAAAATCAGCATATGTATATTCATTAAATGAAGTAGAGAACATAAAAAAAGAAGTATAAGCAGCTAATAAACTTGGTATTTCTGCAGAATTTGTGTAAAGTATTAATCTTCCTTTTGAAATTAAAGGAGCTGTCAAATTTAATAATCAGGCACAGTTTAATCCACTTAAATTTTTAAAAGATATTTCAAGTGATTTAGTTATTTATGAAAATACCAGAGCATTAGAAATTAAAGAAAATTTAGTAATCACCAATAGGGGAAACATAACTGCAAATAATATAGTTGTAGCAACTCATTATCCAATAATGAATGCACCTGGATATTATTTCATGAAAATGCACCAAGAAAGATCATATATTATAGCTTTAGAAAATGCAGATAATGTTAATGGTATGTACATAGATGTTGAGAAAAATGGATGCTCTTTTAGAAACTATAAAGATTTACTATTGTTAGGGGCTATAGATCAAAGAACAGGAGAAAATGAAAAAGGTGGATGCTATGATAAGTTGAGAAAAATAGCAAAAGATCTATATCCAAATTCAAAAGAAAAGTATCATTGGTCAGCTCAAGACTGTATGACTATAGACAAAATACCTTATATAGGTAAATATTCTGATAAAACACCTAATATATATGTTGCCACAGGATTTAATAAATTGGGAATGACAAGTTCTATGGTGTCGGCTATGATTATATCGGATATGATATTAGATAAAGAAAATGATTTTTCAGAAATATTCTCTCCTAAAAGATTTGATTTATTACTATCAATAGGTAATATTGCCAATGATATGATTGAAACGGCCAAGAATTTTATCGCACAAAAAATATATATTCCAAGTAGTAAAATAGAACATATTAAAAATGGACATGCTGGAATTGTTGAATATAATGATGAGAAAATTGGCGTTTATAAAAATAATGACGGTAAGGAATTTATAGTATCAACAAAATGTCCACATTTAGGATGTCAACTTGGTTGGAATGCAGATGAATTAACATGGGATTGTCCATGTCATGGATCAAGATTTGATTATAAAGGAAGACTAATAGGAAGTCCTGCAACTAAAGATCTTATAGATAATTAGATAAAATAGATATTTTAAGCATTGATTATTAAAAACCGTATCAAAGTAAATGATGCGGTTTTATAATATTTACATCAAAGCGTTTAAATGAATTTTAATACATTCTTTCTAAATAATGGAACAATTTGGTGATATAATCATAAATATAAAATAAGGCTAATAATATTGACTTAATATGTAAAATTAAATCTATTCTACTTAATAACTTTTTACTCTATAAACAACTATGATAAAAAATTATTTTATAAATATTATAAAGATAAATAATATTAAATTAAGCTCACCAATACATGGCATGGAGATGGTATGAAATGACAGATAAAAATGAAGTTATAACTATACCAGATAAAGGTTTAGAAGAGGCTATAAAATATGAATTAAATTTAAACCCAAATTGTGAAATTACAAAAGATAATATTAAATCACTTCGATGGCTAGATGCTTCTAATAAGGGAATTTTAGACTTAACTGGATTAGATAATGCAATAAATTTAGAAGAATTATATTTAGGATATAATCAAATAGAAGATATAAGCACACTATCAGAACTAACTAATTTAAAAATATTGAATTTAAGCAACAATCAAATACAAGATATAAAAGTACTATCAGATTTAATTAATTTAAAAAAATTGTATTTAAATAATAATAAAATAGATGATATAAGTTTATTATCAAATATAACTAATTTGCAATGTATAGATTTAAGTAATAATCAAATAAAAGACATAGAAGAATTATCGAATTTAACTAACTTACAAAGATTATATTTAAGTAATAATCAAATACAAAATATAGATGAATTATCAAAATTAATTAACTTAAAATGGTTAAATTTAAATAATAACAAAGTTAAAAATATAGCTAGATTATCGAACTTAACTAATTTACAAAGATTATATCTAAGTAATAATCAAATAAAAGATATAGGAGTATTATAAGAACTAACTAATTTACAATGGTTAGATTTAAGTTGTAATCCAATAGAAAATATAGACATATTAGAAAAATTAATTTTACTAGATGAATTAAATTTAAATAATACTAATATAGGTAATATATTAGTGCTAGAGAAATTAAAAAATTTAAAAATATTAGAGTTAAGTAATACAAAAGTAAAGGATTTATCGGCATTAAATAAGCTAGAAGATTTAAAGATATTAAATTTGAGTAATAATCAAATAGAGTTTATAGTTGATTTAAAAGAATTAGAGCGATTAATATGGTTGGATTTAAATAATAATCTATTAGAATCTATAGATGCATTAAAAGGATTATATAGTCTAACATGGTTAGATTTAAGTAATAATAAAATAGAGTCTATAGATATGTTAAAAGATCTAAGAAAATTAAATGATTTAAATCTATCAAATAATAAAATAAAAGAAATAAAAGGTTTAAATAGCCTAGTAGATATATTTAACTTAAACTTATCAAATAATATAATAGGGGAGATAAAACAATTAGATAATTTAACTGATTTAAATGAATTAAATTTATCAAATAATAGAATAGAAGAAATAAAAGGATTAGATAAGCTAAATAGATTACATGGTTTAAACCTTTCTAATAATAGAATAAGTGAGATAAAAGGGTTAGATAGGTTAAAAGGATTACATGACTTAAATTTATCTTTTAATGAAATAAGAGAAATAAAAGGCCTAGATAAGTTAGATGAGTTACGTAAATTAAACTTATCAGACAATAAAATAGTGGCGATTGAAGGATTAAATAGCCTAAGAAAATTAGAATTTTTAGATTTATCTTATAATAGAATAATTAAAATAGAAGGATTAAATATGTTAGAAAAATTGTGTAATTTAAATTTATTTTCTAATGAAATAAAAGAAATAAAAGGATTAGAGTGGTTAGATGAATTACACAAATTAAATTTATCAGATAATAAGATAGTAGATATACAGGGATTAGATAATCTAAAAAGACTTAAAAATTTAAATTTATCTTCTAATGAAATAATTAAGATAAAAGGATTAAAAAATCTAAAAAGGTTAAATACTTTAGATTTATCTTTCAACTTAATAAGGGAAATAAAAGGTTTAGATCAGTTAGTAGAGTTAGAAGATTTAAATTTATGTAAGAATAAAATAGGGAATATAATAAACTTGAAATATAACTTAAAGTTAAAGAATTTAAACTTATCGAAGAATGAAAATATATTAATAGAAGGAATAAAAGAATTAACTCATTTAGAGGCATTAGACTTAGGATATACAAATAGAAAAGAGTTAGGAGAAGAAATACAGTTATTAACTAATTTAAAAGAATTATATCTGCGTAGTAATGAAAAAATATCAATAGAAGGAATAAAGAATTTAACAAACCTAGAAGTATTAGACTGGGGGTACACAAATAGAAAAGAATTAGGAGAAATAAAAAATTTAGATAACTTAAAAGAATTATATTTATATAATAATAATTTAATATCAATGGAAGGTATAGAAAACTTAAAGAAATTAGAAATATTAGATTTAAGCAATAATGAAATTGAAAAAGTAGAGAATATAAAAGGATTAAATAACTTAAAAAGTATAGATAAGTTAAAAGGTCTAGATTTAAGTTATAATAAGATAATATCAACAGAAGGTATAGAAGAGTTATATAATTTAGAAAACTTATATTTAAGAAACAATCATATAGAAGAAATAGGTAATTAAAAAAAATTATATAACTTAAAAGTTCTAGATTTAAGTCATAATAAAATAACATCAATGAATGGAATTGAAAACTTGTATAAATTAAAGGTTTTATATTTGATGAATAATAAAATATATAAATTATGCAATTTAAATGATTTATTACAGTTAGAATATTTGATATTAGATAAAAATAAGATAAGTGATATATCTAAAATTCCTGTGAAAATAAAATATATAGACTTAGGAAGACAAGAAATAGATTTAAAAGATTATAAAAATACTGAAAATAAATATTCTTTAAATACAAGCTTTATAAAACTACGAGGTGGTGAGGATTTAGATATAGATTATATACTAGAAAATGGAAAATACGATAATCATACAAAAACAATAATTTGGGAAAATTTATCTACAGATAAATTACAATTTGAATTTAATAATATTGAAGATGATTGGATGAACTTTAGTGGAATAGTTAATATATGTTTAGTAGATTAAAATATAGTTGTTAGCATACATCGCAAAAAACGTATCACAAATAAGTGATACGTTTTTTTTATTAGTTATCTATTTTAAATAGAACAAATGGTTATTTAGATAAAATACTAGTGATACCTAATAATTTATCTTATGAGAAAATTATGAGATATTTATATAAAATTGTAGCAAATAAAACTAAATCATTTAAGTATATAAATAAATATAAAAATATAAATGTAAATATTTACAAATATATAGAATACATGTTACAATAATTAAGAACTAATGTTCTGCATTTTGAAAATAAGAAACATATATACTGAAATTTAATAAAGTAAAAATAAGGCTTCTTATTTGATAAATTGTTAAGATACTAAAGTATATTACAAAATTGTAATAACAAATATTTATAAAGAATATATATAATAGACTAACAATTTATAACTTATAAATAAACGTAATAAAAATGAAAGATATTAGATAGTATTTCTTAATAAATTAAATATATAATAGTTTCATAAGAAAATAATTATGAAAGCAATTAGGGGGGAATGATATGAAGAATAAATATAAATATCTAATAATCTCTATAGCTATAGTAATGATGATAAGTATTCCAGTAAGCAAAGTAGTATTAGATGGATACTTTGAATATAAACAAGCAATAAACAATATGAGTATAGATGAAAAGATTGAAGAGATTAGGCATAATGAAAATTATGTAAGGTTTGAGAATATAGATAAAGACTTTGTAAATGCAATTATATCGGTGGAAGATCATAGGTTTTATGAACACAATGGATTAGACTTTATATCGATAGCAAGAGCAACTATAAAAAATATACAAGCAGGAAAAATAGTTCAAGGTGGAAGTACAATAACACAACAATTAGCTAAAAATCTTTATCTGAATGGAGATAGAGAATTTTCAAGAAAAGTATCTGAAGTATTTTTAGTTAATGACCTTGAGAAAAAATACTCTAAGAATGAAATATTTGAAATATATGTAAATATAATAAATTATGGTAATGGATATACAGGTATAAAAGAAGCTAGTGAAGGCTACTTTGGAGAAGAATCAGGTGATTTAAATTTACAACAAGCAACTATGTTAGCAGGACTACCTCAATCTCCGAAGAGATATAATCCAACGAAATATTATGATAAAGCTGTGGCTAGACAAAAAGATGTAATTGCAGCTATGCAAAAGTATGGAGATATTGATTATAAAGAAGATTATTATATTTTAGCTGAGAGAGACTTTAATTTAGCATAGTAAAAAAATCTATATAATTAAAATGTACCCTATAGAGTAGATATTCTTACTAATTGTCTACTCTATAGGGTACATTTTAATTTAAGATAGCTATTTATACTTTATTATATATGAAGTTCTAGAAATATGATATATAACATAGGAATATTAATTTACAGAAAACTGTTTTATTTTAACATATAGAAATATAATATAAAAAATAGTATTATTATATGGAGTATTAAATTAAAAGGAGTTGTTATAATTGGCCAACATAAAAGATGTAGCAAAGGAAGCTGGCGTTTCAGTAACTACTGTATCAAGAGTCATGAACAATAGAGGATATATATCTGAAAAAACAAGAAAAAAAGTTTATGATGCTATTGATAAGATTAATTATCATCCTAATGAACTAGCAAAAAACCTTCAACAACAAAAAACTAACTTAATAGGATTAATATTGCCGGATATAAGTGTAAATTTTTATGCAGAAGAGGCCAAATATATTGAAGAAGAATTATATAACCGTGGTTATAAGCTTATGTTGTGCAATGCTTACAATAGTAGCAAAAGGGAAAATGAGTACATAAATATGTTACAAAGAAATAAAGTAGATGGAATCATAATAGGTAGTCATACTCTTGAAATTGAAGATTACTTAAAAATTAACTTACCTATAATTGCATTAGATAGATATCTTGGAGAAAATATTCCTGTTATATGTGCAGATCACGTTCAAGGTGGACGTTTAGCAGCTAAGCATTTAATAGATTGTGGTTGTAAGAATGTAGTACAGTTTGCTGGTTACAATAAGGTTAAGCTCCCTGCAAATAAAAGACATTTAGAATTCACAAAAACTATGATTGAAAATAATATAAATTTTAAAACAATAGAAATGGGTTTAAATTCCTTTACTAATGAAGAGAACTTAGATTATATTGATTATATGTTTGAAAACTATAAAAATATTGATGGAGTTTTTGCTACAGATAATATTGCAACATTAGTTGTAAAAGAAGCAATGAAAAGAGGTAAAAAAATTCCAGATGATTTAAAAGTAGTTGGCTATGATGGAACAAAAAATTCGGAACTATTCAATCCAATTTTAACTACTATAAAACAGCCAATAAAAGAAATTTGTATAGATGCTGTAGATAAATTGATAAAACTTATAGATGGAGAATGGATTGAAGAAAAAGAGATAAATCATACTATTACATTAATAAAAGGTGAAACTACTTAAATTAAGACTGTAAATATAAAATATATTTACAGTCTTTTAATTAATATGGGTTTAGAATTTATTGGAAGTTTTGGACAATTTATCAACTAAAGCCATAACAATACATACAAAAATGTGAAAATGATATTTTAAGAAACATATAGACGGAAGCGATAGCAAGTAACATACCGTTGGTAATATGAAGAGATTTGACGATACATTTATCAGATAAAATGAAATTTTTATACATCAAATTAGAAGTAATATAGTTAGTAGCAAATAAATATGTCAAACGTTGAGCATATACATTATTGTAAAAAGTGATAAACCTTCAATATGTAAATTTAGATAATAAGTACTAATATTTAGAAAAAAATATATACAATTATAATTTAGAAATAGATAATAAAAAATGAAAAAAAATATGTTAAACGATTGACATATATTTTGAGATTGATTAATATATATAATACAAAGGAAAACATTTCCTTAAAAATTTTAGAGGGGGATAAGAATGTTAAAAAGAAAAAAAATAACAAGTTTAATATTATGTGCTGCATTATCAGCAGGATTATTAACAGGATGTGGTAGCACGAAAGGAGGAGATAGTAATTCTGATGTAACAGAACTTACTGTATGGAGTCCTCAAGGAAATCAAGATGAAAATAATTATTATAATAAAAGAATAGAAGAATTTAATAAAGAGTATGAAGGCAAATATAAAGCAACTATAGAGTTAATACCAAGAGCAAATGGTTATGAATATGAAAATAAAATAAATGCTGCTGCAACATCAGGTGATTTACCAGACGTACTTAGTGTAGATGGACCTACTGTAACTAACTATGCTGAATCTGGCATCCTTGTACCAATTGAACAATATGTAAGCGATGAAGAAAAGTCAGATTTTGTTCCATCTATTATTAATCAAGGTACATACAATGATGAATTATATACTTTAGGAACTTCTGAATCATCAGTTTTACTTTTTTATAATGAGAAAATGTTAAATGAAGCTGGGATAACTCCGCCAACTACTTTAGAGGAAGCATGGACATGGGAAGATGTTTATGAAGCAGCTAAAAAATTAAATAAAGATGGTGTATATGGCATTGACTTAAACTGGGACTTAGGAGAAGGTCAGATATATGGTCTAGCTCCAATAGTTTGGTCATCAGGTGCTGAACTATTATCTAAAGATGGAAAAGTAGCGAATGGTTATATCAACTCTCCTGAAGCAGTGGAAGCATTAACTTATTATCAAAAATTTGCAACAGAAGGTTTAATGAATCTACAACCACTTCCAAATGAATTTGAAGAAGGAAAAGCAGCAATGTATTTAATGGGTTCTTGGGAATTTACTAAATTAAATAATGATTATCCAGATTTTGAGTATGGTGTAACTTATTATCCTGCTAGCGCAAAAACTAAAAAAGTAGTATCTCCATCAGGTGACTGGTGTTGGGGAGTAACATCAGGATCTGAAAATCAAGAGGGGGCTGCTGAATTAGTAAAATTTCTAACAAATAAAGATTCTGTAAAAGAGTACTGTGATATGATAGATAAGCCAGCATCAAGAATTTCAGTTCTTGAATCTAATGAAAGTTATAATGAGTATCCTAGAAATATATTAAAAGATCAAGTTACTAAAACTGCTCATACAAGACCATTAACAACTTCATACCCAGTATTATCAAAAGAATTTAGTTCGGCAATGCAAGATATACGTACTGGTGCAGATGTTAAATCAGCATTAGATAAAGTTGTACAGAGATTTGAGGAAGATATAAAACGTAATAATTAATTTAAATAACTATAAGTTTATAAAGTTGACTAACTAAAGTTTATAAGGTCTTATCTTTAATTATACAACTTTATAAACTTTTTTAAATACCGTTCAAGAAGGGTGGAATAGTTGTGCAAAGTTCTATGAAAAATAATAATATAACTCTTAATGAGAAAAAAAGTATGTCTATGAAGTCTAAAAAAGCTATTATGGGTTCTATATTTATAGCTCCAGCTCTGATATTTATTTTTATATTTTTATTATTACCGGCAATATTGGCGTTTATATATAGTTTCCAAAATTATAATATGTTAAAGCCACATGCAAAAGTTTTTGTAGCATTACAAAACTATATGGAAATATTAAAAGATCCAGCATTTTATAAGGTTTTAAAAAATACAGTTTACTTTGCAGCAATAGTTGTACCAGCACAGAGTGCTGTTGCCTTATTATTAGCATTAATAGTAAATGCTAAAATTAAAACTTCTAAAGTCGCAAGAATATGTTTCTTTAGTCCAGTTATAACATCGATGGTTGTTGTATCTATATTATGGACTTTCTTATATAACAAAGACAATGGAATGATTAACTCATTTTTAAGTCAGCTTGGTATACCAGCGCAACCATTTTTATTAAGTGAAAAACAAGCTATGAATTCAATTATTATAATGTCTATATGGCAAGCAGCAGGATATCAAATGATGATTTTTCTTGCAGGTCTTCAAGATGTTTCACCAGAATTATATGAAGCAGCACAAATAGATGGTGCTAACTGGTGGCAAAAATTTACAAATGTAACATTACCAGGAATACAACATGTATCTAACTTTGTTATATTAATGACTACAATACAAGCTTTTAAATTATTTACACAACCGTATATAATGACTGGTGGTGGCCCTAATGAATCTACAAAAACACTAGCATATATGATTTATGAACAAGGTTTCCAGTATCGAAATGTAGGATACTCTTGTGCGATAGCGGTATTATTCTTCCTTATTATAACTGTAGTTTCAGGTATTTTAAAGAAACTTATAATGAAAGAAGAAGATTAAGGGGAGGATTTAAATGAATATACAAACTAAAAAGAAAGTAAATAAAGCATTTTTATATGCAGTACAAATATTCGTAGCTGTAGTATTTGTAATACCTTTAGTATGGATGATAGTATCATCTCTAAAGCCAGAAGTTGATATATTTAAAGATATGAATTCTTTAGCTACACTTATGCTTAATAACCCAACATTAGAAAACTATAAAGAAATGTTTGCAAGATCAGAAATAGTAAATAGTATGTTAAATAGTACTTTTTATATTGCGATGATATTAATAATTGGGATACCAGTAAATGCTTTAGCTGGATATTCTTTAGCAAAATTAAATTTTCCAGGCAAAAAAATAGTATTAGGATTAATAATAGCTCTATATATAGTACCATTTGAAACTGTATTACTTCCATTATATCTAGTAAGCAACGGCTTAGGAATAACAAACTCATACTTAGCATTAATACTACCTTTTGTAGGTAACTGTTTTAATATATTTTTATTTAGACAATTCTTTATGTCTATGCCAAAAGATTTAGAAGAAGCAGCAAGTATAGATGGATGTGGACCACTAAAAACTTTTGTAAGAATAGTTATACCAAATTCAAAACCTGTTTTAGCAACAGCTACAGTATTAACTGTTACAACTCATTGGAGTGACTTTATGTGGCCATTAATATCAGTTACATCAAAGGAATATAAAACAGTTCAATTAGCGATACAAGGATTTTTTACTGACCCACCAGTAAGATATGGTCCAATAATGGCAGCTTTAGTATTTACAACAATACCTATAATAATATTATTCTTATTATTACAAAAGTACTATGTAGAAGGTATAACATCAAGTGGAATTAAAGGATAGAAAAGATTTTTCAAGGGGGATATTATGTTACACAATCAATGTTTAGTAAAAAGTCAAACTTATATAGAATCTATAAAAGACGAAGTAAAATATAAGCCATATAGACAAGGATATCATTTTATGGCGCCTGTAGGTTGGATAAATGACCCAAATGGTTTATCATATTATAATGGAGAGTATCATTTATTTTATCAACACAATCCATATAGTGGGGAATGGTCATCTATGCATTGGGGGCATGCAGTTAGTAAAGATTTAGTTAACTGGAGACATATGCCCATAGCCTTAGCTCCAAGTGAGTCATATGATAATGATGAAAAAGGTGGATGTTTTTCAGGAAGTGCTGTAGATGATAATGGAGTATTAACTTTAATGTATACAGGTACAGTTAATAAAGATGAGAAAAGCATACAAACGCAGTGTATAGCCAGAAGTAATGATGGAATTAATTTTAAAAAATATGAAAATAATCCGGTTATAGAAACATTTCCAGAAGAGGGATCTGCGGATTTTAGGGATCCTAAAGTATGGAGGGAGAATAACTCTTGGTATGTTGTAATTGGATCAGGAAAAGATGGAAATGGAAAGGTACTTTTATATAAATCAGATAATTTACTAGAATGGAATTATGTAGGTGTTATGGCAGAATCTAATGGTAAATTCGGATATATGTGGGAATGTCCTGATTTTTTTAAGCTAGGAGATAAATATGTTTTAATGTTTTCACCGATGGGACTAGAAAATAGAAAAGTTGTATATCAAGTTGGGGAAATGGATTTTGAAAGTGGAAAATTTACATATGAAAATGAAGGAGAAATAGATTTAGGTTTTGACTATTATGCACCTCAATCTTTACTTGATGACAAGGGAAGAAGAATAATAATAGGTTGGCAAAATAGTTGGCCTTGGATGTCTTGGTTTAATGGATATGGTCCTACAATAGAAGATAAGTGGAATGGATGCATGTCTATACCTAGAGAAATAAGGTTAACAAGTGATAATAAGCTTCAATTTATACCAGTTGAAGAGTTAGAAGTACTAAGAGATAGCTGTATAACATATGAAAATATAACATATGGATTAGAAAATCTATGTCTAGAAGTAGGAAATGGAATTCATTATGAATTAAATGTAGATATAGATCTATATAAAACTACTGCTAAAGAATTTGGATTTGAACTTAGAAAATCAGATAAAAAAGCAACTAAAATAATGTTTAATATAACTGATAAGAAAATTACATTTGATAGAAATAATTCAGATGATTATTCTAAAGGTATAAAAACTTGTGATTTAGAATTAGATAGTAATATTTTATCTATAAAAATATTAAGTGATACCTCATCACTTGAAATATATACAAATAATTATAAAACTGTATTAACTTCAAATATATATCCAAGTGAAAATGAAAATAAAATTGAAATGATAGCAACAGATGGCGAAGTTTATATATCAACATTTAAGGGATACTCCTTAAATACTGTAAATCAGGAGGAAAAAATATGTACGATGTAGTAGCATTAGGTGAACTACTAATAGACTTTACACCATATGGAAAAAGTAATCAAAACAATGATGTACTTGAAGTAAATCCAGGTGGGGCACCATGTAATGTTTTATCTATGTTAAGTAATCTAGGATATAAAACTGGATTCATTGGAAAAGTTGGAAATGATGGATTTGGAAAACTATTAAAAGAAACATTAGACAAAGAAAATATATCAACAGATGGATTAGTATTATCAGATGAATATAATACTACAGCAGCATTTGTTCATTTAGACGAAAATGGAGAACGAAGTTTCTCTTTTTATAGGAATATTGGAGCAGACGAAATGCTAACAGAAGATGAAATTAATGAAGAGATGATTAAAAATAGTAAGATTTTTCATTTTGGGACTTTATCAATGACTAATGAACCTGTAAAATCAGCAACAAAAAAGGCTATAGATATTGCAAAAGAAAATAATGTATTAATATCATTTGATCCAAATTATAGGCCAGCTTTATGGAAAAATGATAATCTAGTAAAAGAGGCTATAGAATATGGATTAAATAAGTGTGATATATTAAAGATATCTGATAATGAACTAGAGTTTATTACAGGTATGAATGATATGAATGAAGCGATAATAGAAATAAAAAATAAATACGATATAAAATTAATACTTGTGACCCTTGGAGAAAATGGAAGCATGTATTGGTATAAAAATTGTATAGGATATAGAAGTGGATTTAAAAGTGAAGTTATAGATACTACAGGTGCTGGAGATACATTCCATGGAGCATTATTAAGTAAAATTATGGAAATTGATATAGACAATATAGATGTAGAATATTTAGATTATGCTCTTGATTTTGCTAATGCAGCAGCTTCTATAGTTGTAAAAAGAAAAGGTGCATTAAAATCTATGCCGACAAAGGAAGAAATAAATACTATTTTAGAAGATCGATTAAGTTAAATATTAAGTAAGGGTAGATATTATTTTTACTGACTTACTTGAGAATTATTTTGAAAATTAATATTGTAAAATCGAATTTTTTATAAAAAGAAAGTCTAATGACTATTAAACTATAATAGCGTAGACTTTCTTTTTATATTCTATGCTAGTTTTTATGATTAAGTAGTGAATATATTTATAGATAATATATACAAATTAAGAAATAAATTTTATAAGTTAAAAAATACAATTACAGACAATGCAATGCATAATATGATAAGAAATCTATTATCATAAGAAACAATTGTAGAAATAAAAGATGAAAAAACTTATGTTACATTTAATATACCTAATTATAATTATGAGGGAAGTATAATTGTAACTGTAGATGGAAAAATAGTAGCTTATAATAAAAAATAGTAAAACATATAAAATCTTACAATTTAAAATAGAGGTTCCAAGTTTAGACTTAATTATAAAAATGACAATATATTCTACAGTAACTATGTATTAAATAAGGATTTAGAAATAGGGAAGCCTTATAATATAGTAGTAGAAGGAATAAATATGATGCACTATGGAACATGCAATGTCTAAGTCGTTTTAGATAGAGCAATAGAATTTACAAAATAGATACTAGGAGAATTATACATATGGATGAGAAAAATATTTAAATTATCATTTGAAATAATAGGATATTCAGGAAATGCAAAAGATATGGTTTTTGAAGTAATAGGTAAAGCTAAAGAAAGAAATATATAAGAAGCGAGAGTATTATTAAAAGAATTTAAAGAGGAAGTGGACAAGAATGACAAATCTCAAACAGAACTTACTCAACGAGAATTTTGTTGAAATAAAATTGATGTAAGTGTTGTTTTAATTTATGCACAAGATCATCTTATTAACACTATAAATTACTAAATGTTAGCAGATAAAACAATTTATATACACGAAAAATTACAAAATATCGAAATGAAATAATAAAAAGGCGTAAATAAGTAAAATTATTTATGCCTTTTTTATTAAGATAAACTAAATAATCTAAATACAGTTGTAGTTATAAAATAAACTTAAAATCAGAAGGTAGTAGTAGGCATAAATCTTACAAAGTTCATTTAGCATTTCTAGATTCCATAAATCTTTTATTGAAACAACTTCTAAGGTTTTGAGTAGTGAATAGATTATATAGAGTTATATAGAGTTTAATGTTTTTAACGACACCGTTCTTTTTCATTTATCGAATATATAAAATATAAAAAGGAGTGATAATATGAATAAATATATGAAGAGAGCAAATGAATTAGCGAAATACTCAATGGATAACAATAAAGGGGGATGTTTTGGATCAGTAATAGTTAAAGATGGAGTTATAGTTGGAGAAGGATATAATACAGTAACATCTGATAATGATCCTACTCGTCATGGTGAAATTAACGCAATAAAAAATACATGTAAGAATATGAGTACATTTGACTTAAGTGGATGTGAATTATATACATCAGCTTATCCATGCCCAATGTGCTTAGGCGCTATAATGTGGGCTAATATTAAAACTGTATACTACGGAGCTACAGCACAAGATACAGGGAATATAGGTTTTAGAGATGACTTCATGTACGAATGGCTAAATAATAAAAATGAAGATTCTTTAAGGTTAATTGAGATGGATAGAAAAGAGTGCGTTGAAGTTCAAAAGATGTGGTTAGATAAAGATGATAAGATAGAATACTAACCATATAAAATTTAAATAGGTTAAGATTATATAATAAGCTCACTCTGAAATATTTCTGAGTGAGCTTAAAATTTGTATACATTTTAAATATTAGAGAGTAAATAACAAAAAGGTGTAAATAAATTAAAATGGACCCTTTGTCAAGTACACTAGAAAAAAAGGGTTCTTAAGAAGTTACTAAAAGCTGATTCCTGTATTGCACAGGAGTCAGCTTTT